>JAABUI010000495.1_pt1 | contig 29169 bp, 26 predicted proteins | sample 5559111 | NCBI WGS metagenome assembly JAABUI01 (sample SAMN10711870, study PRJNA513365) | rock metagenome | isolation source: Antarctica rocks | place: Antarctica: Victoria Land, Buttleship Promontory | reverse complement strand
TAACCCTGAATAGGGTTGGCCTCGGAACAACCCTATAGCCTAGCGGCGAGCGGCCGGCGATAGTCATCAACATAGCCACCAACATAGCTACCAACATAGGTGCGTAGCTAGGATCGTAACACTAGTGATCATTTCATGTGTTTGAATATATTCTTCGCTTTGCTCGCTTCGATTCTAGCTTAAGTGATCTCATATTCAGTTGAATTCGAATCGAAGCTCATACAAGAGTGAAAGTTCTTATTCAGAAAGAACGCTGACTGTTCAATTGATGACGAAATAGCATTGTTATCGACGAATTCAGTCATAAATAATCAGATGAATCAATCATCTTGCATATATGAGCAATAGCTTCGTAGATATCATTTCACATTCTGATTCGCTCTTTCTGTTTAATCATCGATTTGCGAATGATAATCTGTGAATAGTTTCATCTTGATGTTGAGTCTCAGACATAAAGACTTTCAGACAATTGATATGAATTGTGAATCACGATTGAACACTATTGATCTTGATAGTTCATGAGTTCTGAAGACTAATATCAACAGTAGCTTGACTGTTTATTCTGCGAAGATTTCTTCATCATCTGATCAACATGATATATAATGTCGTTTCTTAGACAATCGATCTATGACTGTCAGAATCGCGTTGTTTTCATCACTTTCTGATAGATCGATAATGAAGTCTAATGATATGTTCTGTCATCGCTGCTTGAGTATGAGCAATGACTTCAGCAGTTCATTGATTCAATCTTTCAATGCTTTTGATCTACGATAAACATAACAGTTTCGAATGTAGCATTTAATCATCGTTCTCATCTTCGATCAGCAATATGATCATTTCAACAAGTCTAATGTTCAATTCATGTCAGAATGATCACTGATTGAAAGATCATGTGCTTTTCTTATTAATCAAGTGATCATTGACTGAAAAACTCATAGTCTATCATCTTTTCAGAGTACTTCATCAAGTACTCTGCAGTTGTTTAGATTAATATCTTGACAGATTCTTCTGTTCTGTTTCAGAGCTGCTCGAATATTAATACATAGTTGATTCATTTGATTTTCGACTATAATTCGATTCTGAATAGAAATCATCTCTTTGATTGAATCTTCATTAACTTTCGATTTCTGTTTCAAATCTGAGTCAAATATGAGCAAGGTTTGAGTCAGATCTTGATCATCTTCTATTGATTGCAATTCAAATGTGCTTGCTGATAATAGCATCTGATGCTGATATAGTTTTTGATCATCATTTGATTCAACTGACTTGACGTTTGACATTCTGATCAGCGCATCTGCTTTCAGATTCTGCTTTTCTGACTGATATATGATCTTGAAGTTATATTTGAATAACTTCTCAGCTCATTTAGTCTGTCGTCTGATCAGTTTCTTGATGATCATAAAGTACTTCAAATTCAGATGATCAATGAAGATCTTGATCAAAATATCAGTACATTTCAATTCAAGACATCAATGCTTCAAGCATTGAATAATAGTCAAAAACTTTTTGTCGTAGATCTCGTAGTTGCATTCTGCAGAAATCATGTTCTTGCTATAGAAAATCATTGAATGTAGAATGTCTTCATCGTCATACTGAGACAATACTTCGTCGTTGACATAGTTCAAGAAGTTCATTTTCAGAATAGCTTTTCTGATTGAATTGAAATGCTTTAGAACGAGAGCTGTCATCATCTGTTGCTTCAGTTTCTCAAAGATTATCTGACAAATCTCTGTTCATTCAAATGAATGATCTTTTCTGTTAGGGGCCAGCATAGAGCGAGTCATATGGGTGTAATGTAACGAGTATATAAATGCTAAGGAAGGAAAGTATCTAGAAGGGAAGAGCCGGCTATCTATATGACTCAGGAGAACATAAGCTAACCCTGAATAGGGTTGGCCTCGGAACAACCCTATAGCCTAGCGGCGAGCGGCCGGCGATAGTCATCAACATAGCCACCAACATAGCTACCAACATAGGTGCGTAGCTAGGATCGTAACATTTTCGAGTCAGCTTTATCATGAGTCAAACGATCTTTGAGAAGTTCTTTATGAATCATTGATAGAAATTGCAGAAGTCAATGAAGATCTGCATATAAATCAATGATCATGACACTTTTCAGCTTCGAATCACATCTACTTTTCAAGAGTTCATTCGTAGATCATTGATGAATATCAGTAGTTTAAGAAACGAGATTTTCTGAATCTTGAATTCACACTTGTTTATGTCTATCTGTAGATTGACTTCACGAAGCTTGTCTAGCACTTCTTTCACGTGAGTTTTATGTTCTTTCAATGTTTTATTGTAGATGAGAATATCATTCAAGTATGTCTGACAGAATTTATGCAGACATTCAAACAACACATTGTTAATATAGTGCTAAAAAGACGCAGATTCATTAGTCAATTCAAAGAGCATTATTCTATACTTGTAAACGTTGAAGAAAGTAACAAAAGTAGTTAAATTCTCACTTTCTGAACTCATGTGCAGTTTCTTAAACGTGACGATTATGTTAAGTCAAGTCAGATACTTACTGTCTTGAATTTGAGCTAGTACTTCGTTTATTAAGAGTATTGAATAATGATCTCTTTTGATCAGAGCATTCAGTTTTTGATAGTTCATGCAAAAGTGAAGACTATCATCTTTCTTTTTGACAAATAGTATTGACGAAGCAAAAGAAGCTTTGCTGAGTGTGATGAACTTCTTCTTTAAATTCTCTTTTAGATACTCTTTGATCTTCTGTAGCTTGTGACTCGACATAGAGTACAATCGACTTCTAGAAAATTGACTCTCTTCTTCTAATTCAATCTTATGATTGTATGATCAATGCAAAGGCAACTGCGTTGTCTTTTCTTTATCAAAAACATTCAGAAAGTCGTGATAAACTATTGAAAGCTTTTTCTTCAGTTCATTTAATGACATGACAGAGATTATTTCATTCAGTTTCGCGAAATCTTTAACTGAGCTAAGCGCTTTGTTGATTTCACTAATGATCAAGAAGAAGATCTTGATCTTCTTATTCTTGACTAGAGTTCAATACACAGCGACTTCAATCATGACAATATTAATGAGCTTCTTTTTCTTAATTAACTGAAAGAGACGAAGTTGATCGAGATCAACTTGAGTGCTTTGCTTTCGTATGAGTACAGATTCAATGAGTCAAACAGATTCAATGAACTGATTCACTAGTTTTGAGTTCGTGAGTCACTTCAAGATGATTGTCAACATAATCATTAAGTTCAAGTTCTTTCATTTCATTTTGCAGATTTCGCTTGATTCAGATCTGTGAAATGCTGATTGACTGCTTGTCTTTAAAACAACAGATTTCGATGTTCAAATATTCAATGAGAATATTAATTGATCATTTGCAGAGTTTATCAAAATCTGATTTCTTTTCAATCAAAGATTTTCAATAATTATCTTGTGCTGTTCTAGATGAGTTATTAATAAAGACATAATTTTATTCTTATGTTCTTGTATCATGATCAATGTATATAGAGCATATGTAATCGACTTTCGATCAGAAGTTTCATCATATGATTGAATTGACTTTGATTTTGACAGCGATATTGACTGAATATCAAAGCATTCACATAGCTTGAGCATTAAAGATTCATCAATGAAAGTCATGTTAATGACTTCAGTATCTATCAAAACAAGAGATTTGAATATTTTTTCTAGACTACTCAAGATGACATCAACAGTGAACGACTTGAAATTAAATGAATCATCAGACATGCTGATGAAACAAAATATGAGTATATCGCTCTCAGTCACTACTTTGACGAGAACAGATCATTTTTCGAATTCGCTGCAATTTCATGCATCTGAGCTGATTCAAGACAGTTGCATGCTTTATGTTTTGACTTCTTGCATTTGAAGCAGAGTTCTTTTTTAAACAACTTCTTTCTAGCAGAGTCAACGTTCAATATTTTGAATTTCTTTCATGCAGAAATTGAAGCTGAGATCGCAGTAGTGATCATTATCAAGATGTCAGCAATAGAGCGAGCGACTTGAATCGTTGATGTCTTGAGAGCTGATCGAGCATTCAATTTCGTCAATCGAACGTTGACTTGCATGCAGATGTCAACGAATTCGTTCAAATTCATAGTTCGTTCGTTGATCATGACTCGCTGAAGATCTGAGCTAATCTTATGCTGAAGATCATCTAGTAAAGTTTCGTTATTGTACTTTAGTTTTGCACTAAGTCTCTGAAATTTCATTCAAAATTCATGAAAGAAGATCTTGTTTTGATACAGCTTCAAGAACTATCATTGAGCTGTGTGGTGTTGATTGAAATCATCATACATTTTATTTATGATCGACAATATCTCTTCTGCTTCAAGAAATGAGTTCGTGATCATGTTTCTCATTCTGAGTGCTATGTGTTTGATCGTCGTTTCACTGACTCGACTTTTCACATATGCAATCTTCATTTCTTCAATAGAAAAATGATTCTTGTTTATCTTTAGCTTGTTTCACATTCAAAACAATCAATTATTCACATTCTGTCTTGAATCTTCAAACAAAGATGAGTCAGATAGCTTGATTGATCTTAAGAATCGATCTTTCGAAATCAAAGTGCTTAGTCGACTTGATGTTGCTTTTAAATGATGTATAATTACATTCTTTTTCTTCATCTCTTTCTGTAGACGTGTTCAAACGACATTCAACGTTGTTTGCATAACTTTCAACTTGATGTTGATAACTTTCAATTTAATGTTGATCTTGTTGACATCATTCAACATCTGAATCATGTCATTGTGAATCTCGATTTTGATGTCATGCTGTTGACACATGTACTTGATAAAGACAACGAGATTATCTGCTTCATGAGTGCTTATTCAAGCATTCAATTCAGTGCTGATGCTGATCTTGATCATTTCATGATTGAAGAGCAACGCGTTCATGTTCTTTTCTTCTGTATTCAATGATGCATTCGTGTCTTTTTCTTTTGATGCTGTTTGATTCTGTGATAGAAGTGATTCTCTTCTAGCATTTCAAAGTTCATAGCGAGCAATGCTCACTGATTCTGATTCTGTGCTTCTAATCATTGTGTGAGTAGAAAATTGCTGATTGAAATTCAACTAAAATTTCTGATTTCAGTTCTAGAACAACATGTTCATGTTCTTCTGTTCTTCTGTTCTGATGATGAGTTCAGTAAAAAGTTAATCTAGAGCAACACGTTTATGTTCTTCTGTTCTGTTCTAGAAATTTCTTGATTTCTAATGAGTTTTTTAAACTCAATTTTCGAATTTCGATTCTGATTCAAGTTTGAGTGATGTAGCTTGTTTTTATATCATCTACACATTGATAGCAAGATTGATGAGCTTTGAACTAATGTTATGAGTTTGCATAGAGTGAATCATATGAATGTATTTTAACTAGAAGTTCAAAGCTAAAGAAGAAAGAAGATGAAACACGTCGAGAGTCTTATACTCACGAAGGCGCGCTAGGTCACTAGCGTGTCAACATCAGCTTTATACTAGTCTATGATAGTTTAACATGATTTATGTTAGACTAACTCAGAGTAACGAGACACGCTCGCAACATTCGTAACTGTGAGATTCACTTTGAATGATGATAGTCTAATACTTTTCGTTCTACTTGCATTGCATATTGAGTTTGCTTTCATCAATTCTGAAATATATGTTGATATTCTTGCTCATAATCGTATAGCACATATCATTTATCGTGTAATGACTGCAGTTCGAAGAGCACGATAGAAGCAACGTTAGAAGAAGAGAATCGAGCACTATCATGCTTGCTGTCGTTAAGATTCTCTGAAGATATATTTATAGAACTGAATGAACTGTTTATACTTGCTTGCAATTTTGATGTTCTCATTCAAGAGAATCACATAATAAGCAAGTTAAATGAGAAAGAGACTGCAAAAAGAGTTGCAAAAAGAATTGAAAACAAGTTTGACTTTTCAAGCGTCGTTAAGCTTAAAGTTTGAAAATCAATGCAAATCTTAATCGTGCGTCACTGTTGACTTGTGACTGATTAATTCTTATCTTTTAAATTAACTGTTAATTATTCTAAAAACTAGCACATTTTAATAGATTTCAAACATTATGATTGACTAAAAAGCTTATTACAAATACAAGAAAATAATTATACAGAGATGAACTGAAGTACGAAATAATCGTTGCACAAAATTATGCGAAAAGAATGTTTAATTCTTTTGTTCACTTCTGTTATTTAATTATTACATGAGAATATTATGTGATGCTGCATGCAATAAATGATTCTATTCATCAGCTTGTGACTGCGAAACTAGCTAGATCATTGATTTAGAAACACTTAATTTCTAAGATATGAGTATTAAGAGAATCAAAAAGATTACTTGACTTCTTAATTTTGAATATTACTTTTCAGATTTCACATGTCAATTTGTGTGAAATATTTGATGTTTATTCATACTTGTTGTAGTCAAAATTTGTTGATCAATTCTCAGTCTGATCTGATAGCACAATTCACTTGCATGACTTGTTCTTAATCATCTTTCTTCTTGATCATACTACACGTCATAGAGTTTTCTCAGACGTGATGAATAATTCTCGAAAGCGCTTTGATGTTAATTTGTGATCTCGAGAGGTATGATAATTTCTGAAGAAGACTCGACGATACTGATCGCTCTCTGCTTTTCTATATGTCACAATGTTAGTATAAATATTGAAATACAAGTCGCGAAATTGATTGCAAAATTGATTGCAACATCAAGAGCAAAGTTCAAATAGTAAAAGAAATAATAATCATGTTGTAAACAAAATTACAAAAAAAACTGTCAAAAACTTACACAATAAGACGACACGCTACATCTTTTCAGAAATTCTGAAACTGTTGAAGAATCTTCACTGTTAATGCTTCTCTGATGACATTCAAGTCATTCATCATCTTCTCGTTCATCATCATCTTGAACTTTTCGCTCAGAAGCAAGTCATTCATCTGATATCATTCTTTCGTCTGAACATCATTAATGTCAGAGAACTTCTCTCATTGACAACTCTTCACACTCATATTGAAACAAGCGCTTAGTATCAAAGAATCTTGATTGAGACTTGCGACATCGAGACATGTTCTTACATGATTCACTGTATTTTCTTTCGCAATTCTATAAATTTATTAATATTTGATTGCAAAAAAGATTGCAAAAAATATCATTGATTTCATTTGCTATTCACATGCGCAGTCAACAAGAACTCATGATCATCATTTGATGCTTGTAGATAGACATTCGATTTTTTGAATTGCTTGATTCAGTAGAAATAAATATTTCTATCTTTGTTTTTCACATCTTCAATTTTCTTCTTATCATCTGTCATATTTTGCACACAAGTTCTAGTCTTTTTTGAATGTATATTGTTGAAATAATCTTCAATAGTCTTACGCTTGTGAGTAAATGTCATTGTAAATGCAAAACAGTAGTTAACTTGTAAAAGTAATGATGTAGTGATCTAAATAATGAGATGAAATAGTGAAGATCAATTGCAATGATGAGATATAAAATTTAAACTTTGATATCTTGATTTAAGGTTTTAAGATTTAAATCATCATCATTTCAACATTAATTAAGTCGTGTAATCATCAACTTTTTTCTTCTTTTATCTTCAAACAACAACAACATACTGCAATCATGATCGCAACAGCTCAATAAGTTATGTATCAGTCTTACGAGTTTATAAAAGATCGCAAAACTGATTGCAATACAGAAACAATGAGCTTAACTTTAACAACAAAACGCTACTCAGCATCTTGAATTCTGCAACTGACGAGATTTTGAAATCGATTTTGAATTCAAATGAATTCTTCAACTTGCATGAATTTATGTATATATTTCATTTCTTATTACTCTTGAATTGATTCATCGACAGTTTGTAAAGTGAACAAAATTTTAGAGTTTAGCTAAAGTGACATTTATCGCTTAAAGCGAAATAAAATTCGAATTTAAGCTGATCTTGTTAGACTGCAATCTGCTTTTGTCGACAAAATCTGTGTTTGTTCATATGTCTCTGAACTGTATCTTGCTTTTGTTGATAAAATCTGCGTTTGTTCATATGCACTGAGCTGAATTTCGCTTTCATGCATATGTTGCATATGTTGACAATCGCTCATTTACTCGCTCATCTACTCGCTCATTTACTCGCTCATCTACATGCTCAGCACTCTACTCGCTCATTTACTCGCTCATCTTCTCGCTTTATTGAACTCTCTATCGAATTTTCTATCAAACAATCTATCAAATACTTTATCAAACGCTTTATCAAATACTCTATCAAACTTTCTATCAAACGCTCTATCAAAAGCTCTATCAAACACTTTATCAAGTACTTTATCAAACTCTCTATCAAAAGTTCTATCAAATGCTCTACTAAACGCGTCAATCGAGCGCATAAAACACATCAAACAGTGCTTCAAACAATGCTTTCTACATGACTTTCTATCTATAGTACTCGTCATCTCAAATGCTCAGCTATCTATCTTATCTACTCGATAATCTTCGCTTCGAGCTTTATAAAGTTGACGCTAAAGAGTTCAAAGTTTTCATCTTCTTTCTTTCTTTATAGTTTCTATCTTTCAGAACAACAACAATCAAAATACTTACATGTTCAGCTATCAATTCAGCTATCATCTCAGCTATCAACTCAGCTACAGCTCAGCTATTAACTCAGCTATTTACTCGTTCATCTACTAGTCAATCTACTCACTTCAAAACATGCTTTATGCAACGTGTTTAAACACAAATTATTTGCTTCATGATTTACTTCATGATCTACTTCATGATCTTACTTCATTATTCATTGCTAATTAGCTCAATAGAAAGCATTCTTCATGAATCAATATTGAACTTTCTATCAAGCTTTCTATTGAACACTCTACATGCTTCAAAATACGCGTCGATTGAACGCATAACACAGATCAAACAATGCTTCAAACAATGCTTTTCACTGAGCTATTTACTGAGTTATCTACTGAGTTATCATCATCTTTCTACTGATTTTTCGATCGAACTTTCTATTGAGTTATTTACTGAGCTATCATCATCTTTCTACTGATTTTTTGATCGAGCGTTTTACTGAGTTATCAATTGAGCTTTCTACTGATTTTTTGATTAAGCTTTCTATTGAGCTATCTACTGAGTTATCATTGATCTTTCTACTGATCTTTCTACTGATCTTTCGATTGAACTTTCTATTAAGTTATCTACTGAGCTATCATCATCTTTCTACTGATCTTTTGATCGAGCGTTCTACTGAGCTATCTACTGAGCTATCATCAATCTTTCTACTGATCTTTCTACTGATCTTTCGATCGAACTTTCTATTGAGCTATCTATTGAGCTATCATTGTCTTTCTACTGATCTTTCTACTGATCTTTCGATCGAACTTTCTATTGAGCTATCTATTGAGCTATCATCATCTTTCTACTGATTTTTCAATCGAGCGTTCTACTGAGTTTTTGATCAAGCTTTCTACTAATCTTTCGATCGAGCTTTTCATTGAGCTATCTACTGATCTTTCAATCAAGCTTTCTATTGATCTTTCTACACATCATTCAAGAATCAACTTTGTTCTCTATCGAGCATCAAATATGACTCTATCATACATTCTACGTGACTTCATATTGAACATTCTACATGACTTTCTATCTCATTAACTTCTTCATTGACTTTTTCATTGACTTTCTCAGCGCATTAATTAAACTGTGTAAATAGCTATTATTTAGATAGTTAAATTAATTATTCAACGTTGCAACTATCAATGCTACAAGTGTCAGAATCATGTTTGTTGAATCAAACATCAGAATCATGTTTATTGAATCAAATATCAAAGATGCATACTGCGCTCTTAAAAGTTCTAGAGATGTTGATGCTTTTATGAATATACATCAGCTAAAAGTGACGCAAATCTGAAACATGAGATTAAATGAATATTTGAAATATTGATCATTAAAAGCGCTAAAATCTGTCTCTGTCACTCTTTACAAATTGCAGATGTTGCAAAACTGATTGCAAAGTAGAAATAATATCACAGCGAATTCTAAATTCAAGCTTACAAGATCAAATTTCGATCATGAGTCAAACAATAGATCGCGATTGTCAAGCAGCTCAGAATCATCATTGTCAAGCTCATCATCATCATCTTCATCATCATCATTTTCATCATCATCTTTATCGTCATCATTTTCATCATCATCATTCTCATCATCATTCAGTAAAAAACCTCATAACAAGCAATTTGTCAAAAAGATGCTTCAAAAACAGTTAATAGTGAAGTCAAAAACTGATGACAGAAAGATGAAGCTCATCAGAGTAAGTTTTGAGTCTTACTAGATTGCAAAAATAATTGCAAAAGTGATTTCAAAGACGCTGATCATATGTTAGAATGTTTGACTCATTGAGTCAGCTTGTGTTATTAATGTCATCATAAAAAGTGATCTTATCAAGCTCAAGAAAATGCGAAAATATTGCAAAGAAACTGTAACACTTCGTGAAATTCATCGATATCAAAGAACAATCAACTTACTTATTTCAAAGCTGTTGTTTCAGCGTGTGATTCGCGAAGTGTATCATGAATTGATTAAAGTTAATCTTCGCTTTCAATCAAAAGCTATAAAGACATTGCAAAAGACAACAGAAGCGTGACTTGTTGCAATGTACGAAGATTAGTTTCATGATTAATTTTGCAATCAATTTTGCAATCAATTTTGCGATTCAAATACTGATTACTTAACAGACATCAATCTTTGCGCAATTCATGCAAAGCATGTAATCATTCAAGCAAAGAATATGAGATTGATTTTTCATCTTACAAGCGAAAAGTTTACATTTGAAGCTTGTTCAAATTACATGACGAAGTAGATAGTCATGTTACTATGCAATCAGAATGCAACGCTGTCGCAAGACAAATAGATAGTAAATACAATTTTTGCACTGTCACACTGTTAGTGATACTATTGCTTTCGCGCATAATTTAAGTTAATTCTTATTGCTTTTGTCAAGAACTTTAGTTTTTTTTCCCTTAAATGTAAAGTCAATTGATTAACTACTTGTATGCATGAGATTTCAGCGCAAACGAAATTTTCACGCATGCTAACTAAAACTATCTATATTGATGTCATTTTAGCACGTCAAAGTCAATACTATTTGTTGCTAATCTTTCTAAATTAGAGTGCGTGAAAATTCAGTTTACGCGAAAATTTCATGCATACAAGTAATTATTCTATTTTTAGAAATCAAGTTTGAATTCAGTTTGCATGAAAATTCTGTGCATATGAGTAAGTATACTATTTTTAGAAATCAAGTTCAAGCAACTTAACTTAATTTTGAATTGAGTTCAGATTGAGAAAGATTAACTCAATCTCAACTTGAACTCAGAATTAAGTTAAGTTGATTTCTCTCAACTCAACTCAACTTTAACTTGATGACAGATTTAATGATGAGAATGAGAAAAACAAGAATCTCTACTCAACTGTTGAATACAATCTCACATGCTGAGAGAAAAACTACTCACTCTTTCATTATTGAAGATGAAGAGCAAGATAATCTCAAGCGTGAGCGATGAGATGTTGAATCATCACTCATGCAGCGCGATGCATCATCAGCTGAAGAGAACGCGAGACTAGATTCATCACGCAATCATGCTTTTCTTTGAAGCAGTGCTTGCATTTGCGAGCACGCTCGATGAGAGCACAACACATGTGAATTATCACTACGCTCAGATGATGAACGCAGCGACAGCATCAGATTTTCTGATCATGATGATTTAACATACATCAGCATTTATTGAAACATGCAAAGATAAATATGTCTATCAAAGATCATGAGTTCAGTCATCAATGCAGCAGACGTAAGAAAAGCAGAAGAAGCAGAAGAAGCAAACGTGACAGATGTTGCAGCGACAACAACGTGAAGAAGAATGTACATCTCAAGAAAATGAGCAGACTTCGCGAGCATGTTAGCATAATCTCAGTGAGCGCAAATGCTGCTACTTATCATAATAGTGATGATGATGATGATGATGTTGATACTGCTATGTCACTTATGTTAATTCATGAGCTGACTTGCATCACAACAACGCTGCAATAAAAGAAGCTCATATCATGAGCTGCAAGCTATGCAAGATATGCATAGCAGATTTCATGCTTGATCAGTTTGAAAAAGCAGTACTCACGAAAGAGTATGCTGAGACGAGACAAGAAGAAAAGAAAGAAAGAAAGAAAGCAAAGCTGAAGAATTAATATTAACAATCTCACACTAGCTTTGTTTATGCTTGTTAGCATGATCAATTCATAACACTTTTACACAGATGTTAGAATGCTGAAGAAGTCATAACTACACAATCAACTACAAGAAGACAATACAATGTTATGAAGATTTAAAGATCAAGTCTTTAAGAAAGAATGCAGTTGTGAAAATGCATCTCATTAACTATGAACAATGCATATCTGCAAGACTAGCTTGCAAGATTAAATCAAAGAAGTTAATGAATGAATAGAAGTAATGACTTGACAGAAGATGAAAACTCTGCAAGCTTTCACTTTTATTTCTTAGCAATTAGTTCTATTATTGATAGAATGCTATCTTATTATCTTTTACTACACAGTTTCATGTAAAAAGATTTTGTCATCTCACATCTTTCATTTCTTGTTATGATCATTTTTTTTGCTGATTGCATTCTTCAGCAATTGCTTAAAGTCTCATATATTAAAGAAATTACTAGTTTGAGTTTCTATGAAAGTTGATCATTCAATTCATTTATTGACTTGAAAACAGATGAAAATCTTGAGCGTTGAATCAACAATTCAATTCTTCAACTTCATAATCTCAATATTTGAAGTAAAAAGTTCGTTGATGATGTCTTTAACTTTTCTTTTCTCTTTATGATGATGTAAAGTCTCTTCTTCATCAAATCGAGCAATCTTTGCAGATTGAACTCTTTTCTCTTGTTCTATCTGAGCTCTGACACGATCTGCAGCATTCGTTCATCACTGAAGCTCAGCAATGTAAATCTTGCGTGCTTTCTTCGCTGCTTTTGAATTATTAATGATATATCTCTTGAAATTGCGAAGACAATTGACTTTGACAGCAGCGTCTGCAGTGTTTGCTTTGACAGCAGTCTCTACAATAATTCTAGCAGCAATGTCTGCTTTGACTTTACGAGCAACGTCTGCTTTGACTTTGTCAGCAGCGTCTGCTTTGACTTTGTCAGAAGGTTTCTTTGATCTTGATGAGATGCTTGAGGGAATGAGTGAATTCTTCAGAGATAGATTCTGACTTCGACGTGACGATGACATGATGGCTTTGAGAGTCGAGAAGGCTAAAAGAATGTTAGCACTGTGAAAGTTTTGAACAGCTTCAAATTTACCTGTTTTGGATTTTCTATTGATTTATTCAATAGAGCGTTGAGATTTGAGAATGTCAAGAATGTCTGAATTCAATAGTAAATTTGAGGGGGGGCGCGACAATTGCGATGCCAAGGAATTCATAGCTTTCTGCATACGCTAATTCCTGACTTCACACAGAACTCAATATTGGTGCGCCTTTTCTATTTCGAGAAAAGCAGAATTAAGATGACAGACACTGGCCAGAAAATAAATGTCGCTGGCTTTGAGATGAGGCTTCACCGCGAGACCATCGCCGGCAATCGTACTAAAGCAAAGACGAGTAGATCATGACTGAAGTGACTCTGAGCATAACGCTTCTGATAGCTGTCGGGCGCATATACACTAAAATCAGCAAATTTCATCGGCTCTTCGTCGACGACGGCTTCTTCATTCTAGCCACGATTTTACTTGTGGCCGGTTGGTTGCTCTACCCTATGGTCAAACCTCTATCAATGTAGGGGCTGATGTAGAATATCCGCCTCCTGATCTGGTGCAGCAACATGTGAAGAACCTTATTTTCCTGACTTCTTCTATTATTCTTCTGTATGCCAGCGTTTTCAGTCAAGTTCTCATTCTTGTTTTTCTTTCGAATTTTGTTGCAACGAACAGACAGACTTCGTATATGGTGGTGGTGTGTTACCATCTTTACTATACCTTGTGCGGTTGTTTGCATGTGCACACCTTTCATGATTTGTTCGACGTTCGATGTTCATATCATAGGTAAGCGAACCAGCCAGAACATTTGACTGTGGCATACTGAACAGTTTCTGTAACCCACAGAGAGCTGTTTCTCAAAACTCTCTATTCAGAAGATCGAAGCCGCAGCCCTCTATGTATCTGTTGTTCTATCAATACTAACAGATATTCTGGGTAAAAAAACCGCTAATAGAATTATGTGAACCTTGCAGTCCGCTGACTGTTCTTAATGATCTCCATACCTGTTCTATTGCTTTGGAGCGTTCAAATCAACCTTCGTCGAAAAGTCGAACTCGAATTTCTTCTCTGTCTTAGCGTCTTTGCCATCATAGCCAATATTGTCAGAGCCGCTGGCCACGAGCTTAAGAATGGTCAACAAGATGATCTTCGAATCGATTTGTGGGTTGGCTTGAAAGCTTGCGTTGCAATAGTGGCAAACTCGATGACTGCATTCCGGTCCCTTTTCACGGCAGGAAATTCTCGGGCTAGGGTTTCACCTCAGCATCAACGAAACTCACTGAAGCATTTGACGAAACTTCTGAACAGAGCTCCTTACGTTGAGTTATCGACTATGCCAACGGCTACGCTTTTAAGACTGAAGTCTAGAATGCGCCACGACCATTTGGTGGACCGCACGGTGACATGCTCGGGCGACACTTTGAAAGAATTAGACGAGTGCGAGATTGCGCAACCCGCCAGCACTCCAAGTGGACCAGATATTCGAGTCGTGCAATCCTTCGAGGCATGATCCAGTCACCGCCCTCAGTCCGGCCCAAGCGTGAGTTACCTTTCCCAAAGCCGACTTTTCAGAAGCCTTACCTTGTTCGCAGAAATGTCAGGGCAAGGACACACCTTCTAATAAACGTTGGTGTGAAGACACTGCGAGCTCCACTACAATGATGACACAATTGAATGAATGTGTCAAAATTGAAAGAGCATAATCTTGTGCTGAATGGGACGTTGCGTGCCTTTTTACCCACGATCCCGCCCGTTAACCCCAGGCGTGCCAGGCTCCTATCCAGACAACTCGCACGATTCCTTAGCAGAGCTTGCAACAGGGTAAAGATGTGGTGTAAATGCCAAGCATATCATCCTTAGAGCCTTCATCCGTTATCAAAAGAAACTTTGAGCACATTAAAGTATTGAAAGCGAGTTGTAGCGACTAATCATTAGAGTGCAGAACACCAGTAAACAATCATCGATCTTCACAGAGATATTTGATTGAACAAATAGACTATTCGATTTGCTATATAGTATAAGTGTTTTCTCGCGTTCAATTACAAAGCTTGTGCGATAAGAGGAACTGGGCAAAGAAACTTATTCATATAGTGAAAAAATTACTTTCATAACCGAGTCGCGGCTTAGTCTGATAGCTGACCTGGCCGGCCTGACTGTCGATTGTTGTTTGCGGGCTTTCTGAAACCCCTGGGACAAGCGGTGGTGATTTAGAAAAACGATGAGGGAATGAAAATTTTGCAGAACGATGCAGAAGGTCTACTAGTTGCCCAACACCTTGATTGCTGAGGAGATGTTAAGATGCTTGATCGAATACCTGAATATATACGCAAGCAAATCATGACAAATTACCCTGTAATAAGCGGTACTTCAATCTTTCAAACAGAACTGATCAAAACCCTCTGAAAACATAAACACTAGGCAAGAACTGACAAGAAGTCAGCTATCACTCTTCGTCAAGATCAATTATGTTGAATTGAGACTTCGTGCTGAAAGAAGTTCATGGCGCAGCAACTGCTGGAACGGTCAGCTTAACCTGACGCAAGTCGACAAGCTCATCATATTTGTCACCAAGAAGCTGTTTCAAGTTGTTGATGCCAATACTATTTGACTGAAGCAAGAGCTGATGAGCAGCGACTACTTCATGCATCATGGCTTGATTGCCACCAATCCATGAGAATCAGCGTGTGTGAAGCTCTATCATTCTTCTTCCCGGACATGCGGATTTCGTTTAAACCACGAACGCGATTCTCAATATGGTTTCGTTTTGAGCCAGTGGTCGTGAATCCCATTGTCTGCCTAGTAGGCGAATTCAGGAAAAGGTCAAGATGTACGCACTCTTTACACTCGCAGCCTTTCTTAGAACGAATTCAATTGAGAGACCGTTGAGGTTTCCTGCAAACATAGCGAAAGACATAGAGGCTTACAACCTGTTTACATAGCTCCTGATAGTTCTTCTTCACTAGAGAAATAGCTTGGTCATGCATGACTTGTGGTAGATTTCTAAGAGAAGGAATCATGACCTGCGTCAAAGCAACAGAATCAGCTCTACCGACTTCTTGTTTCAATTTTGCAATGAGCTGATTCATTTCGTTCTTGAGACTCATAGAAAGTCAGTGGCTGAGCACTTCTGCAATACGATCGTCGTTCAAAGATCAACGAGCCTCTTCTTGATTGTTATTTGTTCACTTTGTTGTTTTATTCATTCGTCGTCGCTTAGCAGACATCTGAGCAGAACCAAAGCTAAACGCTGAGATCATGATAGCAAGCACTTTCAGAAGCTCAAATGTTGCAATCTCACGACTAATCTTGTTACCAGCCTGCTTTTCACAGATGCAGACTATGAATTCAGCGACAAATGCTAAATTATACTCATGTCTCATTGCTAGCGAAAACAGTCTTGAAGATAGAGTCAGAATAAAACCGCTTTTTCTACAAAAAGCGTGTATAATACTTCTTACTTTTGCAGTTTGTAAAGTGAACTAAATTTTAGAGTTTAGCGAAAGAAACATTTGTCGCTTAAAGCTGAATAAAATCGAGATTTAAGCTGAGCTCGCCTGACTGAGTTCTGCTTTTGTCGATAAAATCTGCGTTCGTTCATATGTCTCTGAAATAAATCTCACTTTCGTTGCTTATGTTGCATATGTCGATTCTTCTATTTATGTATATTATATATATTTACAGAGACTTATTTATAGACAGATTATAGTATGAAGCGTTGCTACAATGAATGTCATCGTTGTACTCACTCTAGATTTTCAACGATGACTCATTCTCTCATTCTTCGACATTATATCAACAACAGCTCAAACTCTTCTTCTATTGATTTCATCATTTTCATCGCTACTTTTGACTTCTTGCAGTCTTCACAAAGCTCGAATTATTCGCTATAAATGCATTGCAATGACTGATTAGACTTGACACGTTAACATTCTTTGCAATATCTTGAATCAATTTCACATTATCTGATCTGATTTAAATTATTGCATTTTCGATGATCTTGTTCTCAATCATAGTGTGCAAGATCTCAAGTAATCACATATTTATTGTTTGCAGCAAATTCAATAACTCATTTAGCTTTTTGCAATTTCATTATTATTTTCAAAATCATGAATCTGAGATCAGTTAACTATATCGATTTACATGAAATCGATCATTTGTGAAAGCGTTGTAAATGTCATCTTTTTGACTTGTATCTTCGCTTGATGTGCAAGTAAATGATTTCACTCATCAGAGAACTGAGCTTTGCAGTAATCTGACACAGTTGCTAGAAAGATTCTATGAACTGACTTTTCATGATCTTCGATCTTGAGTTAAATCAATTACGTGTGCTTAACTGATTTTAAAGCAGATAGACTGATACTTTTTTAACATCTTAACAGAACATTAAAGTCTGACTTGATTGATTAAACTGTCATTATACTTGAATTGCAAAAGCACATTGAATGTAATTTTTGAAATTGAAAATCTTTGTTAACTCGTGAGATCAAAGATCAAGAAACACTCAGTATGTATGAAGAGATTGTGAGCATCGCATTTTGCAGTGAAGAAAACGAGTCATGTGCTTTATACAAAAAGTAGATAGAAAGATTTCGTTTTCATGATTGTATAATGACATTGTTTTGCAAAATCTCTCTTTTCATTCAACGCAATTGCTGTTAGAAATTTAATGTTGTGATTTACAAGTTCTTGAACAAATGCAGAGTATTCAGTAACAGAAAGTTTCTTTCATGTTCATGAGTTGATGATGTTGAGCGTGATGTCAAAGTTCATTGATCAACATGACATGAACATTCAAGATTTTCAATTGTATCGAGTATTTATTTACTATCTTCAAAGAGACAAGATTATTCAGACTTTCTATAATATACAACAAAAGTAGCTTTAAGATCTTGCAGAAGATGATTTTTTTTGCAAACAGATACTTTACAGCTTTGTTAAAATGCAATGATTGAATAACTTTAGCTTGCATATTTCATCTCATGCAAGAAACATGAAGAAAACATTCTTGCAAGATTTAGACATGTGCAATCATGAAGATATTGAGAAACGCGATCAAAATAATCTCATTGAGTCAATTCATCACATTAGTGCATGTAATGAGTGATTGATGACGAAGCGCAAGATCAAGCAGTAAAACTTTTTATTAATGATGAGCAAAGCAAGACAGTTACTCAAATATAAGTGATAATGTCTTGTATGTCTTGATAAGCTGTATATAGTCATGATTCTAGCTATATATATATAATATATAAAGAAAGCATTTCATCTTTTGATGTGCAACTTTGATGATTGAGTTCTCATAGCTTCTGATGAGATGATGTTTCAGAGTCAATCTGTCATTTTCGTAAGTTTAACTGATGTATGATTCATTGAATTGTGAGACAGATTCATTGAACTCATGATGTCTGCTTTGATGTCATTAATCATCATGTAATCTTCAAGATATATGAAAGTCATTGAATTTAACATTCTCGATTGCATTTAATATCTTAATGATAATCGCTCAAAGATCATAAAACTTGACTATTATGATCATGATGAAGCAAAGTGCATCTGTGTCTTCTTCAATCAAGCAACTACATTGTTGATTTTGTTGATAATCAATTGCGATGATTGTAATCAGTACACTCTTCAAGTCAGAATCTTTGCAAATGACTTTCATGAGTTTAAATCTTGCAAATTGTGACTTCTGTATTCATGATGATGAGTTTTGAGTGAGTCATCATCACAAAACATGAATTACTTGTGTTGATGCAAATTTGCAAATGAGCGAGCTGATACTCAACTTTTGAACATTAGAAGTCAAGTCAACTTTTGAGTCAAAGTATGATATAAATAAAGTATCATGCATTCTTCATGTACATCAACAACACTTTTTCTCTTTTCTGAGAAAACATTTCTATACTTTTGTACTTCAAATCTTCATTGATTACATTTATGTTTGCATCATCTGCAGTGTGTAAATGTCTGACAAGTATGAGAAGACTTTTCAAGTGCACATTTTCATGTAAATGACTTGAACTTCAAGATTCATGATTTTTAAGAAGAGTGCACTTTTCTTACTTGTAGTTTTTCATCTATCTCTTTTCATGATTGATACTAATGATGTAATAGAAGCGTGATTTCAAATTGTAAGATTGCTGACGTTTGACAAACACTTTCATTACTTCGATGAGTGAAGTTTTCTAAACTCTGCTGCGTTTCATAGATGCAGAATGATCGTAGCTAAGATCAGTACAGATGAACATTGTTGTTAATCTATGAAATGATACTGCGTCTGCTTCTTCAAATCATTGTTGATCTGCACACATTCAGACACAATGTTGATTGAGTAGTCATGATTTTCTTAATGAGCTATTCAAATGAATTTATTTGAAAGAACGAAAATGAGAATTTGTAATTATGCTTAAGCAATATTGTCTGTGTCGTTGAAGATTTGTTGAATCATTGAAGCAATATCTGCAACATCATCAAGAATCACAGAACTTAGTGTTGATTATATAAATTTTTTTATGATTTCAATAAGTTTTGATGAATATATCAGTGAATGTCAAAGAAGAAAGAGTGAGTACAACTATTTATAATATAGACTGATAAACTAGTAACACATCGCGCTTTCTTGATGCACATGTATGAAGCGATGTGATTTATGTGCAGTCGTCGTTTTTCATTCTGTCACTGAGTTCAATGTGATCATCTTCATCATTATCATCATCTTCAATATCTTTGATTAATTCTTTAACTTGAAATGTTTTGAATTTCAATGTCATGTTCATTAGATGTGCTCAATGATTCTGTCTGTTGTATATCAGTATTTCGATCTGCAAATCTATGCAGTGCAAGTCATAAGTGATAGTTTTCTTATGTTGTTAAAGATGATTGACTCTTTTCTTGATCTGTGCTTGATTTCTCTTTATTCATTTCAAATCAATCTGAACTAGTCTCTTGACTCTGTGTAAATTGTAATCAACATTGATTAATTTTATAGTGTTAATGATAAAGCATGATGACTTTTCATTTAAATACTTCTGCAGTTTTTTCAAGTCTTCTTGAAACAATCAAACTATGTTTATCACTTTAAATTTGAACAATTTTGAAGTTATCAAAGTCATTGAAACTTTAAGAACAAGTCGAAAGTACTACATAATTAGACATTAGTAATCATGTCAAACATGTTTTCTCTCACTATATGCATGATAACTTTCAAGAACGACATTAACAGAAAGTAGAGACTTTGTCACTTACTCAATAAAGAATAAGTGCATTCATAGAACTCATGATACAGAATACAATCTTCTCATTCTTGTTTCAGACATGATTGATGAATTCATTGATTACTTTGATCTTGATACAGTTCATTTCAAAGATAATTTCAAGAATGTGCTTCTTGTAAAGAAACTCAACTCTCTTCAAGTCGTAGAAATGATCTGTTTCAAAGTGAACATATCTCTTCTTTCAATCTTCTTCTTCAGAGAATGCAAGTAACTGTATCTCTGAAAGTTGTTCAAGATGCAAGAATGTGCTAAGTACTTTGAGTCAATAAACTTTCATCATTCAATTGTTGATGTTAATTTGAAATTGATTTTCAATGCACTTTTGTGCTCTTCACTCTTACGTTTTTCTATTTCTATTCTTTTGAAGTTGTTCAATGATTGTCATCACTGAGAAATTAACAAGTTCATTGAACATTGATGAAAGTTCACAATCGACATCTTGATGCTTATTCAATTTCACATTTGTAAGAGAAGAGTTGAAAAACTTTGATAGATTGATGTCACGTCATAATCATAATGTATCACACATGATCTCTAGCTTTTTGATGTACTTCTTAATGATTTGATGATCTTTCTTTTGAAGATTGATGATTTTCATATGTATCTTGTTCATCTTTTTCAAATTTTTGTATGTACAGTATATCAAATTGACTCGATGAACTTTTTTTTCTTTTCATCTTGATTCATGTTGATTCATCATTGAGTCTGTCATCAGCATGTTTATTCATGTCATCATTTGTATGAGAGATCATTCAAAGAGTGTATCTGTAACAAATCACTTACAAGATTTTTCATTCATGTTTTTAAATAAATTAATGATTTTGAATGTTTAAATCATCTCTTTATGCATCTCATCTGCAATCAATCAATCTCATGTTATATTTCAGAGCTGTCATATCAACTGTGATTGTTTTGATCTAGAAGTTGCTCTTTCAAATTTGTTACGATCCTAGCTACGCACCTATGTTGGTAGCTATGTTGGTGGCTATGTTGATGACTATCGCCGGCCGCTCGCCGCTAGGCTATAGGGTTGTTCCGAGGCCAACCCTATTCAGGGTTAGCTTATGTTCTCCTGAGTCATATAGATAGCCGGCTCTTCCCTTCTAGATACTTTCCTTCCTTAGCATTTATATACTCGTTACATTACACCCATATGACTCGCTCTATGCTGGCCCCTAACAAAATTGATATCAATTTTTCATCAATGCTGCAACGTGAGTCTTGTACATGTTTATTGTGATCACATATATGAAACTAAAACTAGCTTGCTCTTGTTTTATTAGAAGATCTCTATCTGTTCATGTCAATCTGATGACTAGCGCGTTCATCTTTGCATCACAATATGCGTGATGAATCTGTCAACGTAATAAATCATTGTTCTTGTTGAGATGAATTCAAATCTTCTTTAGTAAGTTGATGATCAAGACTGACAAAATGATAACTAGATTGACAAATTTCAATGATATAAGATGTGCAAATGAGCTTGCATTCACACATGAACACTCAATTTTCAACTTGTTATCAAAAGAGCACTTTGCATCTCTAGACTGAAATGTACTGAGAGTGTCTTCTTTCAGATATTCATTGAACTTCTTCTTGTAATGAGCATCGTTGATCTCGTCATATGCTATGTGCAATAAACGATTCAGACAAATTAATTCAAGAATCTTTATTGTCTTATTAATAAATTAGCATACTTCATTCTTAATCTTGCTGACATTCATGTTTATCTTTTCAAGATTCATATCATTGACATTGAATTCTTTTTTCATGAACATTTTTATTTTAAACATCACAAAAATCTCAAAAGTTTGATATAAAAAGAGTGATGTGTTCATTCTTTGCAAATGTATACATGACTGAGATTCAACATGATTAAGATCATGCAGAAATAATTGAGCATAATTTCGTCATCTGTCTTCTTCATGAAGATGCTTTGTAACAGTCAATGATATCTTCATCATGAGTTTGTTCAATCTTGTTAATCAAGAAACAAGATCGACTTTGATATTTCAATCATCTCACGTAATGCTTTTTCAAATTCTGCTCACTATCTTTATCATCATTAAGATTCATGTTTGATCGCGCATGATTTGACTCTCTTGTGAGATCTTCTGTAACTGAATGATCAAAGATCATCATGTTTTATTGAGATTTCATCTGCTGAGATGAAGATGATACAGTTACTTCATGTTGTTCAACTCAACTCGTTGAATTTTAATGTGAGCTGATGATTTTGTTTTTCTTTGATGAAGAATTATCATACTTCAATTTTGAACTTATGTTTATTGATTGATCAACATTTGAAGCTGAAATGTTAAACTTATTTAAAGTTGACATTGACATGTCATTTTCTTAAGTTTGCATCTTGTCATCAGACTTTCATCACTTTGAATGCAATGATTCAGAACTTTTATCATTCTTTGTAAAGATCACTTGTTGTTAGTCTGTCGTTCATACACATACTTCATTGACTTATCATAAGACAATGTTTGATCAACTAATGTGATGCTTGTTAAATCTTTCTTTGAATGATTGAATCTTGATCATTTTCGTGAAAAGATTAAGAGTATGTGAATCTCGTTTGTGAGATCTTCACTCTTGTCAATTCAACGTTGCTACTATACACATCTTTTCAATCTATTGACTTTCAATGCAACATTAATTATTGACGTGTTGATCTCATTCATTGTTGAGATCATTGTCTCATTTACTTTGACTTCTTTCATGTCTTTGAGTTTGAATTGCTGTTGATCTAGTATATGAACTACTTGATTCTCGTTCGTGAAATCTTCACTCATCGTCAGTTCGCTGTAAATGTACACACTTCATAAATTTATTAGATTTCGCTGCATCGTCAGCTGAATTAACATTATTCTTCGTTGTAATCAGAACAGCTGTGTCATTTGCATCGCTCTCTTTCATGCTAATAACTGCTGACTGCTCTTAAACATGAGTAGAGTTTATTCAATTCTGCTTTATGAAATCTAAAATTCTTGTCAATCTTTATTAATATACATGATTTATTGAATTATCAATTGTTATTTCATGATTGATTGATAATGTGTTGATCTCATTTCTTCAATTTGTCACTTTGTTAATCTTTTTACTTTTGTTAACATCAATAAATCTTATGTGCTCTTGACGAGAAACTGAGATTGATGAAGTTTTGTCTGTGAGTTTTGCACTGATTATTAGTTCGCTGTTTACATACATGTGTTTCTGATCTATCAGAATATGATGTAGCATAAGTCACATTAAAGCGAGCAGCATAATTAAATTGATTCAAGACATCGCGTAATGCAGCTCAAAAAGTTCTGTCTGAATTTATTTTTGAGATTTCGTCATCTATGATGTAAATGATAGTGTTCATCTCAATGTAGCTGATATCATCTTTGAGAATTTCAATTCACATCTTAAATGAAACATTATAAAATTGATCTTTGTCATCATGTAAATTGTGATCAAGTACATCTTCAATTGAAGTTAAGTTTATTTTCAAGATCTTTTTTGAAGTGATCAGATTCAAGTGTGAATTCATTATTACATGAAGTTCAACGTCTTCAAGTGTTCTGATAAATGACATAATTTTTTGTAACTGTGAAAACTCAGATGCAGATGATGCTCGTTGAATCTTTACAATCTTATGTATGATGATGAGTGATTGATCATCTGAAAATGATGTAAAACTAGTTTGTGTATGAGTGAAAGATGTGTTGATCTTTTTGACGCATCTCTATTCAAAGCATCTTCTGTTGTAGAGCATTCATTGAATTACAGCGACTAAAATGTTGAAAATTTGATTTGTTTTAAAATCATTGAACATAAGCATGTTGATCTTGTACAGAAACGATGTTAATTGCTCATTAATAATAGCTGACTTCTCATTAAATCTGATGTGCTTGAGTGTAGACGTGTGCTTTTCAGTTCATTGCTCAGCTTGATTTGTTAAATTCTTCAGCTGATATTTATCAATGTTTAAGATTCTAAGAATCTCTGTCATGTTTCTGAAAGTTGAACACTCATTATCAAGTTGAGAATTCTGATATCTGATAGTGATATTCTTTTTGAGACGTAAACTAGTCATTATAATGAGTCAATAAAATCAGTTCAATAAAATAAATGATGATGATGAAATATTGATGTTAATATTTGACTATGTGAGATGAGTTAACGTGATAAACTAAATGCATACTCAACTGATGTTAAATATGCAGATTCAATCAACTGAAATTAAGTTCAATGAATATATTTCGATCTTGATGATGATGCTCGTTGAAAGAAACATATGATGCTAAATCATGATCTTATGTGATTATGAAAGCAAATTGAAAGACTCACATCGAGTATGATGAGCAAATGAATGAAAGATTAAGTTGTGTTACATGCAGTGAATGTGATACTGTAAAAGTTGAAACATAATGAATTTACTTTAGCTCACGTTGAAGATCTGCGCTCACATGATGCGCATAACAGCTTAAAGACTAAGCTAGTCTATTGTTAATTGAAGTGTATTGTATCTGCAAGTTGTTATGTTTGTATTTCAGTATATATTACACAGTGATCAATGTTTCAATCTCTTTGACAGACTTAAACTAGCAGCAAACAAAGAATTTAAACATCAAAAAAGAATGTCATCTTCTGTGAAACATGTTTATTAGTCGATGAATACTGTTTCTTGATCAGATTTATTTTCTTGCAATGCTTACTCTTTTACAAAATTTGCTGCAAAAGCTTTGTTTACATCTCAATGATGCTTTTGCTCTTCTGCAGAATTTATTGCTTAATCTTCGCTTGCATTCTGATGATGCTTTTACTCTTTTAAAAGATTTATTACTTAATTTTCACTTGCATTCTGATGATACTTTTACTTTTCTGCAAAGTTTGTTACTTGATTTTCACTTACATTCTGATGATGTTCTTACTCTTCTGCAGAATTTATTACTTAATCTTCATTTACATTCTGATAATGCTTTTGCTCTTCTGCAAAGTTTATTACTTAATCTTTGCTTGCATTCTGATGATGCTCTGTGAGAATGCATCTCATTGACTATGAATGATGCATGTCTGCGAGACTAGCTCGCAAGATTAGATCAAAGAAACTAATGAGTGAATAGAAGTAACGACTTGACAGAAGATGAAAACTCTGCAAGCTTTCGCTTTCATTTCTTAGCAATTAGTTCTATCATCAATAGAGTACTATCTTATTATCTTCTACTACGCAGTTTCATGTAAAGAGATCTCGTTGTCTCACAGTTCTAATTGCTTCATTCGTACGAAGCTGCTCAGTAAAAGATGTCAAACGCGCAGCGACTCACTAAAAGTTGCACGATCGAAAGAAGTGATAACTTCTTTCACACTGAGAATTCATCGTTTCATCAGAACAGATCTGAGAATCATGCATTCAAACATGCAGATGAGAAGTTCAAGTCGCAAGAATTTAATGAACAAACAGATCATATTTCTTGACAATCAGCAAGCGAAGAACACAAGCAGTTAAAGAATCTGAAGATGCAGAATGTACTGCTTGTCTTGCAACTTTGCATATCGAAACTTGAGTGAGAAACTCGATCAATCTCTGATCATCAACATCAACATAGTGATGATCACTATTGAAGTGATGCACGCAAGCGTGCTAATTGATCTCACGAGTTTAGAGAGCAAAGCATCACAAACTATGATTTCTTGATGTTCTGACTGCAAGACTGCAAAGACTTCATAGTCGCAACGTCATCTGATTTCATCACGAAAGAAAAAAAGCTGCGATGATTTACATCATACTTGTCAGAGAAGTCTTGCAATCAGTGATGAGATCATGTGATGAGCATATGCAATTGTGATGAGATACTCAATTGAAAGTACTACATTGAATACTTGCGTGCTAAACTTAACAATTCTGAAATTCGCAACTTTCAAACAGAACGTTGACTTGAGACTGCAAAGCAGCGAGTCAATCAAAACATCGTGAATTTCAAGCAATATCTTATCAGACTGTACGCAGATCTGAACTATCATATATTCAACGAGACTTGCATGATGTACTTGCGAATGAAGATTAACAAAATCATCATAAATGAGTCTCTTTGCATTTCATACATCTCTATCAATTATGTCGATCTGTTAAAGCATTTTATAAACATTGACTTGCATCTGTGAGACATTGATGAATTGTCGAAGCTACATTCGCAGCAAAGTGAGAGTGTAACATTTCAGAAGAGTTTTCAATTCTTGCATGAAAAGACAAAGTCTGTCGCTGCAATGAAGAATTCGAAGTTCTCTGCTTCAAGCATGCAGTCTAAAGACGATGCAACACTCAAGTTCAGTGAGTTCAAGTAAGATGCTGCTTCATTCAATCTTACGTGCTGATCATGCAAGAAGATGAAACACAAGATTGATAATTCAATGTGTTTCAACTACGCATTCAGACAAGAGATTCATAATCATGATGAAGAAATGAAAAAAGAGAAAGTTTGATGTTTATCATTGAATCATTAAATATAACTACGAAAAGACGATTGTTACATGCACTGATGATATCAATATTGACAAATGTCTCTGAGAAAGTGCGCGAAGCTCACTGTCTTATTGACTCTGAGATCAAGCGAAATTTTATATTGCAATCATGAGTAAAAAAGCATAAGTTATTGAAGAATCATGCAATTCTGAAACAGATTCAGATGATTGATGATCGTTGAATTTTCTGCTATGATACACATCAGATCAATATTGAGTTGATCAATCATAAGAAAGTTCGCAAGAGCTGAAACATTGAGTTTCATGCTGTGAACATGCGAGAATATGATATAATTCTTGACTATTCGTGATTAGATGAGATCAACTTGAATATTCGCTGACGCGAGCGTCGCTGATCATATCGAGAAAACAGCACTCAGCGTGCAAAGCAAATATGAGTTAATCTGTGTGAAACATTGAAATTTGTTGAGTTGACAATGCTTGCAGCTAAGAGAAGAAGAGAGATTTATGTAGCTCTGCTTTATCAGCTGCTATTTACAAATGACTTATTGCAGAATGCAGATCATCAGACTGCAAGATGCAATGCGCTTCAAGCGAAAGAATCAGAAATACTCTTTGCTATTCAAGATTTCAAGAAAGTGTTTTCTGAGATTCTTTCTGTCACGAACTGAGAGCTGAATGAAATCAGAATGAAATTCTAATAACTAGATTTTAGATACAAGACGTTGCACGAAGAAGAAAGAAAAGAAAGATATCATTCAGAGATTCTTATACCTCATGAACGCTGAGTATCATTCGTATCGAAGGGTTCTCATAACATCACTGATAATCTCACGTCTATCATCATCTATAATATTGTTCAACATCATCTAAGTGACTTAACATCTCTTTTCCCAACATCTTTCGAGTAACACATGCTAAAATCGTGACAATAGATCTTTCTTTTTGAAGTCAAAGCTTCTGCGAGACTTTTAATTCTCTGACTCATATTCAGAGTCGCTGCTTTCTTGCACGTAAGCGATTCATGAATTCTTACTTGAACGATCGGAATTTCAAGCGTGATAGACGTTCATGACTTCGATGACATTCATCACATTCGCAAACTTTACTCAACTGTTTTCTTCTATCTCAGTTCACTTAATTAAATACTCTAGCTGAGAGTTCTTTACTCAAGAGTTCAATATTTCGTTCATCTTTCAGCTAAGCACTTCTTCGACGAAGACTATTGAAAACGACGCGAGAGATATTTGTTCAGATAAGAAGTCGTTGATCGCAGAATGAAGCATATAAGTATGAAAGATGTCGAAACAGAATCAGTCATCGAGCAACTTTAGCTGATAAGAATGAGAACTAACAATTTTGATGATTCTGAAAGATTTCTCGAATTTATTAGATAACTTCTTGCTGAATCGATGAATCATCAGATTGCGAGCATCTAATCAAATCATATCATTAATTGCATACTTGAGAACGTGTTGTCGATGAACATTAGCGAATTGTTTCTGATATGCTTGAGCTAAGATCATTTGTTCTCGCAGAATTTCATTGATTCGATTCATTTTCTGAACAAACAGATCGACATGTATTCATTTCAAGTGTTCAATAACGTTCTTCTGAGTCTTCTTTGATTTCAATCTCATTCGAGAATGCTGTTCGAAGTTAGCTAGAAACGACGTGCACTGAGTGCTTTCGAAGAAGTGATTGTTGATGACAAATTCAGCTGATGACAGTCATGCAGCTCAGTCGTTCTGCATAAAGAACACGAAGACTCGAAGATATTGTTTCAAAACGTCGTTGATGTTCTCGATTTGATCATTCGTTTCTGAGTGAAACGCAGTTGACAATCGAGCTTGAATCTTCAATCGAATACAAAGTTCATCTCAAAAGTGATTGACAAACTGAGTTTCATGATTCGAGATGATTGAATCAGATAATTCATGATGTTTTCATATTGCATGATAAAAAACTCGAGTTGTATCTAGAGCTGTAATTTCACTCATAGGCTCGTAATGCACTTGTTTAGATAGTCTGTTCACGACTATCAGAATATTGATTGTCGAATTTTCGTTCAGATTCTTACTTTCAGATACTGTCACGATG
>JAABUI010000493.1_pt1 | contig 29307 bp, 34 predicted proteins | sample 5559111 | NCBI WGS metagenome assembly JAABUI01 (sample SAMN10711870, study PRJNA513365) | rock metagenome | isolation source: Antarctica rocks | place: Antarctica: Victoria Land, Buttleship Promontory | reverse complement strand
AAGCTAACCCTGAATAGGGTTGGCCTCGGAACAACCCTATAGCCTAGCGGCGAGCGGCCGGCGATAGTCATCAACATAGCCACCAACATAGCTACCAACATAGGTGCGTAGCTAGGATCGTAACAAGCATGCAAGATCATACGTGCTCATCTATTAAAAACTAATCAGTTTATTTCTCACTCTTCAATCTTTAAAAAGATGACATTTCTAAATGTTTCAATTCATGAAGAAGCGAAGATATAGTCTAGATGCAGATGACTCGATTCTTCAACGTTGATCTCAACAGATGAATATGCAATTGCACAGTTTCATAAAAGTCAATGAAATCTTTGATGAAAAAACTACAAGAAATGCATAGTAAATATTAATGCAATCTCTGTTCAAAGGTTTTATCTATTCAAGAAGTCAGTAAAAATGTATGATGATTTTCAGAAAGTTGAAAGCATGCTTGCGACTTACATCAGAACTGAATGCATAGAGCTAAATGTTTATCTGCACTCAAGAAATGTATTGAGCGCGAATAGTCTTTGATGTGACTACGAATGAAGTCATCAGATCGTCAAGCATATTCTGATGCACTGCTCAAACTAAACGCATCTTGGATTGAATATGCTTCAAGACGTTGACTTCACGAACTATTGAGTCATCATCGCAATCACAAAGAGTTTCAAAGTGACAGCGAGAATGATGATAAAAACGAAGCTTTTGAAACAGTTTAAAGTGACAAGAGCACTCATTCTCTAACGTGCAATCATCGCGAACAAATTTGATACATAGTCTCAGCTTTATCATTTCGGCTGCGTGTAGCAGTCGCATAGATAGTGAGCGATTTTCTACCTTAGAGAATTTTGTTCACTCGACACATATAGCATAGATTTTCCTCATGAATTGATTTAATCAATGTCACAAGAATGTATGAATTTATTATTATTATTATTATTCATTTTCATGTTGAAGATTAGTATTATTTTGATCATTTTCAGAAATCTTGTTAATGTAATAATTGCAAATACTGTTGACTTAAAAGTTCAAATAAATTGTGCAAGATCATTGATATTCTGTAAAGCTGCTTTTCTGATATTGCATTTAACTTCTATCTTCTCAATGTACATTGAGAACATGTAAGCTTGAACTGTTGATCATGATCTTGATGATGAGCATGATCAGATTATCTCAACTGATTGCAGAATGCTTGTGAAGACTACTGCAACTACATGAATTCATGACATGATGATTAAGCACAACACGTTATATCAGTATAACTTTAATCAGACACAGAATGTCTTTGTTGATATGCATGAATTGAAAACATCATACTGACAAAATGACAATGAAAATTTAAATTTGACTTCTGCATCATGAATCTCATTCAACATTTATGATGATTTCAATTTCTTTGATTGTGATGTTGATGATTTTCAGTATCACATGATCTTATTTAACATCTTGAGTGAAAGTTTCAATATTTTTATTTATGATTCTGCTTTTTGAATTTTCTTTAATAATCATTCAAGTTCTGATGATCAGTCTTGCAAGAACACATGTCAGATCAATGAATATAATGTTGTTAATATCAAGAGTTTTTATTGATTTAATGTCAGTATTCATTCAATGATTAACATGATCATGAAGAATGAAGCTGTTTTTGTATCAGCGATCAACAATTCGAGATCATAAAATGAGTCTGTCACTGCTTTTCTTTTCAAGTTGAACTCTTGAGTTACATGAGAGAATACTGCAAGATATCTTAAAAGCATCTTTTATAAGAAAAAGAAGAAAGAAGAACAGCACTTTGAACATTCAATGTCATTATGTTCTTATGTTATATACTGAGTTCTTAGCGCGAGATGTTATAAAAGTATCTGTCGCTGTTACGATATGTATGATTCAACATTTAGATAGATTTAATTGCTCTTTAACAATTTAACGTTCTAACATCTCATGCAACAGAGAGTCAAGAAATTGAACTCAATAATATTTCACGTCTGATGATGACTTCAACATGTTCAATTCAATTCATACACTAGTCATTGAAGAAGAAGCACTTTTTACATAATACGTATCTTTGTTCTTCACGAGATCACGTTCATCAAGTGTAAGAATATACGCTTATGATGCATCTCATTGATGAGTATTCGAAGTTCATGAATAACTGTCTCATTCATAAATCGAGACTCTGTTTGATGAAGAATCTCACTTGATGATTGATGAAAATCTTCATCAATCGAGATATTCATTCATGAATGAGACAGTTATTTATGAATTTCACAATTACATAAAAGTTGAAGCTATTCTCATTTTCTACTATGACTAGCTAATCACTTATTCAGCAGTCTACTTACGTTGCTGATGCTTGCTTCTTTCTTTTATCAATCTCAAGTCACGCTGTTGATGATTCTTCTCAGTTTTAGTCTTTATAGATGAGATGTTTAAATAATCAGATAAATTCTTCTTATCTTCATGATAAGCAATGAAGCACTTCATATTAACTTTATAGCAAGCACATCTATGATTCTGACATAAGAATCTTTTATTCTTACATTTGCAGTGAACAAACATCTTCTCTGCAATGCTTTTCTGAGCAGTAGCGTAGTGAAGACTAATCTTCTTAATAAAGAGTGACTTTGATATATTCAGATCAATGTTGTTAATCATCTCATTGAGCTTCAAGATAAAATAATTTTTATTCAATATATTGTAATTTATCTATATAATGTAGCTATTTTCGAAGACATGTAAAATTTAACTCAGCAAACGCTTGTTATTGATGAAAGCTCTGTTCAAAGCAGAAACAGCGACGTTAATTTTTTAATAAAGTTCAAAGACATGAATAAAGCGTTGCTTGTTGTATTGATGTATGAAACGCTCATTAATTTATTTTAAATTGATCTGAATCTAATTTTATAAAGTCGTTGAACTGACTTTTGACTTGAAAAGCTTGAAGTATTTCAGATGCAAAGAATTCAGATGAAAAAACAACATATCAATATCTGTATCTGCATCATGATTAAATGACGTGTTAAATAGTAAGTCATCACTTTTCTTTTCATCTTTCTTCTTTTCTTTCTTCTTCGTCTTCTTCTTCATTTTTTTCTTTATCTTTTTTCTCAGTTAAATTTTCATCTTCAACTGAACTTCAGTTTATTCATTTAACGTATTGATTTAAGCGATAACAGATTTAATTATCTGAGCATGTATGAGTTTTTTTGCAGTTAACTGATTTATCTTCTCATTAATTATTAAATCATCGTCGTTGTCAATTATCTTTAAATCTTTAATTACTGCTTCTGTTAATTAATGAAGATTAATAATCACATGAACATAAATGACTTTGTGATTAAAAATAATTTCATAAAACGTGTGTTTAATGACTTGCTGAAATGTATTATTCATTTGTAAAGTCGTTTCGTTTAAGTTATTCGCTCAATGCGTGCTTTCATGAGTTTTTTTTCATGTTTGCAGTCTGATTTTAATTATTTCATTAAACTGTTTAATCAGACTCTGAGTTCTGAATGTACAAGATTTATTATTTATAACTTTAACTTTGAAGAATTGAAGTAGCTTCAAACATATATCTTTGAACTTCGTATCATTGTCGCTTTAAAGAATTTTCATTTACTCAAAAGTGCAAATTTAAAAGTTGTTGAATAGTGGTACTACTGGTGCTGGTATCCGTGCCCCCCACTTTCGCTCAGTTCTTCGCTTAGTGCTCACCAGCCATACACCACTTTCAGCCATGCACCACTAAATTCAACTACCCATTATATACACGTCGATTTTTGAGCAATTGCTTCAAAATAACCCGCCATTTCTTCTGATAAGCCTGAACGAACTTAATGCGAGCAGCCCTATGGGGCTTAGTAGCCCTGTAGCACTTCTTTAGTGCATTTAAATAACGCTTTTCCCAGGCCTCTTCGCGCTGCTGCTGCCTCTCGTCCTTCAATTTCTGTCTATCTTGAGTCATACTTTGAGCATCTTTGACGTACAAGATGCCTTCGATTTTGAGAATCTTATTAGACTGCTTTTTGCGTGCTTTGCGAGCATTTTCAGCGACTTCTATTTGGCGGTATATCCTTGCCCTCTTCACTGATGCATTCGATGCTCGTCAATGACTCTCTATTATTCGGATCCTTGGAGTAAATTCTTCTATTTGGATCTACAGTAACAATTCAATCGGAGCGTGCAACGGTGCAATGCTCATACGATAGCCGGTTTCGTGTATCATCCTTCGTTATATCATATTTGACCATCATCTCATTAAACTCATCAAAATGAGTCTGTAGTACTTCCGGATCATGCGCGTTCTTTCTTTCAGCTGCTAAAGACTTTCGTTTAGCTTTGAAGAGATCTGACTGACGATCTAACCATCGTTTGGCTCATTGAGCGTTCAGTAGAGCTGAAGAATTTCAACGAGCAAAGTCTTGAGCACGAAGGGCGTTTGCCGTTGATTGCATCATGTGTAGTCTAGCTGACAGGCCTAACTGATCCACTGTAGTTAAGTATTGCCGTAAAGCTGACTCCTGATCAGGTTTTAAAGCTCTGTCATGCAGTCCTCGTACTGATGTTTTGGACTGATAACCTCGTAGTCTAGATCGAAGTCTGTCATATGAAACACGAAACTCGCGCGCAATTTCGGCTCGATTAGGATTTTCACGCGTGTTTATGGCGTCAATAGCCTTCTGAATGCGACCCTCGATGATAGCGTAAGTAGCAGCCATGTGGTTGAAATTTGGTGGATTTTTGAAGGTGATGGATCAAAAATATGAAGATTTAGTGGTGCATGGCTGAAAGTGGTGCATGGCTGGTGAGCACTAAGCGAAGAACTGAGCGAAAGTGGGGGGCACGGATACAGCAACTGTGTAGAGAGCGTCAGCTACGGTACTGACTCAGGGCTGACTAAGTCCGCAGGGCCTAGCCGCAGCATACTCTTAGCCCGAGCTCTCGAGGTAGCTACAATACAGACCTTTTACCTTCTGCTACCCGCCATAATATGACCTACGAAGTGACTACCGACCTAGTATTCTAATAGGTTATGAGCCCGGCAGCTCAGAAGGTCTCCGTGTAACCGAAACACACGTTAACGCACGCGATCTCGTGCATTTCCTGCAGCTGAGCAGACGAGAGAAAATCAGCACGATCATTGGAGCAATCAGAAGCCCAAGATCACCCCTCGAAAGACTGGAAGACATCGATAGACTTTCAGCAACCTTACAACGTTGACTGGCCGACCGCGAAGAGTCGATCCTCAACACCTTCACCTCACATATCCCTCGGAGTCAATGAGTTCACGCCCACTGAATCCAACACAAAGATCACAACATAGACAAGAACGCTACATTCTACCAACAACTGCCATCATGGATGCTACTACCTATGATCCTATGGCACGCAAGCGTCCCCTTCCCCTTCTATCCTCTGGAACCCATGCCCAGTGGTTTCAACTGGCACAACACCATTTCAAGAAAGAAGGCATCCTGTACGTCCTTGAGACCACACGTGACGAATACAGGCTGGCGAAAGGGATGATTGGTCTACAAATGTCCAACAAAAGCAAAACCCCCGAGAGCACACCGGATGACGAATCCACTGCCTCATCTTTAACACCTACCATAGTGAAGGAAGCCGAACGCGCAGACCTGTTGGCCAAATGGGAAAGAGATGATGCCTCTGCCACGTACACCATGCTCATTTGCCTGGGAGACTTCGACCAGGAGCTCGTGGAAGACCTCAAGAGTGCAAACGAAGTATGGAAGAAGTTGAAAGACAAGTACTACAACAAACGCATTGGCACAAAGGCAGGACTCATGGAAAGGCTCTACACGTATCGAATGAACGAGGACACTGGTGTAGAAGAAGCCTGGCTTGAGCTGGCAAGAATCAGGAGACAGCTCAAGGAGATCGATCCGGTCACAGCCAAGTCATTTGATGAAGAGGGACTGTTCCAGCGACTCCTAAGGGCGTTGCCATCGAAGTACACCGCCATCAGAGATGCAATTGACGGCATGGACCTGCGCTCAGTCGAACACCGCATGGGTGTACTCAAAGACAAGGAAGATAGACTGAACGAGGAGGCTGCGCTTATAGCCAAGAAGCAGGGCAGAGGGAGAAGGTCTGGACCTCCAACTTCTCCAAAGAGCAAACCTGCAGCCAAGGCGAAACCTGAGCAGTCTGAAAGTCTTCGAGCAGCCCGTTACCCGTGCAGAATCTGTGATGACACTCACTACGTCAAGCACTGCCCTTACCTCGAGATGGCCCGAGCTATGGCTGTCGAGCACAAGAAGAAGACTGGCAAGACTTTGCCTCCGAAAGCGTACTCCGCTGAGGATGACCGTTCCGACACCGATTCCGAGTCCGACAGGAATGACACTGAGGAAGCACTACACGCCGCAGAGGATGATGATGATCACCTCGTTGAAAAAGGCTATGCATGCAAAGCTGTTTGGGACGTCTAAAGACAATACCAAGACGCACCGTTATAGTTGGAGGGGGGAAACTTCACTCAGATCAGATGGGCACGGTGGTTATGCGAGTACCTGGGGGATCGTCTGTCATGCTAGCAAAGACTCTTTACGTGCCGAACTTGGGAGTGAATCTTCTGTCAGGAAGACGACTTGCACAAGCAGGTTTTGACGGAACATTCGATGAGCAAGGATTGTACTTAGTAGACCCGGAGTCTGGAGAACGTGTTATCAGTGCAACCTTGAAAGGAGGTGTTTACATTGTGTCACACATCGCCGACAAACTAGTAGATCGAGCCTTCCAAGCCAAGGAGTGGAAGACGTCTCACCGAGCCTTCGCCACAATTGGTGATAGCGAATCAATGAATCTTACTCCAGAGAATACAGACGAGGACCAGTCACCATCAAAGAGGAAGCCCACTGACAAATACACCCTTTGGCACAGACGATTCGCTCACCTAGGAGCTGCAAAGATTGAAGCCCTATTCAAGACAACCACCTTAGGCGAGAAACTGAAAGCACCCAAAGATTGCATATGTCGTGTGTGTGAAATAACTAAGAAGAGAAATCACACACCCAAGAAGCTATCTGAATGGGACACTGAACTGCTAGGACTGGTATCGATTGATATAGCCGGCCAGTTCCCGTTGTCAATAGACGGTCATAAGTACTTCCTGCAAATCGTGGAGAACTCAACAAGAAAGGTGTGGTCTATCCCCATCAAGACAAAAGATGAGGCAATCGATGTATTGGAAGGATGGAGACGAACAGAAGAGCTTTCTACTGGCAAGAAACTCAAGGCAATTCGGAGCGACAATGCACCTGAACTAAAGTATATCATCGACACTCTCAACTCAGATCTCGCAAATCTAGTCTTCACATCCATAAAATAAACGTCCAAAAAAGGGTAGATCATATCGGCCAATCCCATCATTTTCTTGATAGGAACAACAAATGGCTCATTCGCCAGCCTTCTGGCGAATCGTCCACGTCTTTTCGATATACGACATCATCATTCATTCCGTCCATAATCGGTTTGCCAGCATGTACCCACGACATCTTGGATTCGGTCCGATCTCTGGGGCCCGACCGTATCGTAAGGGGTCCCAGGGAGCCCTTTTATCCTTTGGCTGTCCCGATAAGTTTCATTCAGCCTTGGAGCATGTGCGGTTGAAACAGGGGAAATCATAAATTTAGTTAGCGTCTGACTCAACTATTTTGCGCTCATTGGTTGGGATCAAACAGTTGAACATAGCCAGCCTCGGTATCTACAGCCGCGCGCTTAATCACGGACTCGACGCGTCCAGAATTACCCCTCAATCTGAAGCATGACTCCAAGCTTTCTCTCTCGCATCATTATGCTCGATGCCCATTTCGCCCGTTCGCCTACCCAAGAGATCGATCCATGTTTTGCGCTTTGCAGAGTGCCGTGCTTGATGACTGCCGTCGCGTCTGAACATCAACCATTGTGTGGTCAAAAGCGTCAACGAGGTGCGATCGAAGAAGAGCACTCGACGACTGGGACGCCGCAACCCCTTTGGAAAAGAACCAAGAGACGTCGTCAATCACAGCAGGAGACAAACATAGCATACTGGGATTCAATCTCCAAGCTGTGGCTCACTCGACGGGCTTTGGACGAACTCAATCGGCGAAACAGAAAAAGGGCCAGTCCTGTCAGAACCACTATTACACGCGGTCTAGATCTGGGTGACGAAGCAGGTCCATTGAAGAACCCCTCAGAGAAATTGAAGCGCTTCGCCAGACACGGCGGTCCAGATCTTCGTGACCTTGGAGGGGTGAGTTCGGCCCGGAAGACATCGAGATCGTTGCTAATTCCGTCCCTTCAGTATCCAGAATCTTCCATACCGAACTTCACTGCCCACGTTATGCCGTCGAATCAGTCCAGTTCGAGGACCCAATCGAAGTCCAGAAATACCTTGGGCGACTCTACCGAGAAGACCACAACCTCGAAAACAAAGAAGACTTCCCCATACGATCCCAATTTTGAGCAAAACCTCATTGATAACGGCATCTATCCAGATGATTATGATTTCCCGGATGGTCGAGATCCCCCAAGACCAAATAACGAGAACGAAATCCTTGGCAGGTTAGGGCAGCCGAGGTCATCTCTTTCACCATCTCAGTTCTCCAATAAGGAATTTCGTACCTTCAAGCAGACTAATTCACGGGCTTTGAATGAGGACGCTGTGATGGGTGACGTATTTCCAGTGATTCAGGGTACTGCCCGCATCCCATCCGCGAAGAATATTGTGTTTGGAAACCTCAAGCCACTTACCCACGGTAACTTGGTCGACGCCAAACCCGACTTCTATGACGGAGTACGTCCTGCACAAATAGACCTACGAATCCGCGAAGAGCTAGGACCATACGTCACACCGGCCACACAGGGGCATGCCCCAGCGTTACCCAATTTCTTCACTGAGGCGAAGGGTCCTGATGGGAGTGCGGCCGTGGCTAAACGACAAGCTTGTTTCGACGGCGCACTGGGTGCCCGTGGTGTTCATAAGCTTCGGTCATTCGAAGCGGACCCTACTCTAGCATACGATAACAACGCGTACACCATCACCTCGACTTATAATGACGGAACCCTCAAGATGTATACGATTCACCCCACCCAAGCATTTAATGTGGAAGACTCTCCCGAATACCATATGACCCAACTGAGAGGATGGTTACTGACTGACACTCCTGAAACATTTCGACAGGGAGTTGGCGCTTTCAGAAACGCCAGGGACTGGGCAAAGGAGCAAAGGGACCAGCTCATAGCATCTACTAATGGCAGGATAACGGGGATGCCCAGGGACGCTTCCACCTTAGAGCCTTCTACTCACAGCATGTCTCAGTCCACTTTCGAGCCGGATGCACCAGAATCTGAGACATCCGCTGACGAGCTTTCCCAGGACGTGGACCAAGATTCCAGCCTTTCTCGCAAGCGCCTGAAAAGAGAACCAGAGAAGCACTCTTCCAATCCTGATCTGAAAATACGCCCCAAGAAGAGCTATTCTGGAGCTAACAGCAGGTCTCGCAGCAGAGGTCGGCTCTCACAGAGGCGATAGTGTTTCCTGGTCCATATTCGGCCGCACAGCTGTGAAGAGGCAAACACTGATCGTTCCCTGAATCCGAATTTCGTGGGCTTGTTTTGCCAGCGTCAACGGTTACTTGGATATGGGTGAGTGCAATATGCTTGGCTCTTGCTACTCGAAGGCGGACAGATACCCAAGTGTAGTACCGCTGCGATGACTTGGAGTCTCTAGGAAAGGTGCTTCTCCACTTCCTCCGCGGTTCTCTTCCATGGCAGGTTCCCCCAGCCACGAATCAACAGCAAAAGGAGGAGCTCATCTTGGCGAAGAAAGAGACGATCCATACACAAGATATTTGTCTCCTGCAGAAGGAACTCCACCTTCTCTTCCGTCGTTTGAGCATGTTTATCGGCCTTTTGGATCCGTTCTTCTGCTCTTTAGGCCCTTTCTTCTACCCGACTGGCACGTGTATCTCCGTCTCTTTGGAGGTCAATGACCATGTCAACAAGCTTAGCTAAGAGAGCATTATTGGGGGTTTGACGTACTGCGGGCTGCATGCCTTTCGTTCCCGGGCCTGGGGGGGTTTTTCAACGACCTCGTCATTGATATGTCCGGTTCCTACGTCGAACCCCAGGCATTTGGCAATCCCGATGTCTCCATCAACAGCGAATGCTGCCTTATCTTCACACTTGCGCGGCTTCCACTGAAGATCCAATGACAACACAGACCTCACTCCAACCAAATAATAATTCAGAACAGCAGATTAATCACTTATCAGACAGCTATCAACTGTTTCGTAATTTTGCTTGCCTGGGGTTAGGATGTTCAATATTATAGACATGTAATAATCTCCTGGTATATACAGGGACTCGAAATCATAGCGAACATCGTTCGATCAGAAGATCATCCAATCTGGAGTGGGAGTGGTCATTTTTCCTCATTGCTACCTAATAAAACTCATCCCAATGAGTTTCTGGGTCTGTCTGCATAAGAATCTTAGCGAGAGACTTCCATTCTACTTCCAGCCATCGTAATGCTTCCTCTGCTTCTTGATCTTTGAAGTCGTCTACTTCGCTGTCATCCTCCATTGCTGCTTCCGAATTCAGACCGTCCCATATCTCTCTCTCATTTCGAGCATCACTTTGAGCGACTCTTATTAAATCCTGTGCTTGCTGTGGAAATGAGAAAGCGTCTTGAATTGTACCCTCGTTCCTTACAGGTCTCTCCACCTGTAACCGAAGACGATGAGCCAAATGTTCCTTCTCACTTTCCCACAACGGATACTGAAAATGACTCTCAAATCTTGCGATTGTCTGGGCGTAGAGCAGGCGTCTCCGTGCAAGGGATAAGACCTGATGCGCAGACAGCTCGCAGTTCCGGCTTTGCTTCGTACCAAAAGAAGTAAGCTTTCATCCCCCGACTGACCATGTCGTTAGCACCGGTCTTGAACACTTACTGATTAGGAGAAATGGTCAATAGAGGAGAGCTGGATGTCGCGCTTGAAACGTCTAATTTACTGCTTGTAGGTGTTTGGGTTACGACGTTGGGATCAATTCCCATTGCAGCTTTCTTGCTCGACATCGATTTGCGTGAAAGGCCGTCGAAGAGTGACTTGGAGGCTAGACTTGTGATGATAAAGGGCAGCACGATGTGCACGGACCCAGCCCTGAACCTTTGGGCAGGCCATTCGGTCATCAAAAGCGGAGATCTCTAAAGCTGTGGTGTTATCACTCTTGGAGGAGCCTACGGGGATCATCACTCTGCCGTCTCTCATTCTCCATGAGCACTTGCAGCGTTTGCACCAATAAATATGATTCTGGCTATATTAGCTACGAAAAGGATGATTCGAAAGCATGGGACTGTTCTGGTCCAAAGAATCCTCCATCCGCATGATCTCAAGCCGACAGCGAACCGGGTAACCCAGAACAGCAAGACCCCTCCTATCCAGCTCCCAATCCTGCTGAGGCGGATTGCCAGGGAAGCTTGCATACGTCAATAACCACGTCGTGCGCGGGGGTGCGGTCGTCACCCTGCGTCAAGCAAGCGTACAGCCCATTCCGACCGACTTTGACATACGGAGTTGCTGGAACGGGTGACTCTCGACCGTCATCAGGTCCTCCTTCATCTACAGTCACTCCCCATTTGCGCTGCAAACCCCATTTCGTGTTACTGACCTGATTCCCTGTACCACCTCCGAAAATCTGAAACCGCTCAATAGAATCGCTCGACAATCCGATACGTTTTATGACCTTCATTGCATGAAACCGTGCGCAAATCAGACGCTTTTCCATTGTCTTGAATTTTTCTGCGGCGGTTTTGTAAAGGTTGTGTGTTGCTTCGTTAGGGAGATCTTGATCGATTTGCTTCAACGTATCTCCAAGATGGCTCTCCAAGAGGTAAAAAACCCACCGGTGACCGGGAGTGAGCTGCCTGTTATGATCAAAGGAGGCACGCGACTTGATATAACCTCTAATACCCAGTTCTGCTTCACGTATGGCGATCGCCATAGCTTTGTCCCGGACTAATCCAACTCCTATTCCTTTCCAAACGGTACACCATATACGTTGAGTCAAATCTCGATGATAGACTGCCTCTGCCTTCTTCCAATCAACGTCAAAAGGATCTTGATGGTTCGCATGGCGTTCCAAAGCAGTTTCTAGCGCTATCACATGCTCAGAGACGGAGGAAACATTAGTAGTCCCCCCAGTGGAGATAGAGCTGGCAGTTTCGTCTTCGCCACGGATACAAATTTGGTCGCCAAGAGCAAACTCTGGCAGTGGGCGGCGGTCATAATTATCTTCCCAAAGTTCTAGTGTATATTGTTGGCGTAAGCCAAGGTAGGTACCTAAGAGCAAGAAGTTTATACAAGCCATTACCTATACTTTTTCAAGTGAGCTGAAGACTGACACTAGCTATGATTTGAAAATTCAAAGGGGACGTGGGATCATGAAAGGTGAATGCATGCGAATTCTCGACCATTAAGTATTTTTAGTGGCAGAAGCAAGCCAAACTTTAGTCTCGAAAGGAGGTCAAGAGGTAGGTCGGACATTGAAGGCGATATCTTACCGCGCAGTCAGGTGCTATTTGGGGCCCATCCCATATGGATACCAGACCATCCAGACCCACCTCGACACATCCCACAGGGATGCCAGACAGTTGGGGCTAATCATGCAGGTCCCTTCAAGTGTCTCTCTAAATCCCTACAAACACCTGCCAGGAGTCTCCCTCGAGACCCATGAGCGTTCGCTGGTGATATTTGGGAAACTTAACACGATGCATCTTCAGGGATTGGCGCCAAAGAGGTGGGCTTTTCTTATAGTATTCAGACTTGATCATAGAGAGCGAGAGGTGGATGGCAAAGAAAGCATCTTCTTTGTAGCTTTTGCAATACAGTACAATGATCTAGGATTACGCAAACATGTATTGAGGGTATTAGGGATCATCTGCTCTGGCAGGTACTTGCAGGGATCCAGAAAGATTCTTGGCAAGTGAGTGCCGGGAAAGGGTCGATAAAGTGTATGTTGGAGACCTGCCCTATCACGATAGTGTAACGCACGATGCGCAAAGTTGCAAGGGAATCCAGCTTTGAGCATTGGCATAGGCCGTCCAAGAGCGAAATCTCCACCCCAAATTCTAAATCAGGTTTCTTGTTCCAAGGCAACGATGATTGCTGGAGCAAAGACCGAAAGAGTTGATCGCCTCTACCCCGACTTTAGAGGTGCTTTCCTATTTTGGGCAAGGGAGACTATACAATGACAAAAGGCCTTTGATTCAATCTTCTCTTGCAAATTCATTCGGACAATCTCACGACTCGTCTGATCGTCTGCTGAGTATTCACGGTGCAATGGAAACGACCGATAGTAAGCCAGTAATGAGTTTTTTTGGGCAGCAATAGTAACAAAGGCGCAGATGCCATCTCAGCTTCATCATACATCGAGTATCGGTGGATAACCACCGGCACACACGTGTTTCTCACATCTTGGCCAGTAAAGGATTGGGAAACGCCATTCCGACCGGAGGAGTACATTTTGCCAGATCTTTGTGTTCAGCCAACGCCGTCCAACAGGATCTTGATGATTCGATCTCCAGGAATCATGCCATTTGAATTCTTCACCTTTGTCTCTCAATTTGGGTCTGTATATTACGCAGTGTGGACAAGGCAGACTTTGATGGCCAGACGAAGTTGTCGGAAAAGGGTACAACGCGGCGATTATTGTGGTATGTGATTTATTCGATAGGGAACTTCGGTGACTGAATCAGGTACAGGGGCGTCCTTTTCTAATACCCGAATTTCTGTCCCATGGACCTATGCACTCTGGCCAATGAAGGCAAGATGGAGATAGTACTAGAACGCAGATAGATATCACGCAAAAGAACAACGGTCCGCTTACCGTGTGCTTACCTGATCGCTATTTCTCGGACCTCTATCTGAAAAGAATTCTAGGCTTGTTCATTTTGGTCTTTGGTGGACTGGCCATGAATTGTTCCAAGCTTATGCTTTCACTTGCGATACCACGTTGCATAACAGCCTTACCATTTGGCAAAAGAAAAGCTCTTCCATTGTTTTTCGAAAGGGTAATTGACAGTGATGACTAAAATTGCTAATGAAATAATACTATTCACATTGGACGCTTCCGTGGTCTTCTCACGTTGTGTGACCTAGTTCTACCTCCCACTCCCTTGATTGAAGTGCTTACAGCACTTGGTAATGCCCGAAACTTCCATTTCAAGTTTACAGCGCCAACACTGGTTTGATACTAGATCACTGTCGACAACGACCACCCCCTCTGTCAAATGCTCCAACCAGCTGAATTTGAAGGAGTCAGTCAGATGGGGCCACTGCTTCTTCAGCGACATGCGTATTAATTCCAAGTCTTTCCCTCAGGCAAAATGACATTTGGCGAAATCCTCTGCTGCTACCTCCTCCGCCACACGCTGCAACCAGCTGACCTCGATGTAGTGGGTCAGATGGGGCCATTTGTCCTCAAGCGATATACGTGTCGAGTCCAAGTCTTTCCCTTGGGAAAAAAGACCTTTGGCAAAATCTGTTATCTCCTTTATCACATGCTCCAACCAGCTGACACTGACGCGCTTGGTCATATCGCTCCACTCCGTCTCCAGCAATATGATTATTGTTTTGAAGTCTTCACCCCTGGAAAATTCGAATAGGGTGAGCCCCGTCATGCTAGGGAGCCAACCCAGCGGTGACGACGTGTGGGAGGACTCTTTGGAGGTGATGTGGGCTGCAACATAAACGTTAGAATGGGAATTCCAGTAAAAACCTCAACCACGAAGAGCAAGTGGCAACAACGGCGGCCGTGACGAAGAGCAATTGAGAACTCACCTAGATGACTGTTGATGTTCCCTTCCACGCAGCCATTTTTGACCTTAGAATCCGTACGAATCATCTTTCCTTCGCCTACTGCTCCTTCTTCTATCATCTGACTCCACGCGTAAAGTTCCGCAGGGTTGACCGTATCAATGATCAACTGTTTCCTGGCTGTTGGTGTAGTAGACGATCTTCTGCAGTTTGAACCAGTGTCACGATTGAAAATACCCACTGATTCGTCTGAGGCTCCGTCCGGTATTCTTTTACAACTCTCCTTGCGAGCTAGAACAGCGAAGGTTGTCTCAACGTAAATGCTACGTACTGAGAACTGCGTGGTGATGAGTAATAGAAAGATCTGTCCTTTCAATCAGTACCATTGTTCACCTCGGACTCTCTTTCCTACAGACCTTAGGAAGTATACCTCGAATCCATGACACCTTCCACCCCTCCACTAACGATATCAATGCCGAGAGGGCGACTGCAGAACAGTATAGTAAGCATACAGCAAGACTGGATCTCCATTTCCTATCATTGTGAAGATCGATCAGGATCCGCCAGTAAATCAAACTGAAAAGCGAAAAGTCCAGAAAGCTTGCCCCGAAAACCGTGTAGAGATGTAACACCTCGTTATGCAAGCTGTAATTTAGATTAGCAGAGATGAGTTCTACAAAAAGTGGCATGACCGTACTCAATTAAAGGCAGAAACTTCAGAATGGTGAGGGTGGAGGTGGCAACAGGACCAATACGACGCCAGAACCATCCAAGACCATTTCCGGACACCCCTTCGAATGCGCTCCACAGACATAGAAACTACCATCAACAATGAGCCTTTGATTTGATATATTCGTTCGAGGAAAGACGTACCTCTGCGCTTGTTACGCATGTGATGGAGCAGTAAAGAAGGAGGTTGACCGCCAGCCAAAGCTGTGTTCCTATTCGATTAAGTCATTAAAAATTACATGCCCAGAACTCAAATAAGCCTTGACTTACCTTGACTTACCTTTTCTCAGTAGAATCACATTCGAAATGTCCAGGGCATGTAGAACGACCAGCGAGAAGTCAAACATGAGCTTCAACATCATGATCCATGTCTGTGGTTGACGGACAAGCCCAAGGGTCGGGTGCAAGCGAATTGATCGTCGACGCAGAAGAGGGAGTGGTAGAATAAAAATGACGAGAACACATGCGAGAATAGTAAGATGGAGTTTCGGTGAGACACTCTCCATAATAAGAAAGGGAGGCAGTGTAAGCATGCAGGTGAGACTGCAGGAGACAAGGCAAAGGGAACTGCAGTGGATGGGTCCACAAGGCAAACGAGGCAACAAGATAGGGAAACATCTATACTGGAAGCTGTGCGCAGCTGCAAGATATAGTAGCATCGCCTCTCCCCTTTCCGTAAGTCCAAATCCGGAGACTTTAGATACCAGTATGATCAGAGGAGAAGGGCGCTGGTCTCGTCATATTACGTCCACGGGACTAGCTCAGGTTCATTTATCTCCCTTGTTTGTAATCCTCATCGGTTACCTAGTTCTGTCCTGATAGAGCAATGCTAAATGGTGAAGTAGGAAGATATGGAGCGCTAGATTTACAAATCGGGAGTGGGAGTGAAGGGATATGCGGTACATCGTGAATATGGCGATATTGAAAATACTTACAACAGGGATCATTAACAACCGGTTGCAAATGATCCCTGTCGAAAGGGTCGTGACTAGTGTTAGCCTTTTGATCCCGCGTACGACAGCGTTCTTAATGTCTGCTTAGTTGCTCCTTCGCCTTCGGTCTTTGGCGATCGAGTTTAGCCGGTGGGAAAGTGACACCTATGGGAAATCAAGAGTTAGCGAGCGGACGCAGAACCCGTCAATTTTGCAAAAAAGGCGGGGCGGACATGTCCCGGAGTACCTCAAGAACAACCAGCATCGGTTCAATAATCAGAGCGCAGCAAAAGTGGGGATCGAACATGGAATCAAGTTGCTCGTTTGTGAAGAGTTGTTTGGCAGCAAGGCAGTTTCAGCAATCCTGATCTTCAAATATCGCCGTTTTCGCACAATCAAGTTCGATGAGCTTGATGACCTGAAGGAGGCAATTAAAAGTTCAGAGTGGATCTTTGAGCTTGCGGAGCAGAAGGCTGCCTGGTTTGATGGTTGCCAGAGTCATTACGATGGTACGTACTCGTCGAGGGCATTGGCGCCGCTGATTTTTCTATAGCGTGGTACAATGGCTGTTCCGGCAGAAAACGTCGTCGATTGAATTTTGCATCAAGCGAGTACGAACAATCTAATCCCGAATATTCACACGGTGAGTTACACATTTTGTCGAACTCTTCAAAGTCCAAGGCTAATGTTAGGTAGGAGGCGCCCGAGATGCGGGGCAACTATATCGCCTCAGCAATATTGATGCAGCCGGAGCAAAAGCCGCATCCGACTGTATGCACCCATGTCTGTAAGACTGAATAATCACTGACTTCGGTAGTCGAGAGTCGTCAGCTTGATGGGTTCGATAGTCACAAGGCAAGCCTCTATTCCTCCAGGGAAGCTTCGTCGGCTCGTGCTGAGCCACATGTTGAGGACTTCCAAAGGGGTACGTGGCGTCCCTAAGCTGGAGTGATTCTTCCTAACGTGTTGGAACAGACAAGGATACATCATTTGGACCCCGAATTGATTTGCCATCCGACATCTCGAACTCTTCCGTGGCGAACATTACAGGTCACGATCTATCTCCAGGAAGCCGGCTACGTAACATGAAAAACCTTGAAGTGTCCATGCTTCGCGCATCAGATCCAAATGTTCAAGCCCGTCTGCCTCAGCCTCCCGATTACAGTGTGTCTGACCCTATGGGTCCGCAGCCCCCTAACGTTCAGGATGCTATACTTCCACGCCCGGGGCACTTGACGATGGATGCTGTTTCCGGCGAAGAGGTTGACATATCAGTTATTCAAGAGCATGATCAAGCTACAAGAGAGGTTGCTGCAGGGTGGAGACTGAGGAACTCGAGAGATGCAGAAAATAGCAATTCTGTTCTTCCGGCGCAGTCCTCATCCACCCAGATATTGTACGAAAAGAATCTTGCACCACGTTGTGGCAACACTGGCCCGGAGAATGACATCGATTTGTGGAGCCTTCCACCGCTTCACGACTGTGACTGGACCGATTTCAACCTATGGGATCTTGATCTCTGGAGCATTCCCCTACCCCCCAGCATGCCGTCACCCCGAATTCTTCCTTAGTATGACAAGACAATCCAAACCGGGGGTTATCGCGACCCGACCACGGAATTCGCTGCTACAACCGACGGTTAGAGGTTTGGATGGCAATATACGAGTCTCTTCGATAAATGCTACGGTTGGGCTGGTTCCTTCGTGGATCCGAAGAGGGTATAGACACGCGGGGCCTTGTAGGCTTCGGAGTATTTTATACTGTGAAATTCGCAATACGAAGCGTCGTTCCATCTGCGCTTGCATTAGTCGCAGTCATATGTACGAAATTCGAACAGACCAGATCACTGATGCCTGGTTTATCAAGAAGTGGCTGGAGTTTGGTCGTCAAGTCTGGGTGTCCACACTGCCGTGATCCTTCTTGTAATCCACCGAACTTTTCGCCCTCGACAAGCCACTTTGCCAGGGTTTCTAGTTCGTCAACGACGGCCGGTTGTAGTGGCTTTTGCTGGACATGATCTGATTCCGCAATATCAATTTCGTCAGGTCGAAGCGAATCTGACATGTCGACACTCGTTGCCTGTAGATTCATGTCTTAGCATCCGAGCTAACATTTTCTCGGGGGGGCGGTTTTGCAACCTGAATGAGCTGAATGATGAAGATCTCCCCTGAATCGAGTCGTTTGGAAGCACGGTGAAGTCTGATAATCGAGCCCTTGCGGATTAAGAAGTGGCCTACTGAAGGTTTAGGCGGGGTTGGAGAGATCAGATGACTAATCTGACCAAATCGCCTTAGCACGGTAGAGCTATGGAGGTGTCGGTAAGCTTTACATTCAGAATCGTACGGATCGTACTGCGTCACGAATTCCCTCTTGCGCCAAAGCCTTCGCATCGATGATATCAACGGTACCCTAGCAATATCGCGTAACTTCTCGATCGGGAGAAAGGAGGCATGGCCCCCTGATATATATCAAGACCGTGTCGAGGATGGAACACGGGATAGCCTCGATGCACCGCGTTCAGCGAAAGTCAGATCCTCCTATCGATCCAGCAATCAGACTTGAACATAGAAAAAGTTCAGCCCACAAACCACATACCAAATTTTACCTCTCAAATGCACCGCGGCCACGGAATCTAATGATTCCTACGTCAATCACGCATCCAATTATTACCCACACCAAGGTTCTCAGCTTCCATCTTTTCTCAACTCAATGACTACCAATGTCTCATTTCAGATCGCCCTTTAAAGGGCCAAGGTATGACTGGCCTGATAATTTCCTGGTGTTTATGCGCGTGAGGAATAATTTTGACATGTAAAGGGGAAGTGAAAATGCGGGCAGCCCTGAAATCACGGAATGGGTGTAAGAGATGGTAAAACACTCTTCTGATAGCATGCCTTTTGTGAGAGGAGTGCGTTGTGGGGAATTTTGACAACGGCAGCCCCAGGTCACATTCATTGTCGGCATTCTCTCCATCTCCTCCAGTTATGCTCACCTTTTGGCACCCCCTAACTATGGCACCCCACTCCAATTCTGCCACGCCGCTCAAATTTGATACGGTACATCGTGATTGTGCTTGTGACTGGGGCAGTGAGGTGGGTGCTTGTAGTGCTTCGCCTCGTGCAATTCATGCCCTCATAGGTAATGTCTCCCAGGAGAACTGTTCTTGGGGCTTGTGAGGTGATGCCTGTGCAGCTGGGATGAGTAGGGGGCACATAGCGTGAGACCTCTTGGGAGAATGGGCTCGGGAGGTCTATCCTGGGTACATGGCTGACAGCGCTCGGAAGGTGACTTCTCCAACTGCCTAAGTTTCTACTACCATCATGATCTAGTGTGCTCATATCAATCCACCTTGATCCCCGATCGAGAGACTATCATCTTCCACACATGGATCAGCATCTGTTGATATAAGATAGACTATTCCCTCATTTATCTTAAGAGACATAGCACAGTCCAGTAAACCGCAGCTATACCTTCAACACTTGTTGAGAAGCAATCATGTGCAGAGTTTGTGATATCTTTAAAGAGACAACCGATAAGCCATCTGTGAGCCTATGGCTTGTGTTTATTGTACCCCACTTACTTATATCTGATAGTCTTACCTTCAAGGAAAGAAGGATCGACTTCATAAGCATTACGAGGGTAATTACCGTATGAGCGATGAAGAAGAAGACGAATTCATCAAGGTCCTCATCAGCCACTGTTATGAGACTGGACTTTACGATCTGAAGAAGAGACTAGATTGTCTACTAGATGACTGAGAAGGGTTCGTTCTCTTCTTTCGTCGACATCAGTGGAAGAAAAAACTGATTGATATAATAGATTTTTTGTAGGCACCGATCTCGACTTGAACGTGAATTTCAGCTTCCAGCCCTTCCGAATGGACGAAGTTGATTGGAGCGGCCAGAACGGAAGTATAAAGAGCGGGCTTCGAGTTACTGTTGAACTATCGCTCGTTTCTCTGTTCCTTTTCGACACACCGTGACGACGCTGTAGCCGACATAGCCGCTGGGGGATTCGTAATAGGCAGGGTTTGTTTGCGAAGTGTTGAAAATAAGAGGGTCCTAATAGACTCGTTTCGTTATTGAGTCCTCGATAGTCCATAAAATATTAGCACCTGTATATTCATCAAGTTGATCGTATAGATCTTTCTAACTCCATTTCGTGAGTAGTGTCCCTGTTCGCCAACAGCCCCACTAAAGCCTTACACCACGAGCCAGCCTTGTGAGGCTACACGAGTTCTCTGACCGGACGAGCACCAGAAAGCGGCAGCATTTACTGCACAATGAGCACTAAATAGCGACGATCGTCCTGCGACGTTTGCTCATTCATCGTTGTTATCTATAGTTGCTATACTTTTGCCTCAGCCGATATTTCACTTCCAGCTTGGCCCTGACAGAGCTAGAGGGGAATGGCCATATTAAATACACAGCTTCCCCCGCTGGCCACGCCCCGCTGAGCACAATGACGCTAGTGCCCGGGCACGCAAGCTGGATCTTGAGGAGGCTTCGGCAGCTGAGGTCATGGTTTTTTCATTGTGCTGGTCTGATGAATGATGTCAAAGCAAGATTTGAGGTCTATCGGTATCGTGTTCTGTCTGTGAGTAAAAGCACACTGAGATGCCACGGGAACAAGGTAAGGCTGGTCAAGTTTAGCAGTATTTCCTAACCCCACCTTACCCTTCTCCCTCCCAATCGTTATGGGGCCGCAGGCAGGCAAGCAAAGTTAGATAAGAATGCAAAAAGGATACTGCAGGCTTTTAAATAATCAATACCAGGTAACGTTAGATCTGTAGGGGAAAAGTAGGTATCAATAGGGAATTAGATGCGCTTTGATGTAGATTTGCGACTTCAAAAAAGTCGTAGTTTCTAGTCTAGGCTATTTTTGGATTAGCGGTGAAACTGGTGAGACTTGGAGTTCGTTGCCTTGTTGCCTCGTTCCCTTAGTACCGGGAATGTTCATCCTCCACTAGCCAGCTCTTCGCTAACATTTAGAACTTTATACACCCGTACATCATTATCTTGAAAGACTTGTATCACGACCTGCGGCGAGATTGCCTGGAAGTTCATGAGACCTCTTCCTTCCTATCAATCTTGATTAACAGTCCAGCGAGACACTAGATTCACGACGGGACCAAGCCCAGCGCCTTCTGTCTTGAGATGACCAATCTTTCGCTAGACAATTGCACTGTCATCGTAAAGCATCCTTTGGATAATTCCCTGGACTATTTGCGAGATTCATTTCGAAAGGCAGAGCAGTCTTACAAACCGGATTCCACCTCTTACGATGGAGCTGTCGATAGGTCCGACCAAGGACCTCAAAAGGCAACTTCTAGACTCCTGCATACGTTGATGGGCCACGAGGTGGCCTTCAACCTTCGCTCAGAAACTGGAAATGGGGACCTAGCTTCTGAATTGTCCACGCTTTTCAGACGTGTCCGAAATGGCGACTTCAACTACGAACCCTACCGTGCGCTATTACGACTAGTCATCAAGAAGGCATCGGATTTTGATATCTGGAACGCTGTTTTCGATCTCATAAGATCCATTTCCCGGATAACCCCTCCTACAAGCATTCCTGTCTCGTTCGACGGCACTCCCATCACGCATTCCTCCGCCTCACAACAAGGTGGTGAACAGACTCATCGGCTACTGGAAGCAAGAGTTTTTGAGGAAATTAAAGACTGCACATATCGAAATGTTGAAGGATTCTTCTCGAAATATTTTGAAGGCAAAGCTTGGACTGAGCGTTCCATGGAGATTTATCGAGCGGTGCAAGATCGGCATGTAAACGGCAGGTGGAGTGATATCCCTGATCCGCCAGAACAGAACGCTGTTTTCGAATGGTGGTTCGATTTTCAGAAGGAGTTTCTATCCGACGCTCGAGGTGTCTACTGCACAAGCAAGAGTACAAAAGATCTTACTGGTGCTGAAGCTCGACGTCAACTTGATCTCCTTGTCAAGCGGAATACAAAGGACATGGTAGGAGCGATACATGACTGGAAAGACGTCAAAGTCATTGGTGAACATAAGCAGTCCAAGGACGACCTTAAAGCTACACTGCTCCAACTTGGCAGGTACATGCGCGATGTCTTTACTGCTCAGCCAACCCGCCGGTACATTCACGGATTTGTCCTCCATGGGTCAACTATGGAGCTGTGGGTATTCGATCGCTCTGGTCCTTACAGCTCTGGGCCTTTCGATATCCACGAAGAACCTGAGCGTTTCATCAAAGCTATTACGGGATACGTGATGATGAGCGACGAAGAGCTGGGCCTGGACACACTAGTTGAGCGGGACGGGGAAAACCAATCCATTACTGTTACGGAAGATGTGACAGGAAAGGAGAAAAGACTTCAATTAGAGTTGGATCCGATTGCCAAACAGCGAGCAATTGTTTGTCGGGGGACAAGCTGCTTTCGCTCCAAGGATCAGAAACACGTTGTCAAGTTCTCGTGGACATCCGATAAGCGGCCACCTGAAGCAGACCTCCTCAGGTTGGCGCGTGAGAGAGGTGTAAAAGGAGTCGCTGAGCTATTAGGCTACCATCGCATAACCAGCATCGCGGAAATGCGCAGAGGATTGGTCTTTACCAAGCTGCACACTTTTCGGAATGCTACGCCGAGTGCCTCATCCTCGTTTTCACAGTGGCATTCAGTGAATTTCGAAGCTTCAGCATCGCCGGAGCCAAACGAAAGTCTGATGACACTGAAGCGAAGTCCTCTAAAAGGTCGAGATCTAACAGTCAAAGATCGAAGCTAAAGCAGGAAGACGTAGTGACGCATACTGTGGAAGATACTCAGGCGACAAGTCTATTTGCCCCAAGCGATGAACCGTTCGATAATCGCTTGTTCTGTTGCTTGGCGATCTCGCCGGCAGGAAGGGCTATCCAGGAATTTCAATCAATCAAAGAGTTGTTGGAGGCAAATCGCGATGCGCACAAGGCGCACAGATCCTTGTATGTCTCGGGAAAGATTGTGCATAGGGACGTCTCGGAAAATAATATCATAATAACGGATCCAAAGAAGGCAAATGGCTTCACGGGAATGTTAATCGACATAGATCTTGGCAAGGAGGTAGGTAGCCCACGAAGCGGCGCACGGCACCAGACGGGCACAATGGAGTTTATGGCGATTGAAGTGCTACGCAATGTTTCTCACACCTATCGGCATGACCTCGAATCATTCTTTTACGTGCTCTTGTGGATCTGCGGTCGTCGTGTATGGGATAGGGGATTCCGGTGCAGGTCAAATGATAGACCTACAGAAAGCATCTTAACGATGTGGTACTCTGGCAGTTTCAAAGAGATCGCTCGAATTAAGCAAGGCGACATGCATATTGACGGGTTTGAGGACATTTTGGAGGAATTTCCACCGGTATTCGATTCGGTCAAACCTTTGTGTAGAAAGATACGAGGCATTCTATTTCCCCTCCTAAAAAATGGGGGGCTGTATACTGGAACCCCGCCGAATTCGGAAACATTATACGATCCCATCATTAAGGTGTTTGATGACGCTATAGCTGGCATAGCCATTACAGAAGGGAGTTCGGGATAGGTCAGGATTTTGCTTTTTTGTATCTTAACAACGCAACGATGGGAATTAGTTATCTCCCAGCACCACAGGCGGTGAAAGACCGTAACATGCAACTGAGCCGTGCTGTTACCTATAATTATGAGTCACTTCTCATCTACTTTCTATTGACTGCATAAATATCTACTTCAGCCGGCCACTCAACGATCTATCCGCCTTGTATTACCTCTTGTCTCAGCGACCGAAGGCTCCCACCACTACATACCCCATTATCATCAGTTCACACACGCTTCTCAACCTTACTAATAATAATATGTACCAGTGCCACACACTATACAAGATGTGCGATGAATGTTGCGATCCGTGCTATTGAGGAATTCGAGGTGGACTTCAAGGGCCATGGCTCAGTAGAGAGTCTCTCCCATTATCGGTGATGCGGGCATCCAACAGCATTAGGGTTTGACTACAACCGTAAGGAAAATTAAGTATCTCGAACCTGACCACACTTTCGATGGGTATGCGTGTATGATCTGTCTTAGGAACTATCACTCAATGCAGGTAATTCGCTGACCTCTTTGTGACGGACTCGGCGAGAGGACGTTACTACGGTTGCTGGGGTATTATTCACTAGTACACGCTAAAATAACCCCTGCTAGCTAACATTGGGTGTTGCCAGAATATTCGGCCCCTATTTACTTCTACATCAGATTTTAAACCACCTACCAGCCCATCTACCAGCCAAACGAAGCCTATCAGCCAAACGAAGCCTCTCAGCCAAATGGAGCCTACCAGCCAAATGAAGCCTATCAGCCAAATGAAGCCTAGAAGGGTCCACCTAGCACTCGGCTAAACCTAGCAGCCGGACAGCCCTATAGGGCTGAAATCCCACATCCCATTTTCTATTGATATAATTCTTCAATATATCAGCAAAACGATGGCAGCCATCCCCCTCACCCCCCCTATGTTCTTCATACCTTCTGAAGATATAGAACTTTCACAGGAACAGCGCATAGCGCTCGCTCACGCCCGTTGGAACGAGGCTTCAGCAGCCAACGAAAATCTTTCCCAAGCAAAAATCGCTCGTCAATATGGAATACCAACTAGTACTCTTTGGGACCGGATCAATGGTCGAAAGACTGCTGCTGCACGCAATCAGCAATTTCAAAGACTTAGTCAAGCAGAAGAAGAAGCTATATGTGACTGGATTCTACGTCTTCAGGCCTGGGGCTGGCCTCCTCGTGTGGAGCAAGTACGTTCAATAGCTAAAGAACTACTAATAAAAAAGGGTGACGATAAGCCAGTCGGAATCAATTGGCCCCAGAAGTTCCTAAAACGTCATACGCAAATCAAAACAGCATATATTCCTCCGCTTGATAAAGAGCGTGCTATGGCTCAGGATTACGATATTTTAGCTGGCTGGTTCAATCTATTTCAGAGTTTGAAAGAAGAGCATGGAATAGAGATAGAAGATATCTACAACATGGACGAAAAGGGGTTCATGCAGGGGATTATTGCTAAGCTTCGGGTCATGATTTCCAAGTATGAAAAGAAGGCTCATATGACTCAATGTGGCAATCGAGAGTGGGTCTCATTGATTGAGTGTATATCTATGGATGGAAGAGTTCTGAAGCCGTGGATTATCTTCAAAGGAAAAGTACAGCAGAAGGCCTGGTACGAGGTACTCAAAGAAGGTCATATTGCTGTGAGCGAGAATGGCTGGACCGACAACGAATTGGGTCTAGCCTGGATTCGGAAATGCTTTGATCCAGAGACTAAAATCTGTCAGAAAGGCGAATATCGAATGTTATTAATCGATGATCATGCTTCTCATATCACTACTCAGGTGATTGACTATTGCGTCAGTCAGAAAATCATTCTACTGTGTCTTTTGACTCACACTACTCATCTGCTTCAATCACTCGATGTTGAAGTCTTTGCTTCATTAGCTACTGCGTACAAGGCTCATGTTCAGCGAGTTACTCGACTTGAAATCAGTTACTCAATCGATAAAACGAACTTTCTGAAGCTTTATCAACCCGGTCGGTCGGCCGGTCGACACGTTGACCGCGAACAGGATCAAGCAGCTTCAGTAGCAGCATTGGCTCGTAGAATCGTCGTAAAAGTTTCCAATCAATGTCTACAGCACCCATCACTACCAGCGAGGGCCTCCTTATGGCCGCCGCTCTTTCGGAACGGGGTGAAGTCATCTTGTCACCAAAGCTGGATGCTTTTCGCTTCGAAGCTCTGGAAGGAGCTTTACTTAGACTGCGTTTCTTCCCTTTCTTCATCGATTAATATCGAGCAGAGCCCTGAGGTATGTTGGAATTATATATCACACTTCACCATCCTACATGGACTGTCCAGATCGCTTTTATGATACGAACAGAAGCTGGTTGATTAGGCGAAGGCCGGCGGATAGTAAGGAGGTAGAGTATTTCATTGCAAATAGAGAAAGATGGTAGACAGCCACGCGACTATACACAATTCCACGGCTAAAGATGGGTTCGAAAGATATCTTGAAGATTAGGAAATGGATGTTCCGTCACTGAATGTTAGTGTCGTCTTGTTGTGACAGCAATGAAAGAGTAACTTCAGGTTCATCAGAGTAAGCCACCTGGTGGAGCATTGATTATTGGTCCGCTTTTGAGAACGAGAGAAACGGGGATCGATCGATACGATTCGGGGCGTCGGATTCTTGCGTTATCTCTTATCATCTCGAAGCATCACAACGCAGTCATGAATAAACGGTCGGACGAATTTAGTAAAGCGTCGCGTTTGATGATGCACGTTGTCGAAAAGATGTCAGCCGTCCTCTCGAAGCCTGACAGAAGTGCTTATGATCGACAAATAAACAGGCACAAAGTGCTCATCCAATAGCAAGGCATGGTGCCCGCAATGCGTCTTGCATATAGAATCCCATAATTTAGAATATACAAAGATTCGTCCACAATCTCCAGCCAGGTACGCTTGACTCCATTACTGTCTGTTTCCACATCTGATCGAACGCCACGCTTTACTCTGTTTGTTCATGACTGCATTCTGGTGTATCGAGATGAAAAGATAACACGCAAGAACCCGACGCCACAAAACATATCGGACGATCTTTGTTTCTCACATCTTCTATAGCGAAGCAAGAAAAACTATGTGTTGCATTACGAGGCCCCTTTCCTGAAATAAATATTTTTGGCAACAAATGTTCTACGCGCGAATATCTTAGACTGGTCCTTGATATCCCTTTGTCATAGAATTTGGGACGTTTCATTTCCAACATATTTAGTATTTCGGCCGTGTCGGCCAGTGGTCTCGCTGACCTTTTGGCTTTTGGCTCGCCCACATCGAGGATCGAAGGAATTTGGATGCGGGACCACAACAGTCAAAGAATCTAATTCCCTGGAAAATTGCCGTATCTGTTATGGCACTCATACTAGCCTCGACAAGATCGGCGTTCTTCCAACAGTATAATTTTCACTTTAACCCTCATGCCACGCTCCACACCGAATTTCGTCGTTTAGCGGAAGATCGTAAATGGAAAAGAGGCTCGAACAGCAAATTATTTGAGAAGGCTTGGGGTCACTGTTTTGGCCCAGAGGTTCCCGTCGGCTGCAACATCGATAGGAGGGAGAGTCGTACTGGAGCTCAGCATGGCACGGATAATGACGAGTTTTCTTCCATGCTACACAGCCTTCAAAGCCTCGGCCTTGAGGGAGGGGCAACCAAGAGGGCACCAAGAGTCCAAAGGGTTGGCGCGGAATTTGTTTCTTATTACGGTAACGATGCTCATGTCACAGAGAGATGGCAGGCGCTTTGCCAGGATTGCGGAGTCAATCCGGTACCACCATCTATCAAAAAATGCAAAAAGGTACAGCCCCTTCCTGCGATGCGCTTGACGGGCTTTTTGTAGTAGGTACCCACGCTAATGTCTTCTTGAGTTTCATTAGGCACTGAAAAGCTTAAATATCAACATATATCATTTCCTTGATGCGAAAAAAACCGGAAGAATCCCGCATCGTTTTCCATCCCGAGGGGATTTGGCGGTGTTCATGGAAAGACATCCAAAGAAAAAGTATCCCTTGAGTATGGCGAAACAGAACAAGTTCTTGAGTGTACTTCTCATCGAATGCTGGTGAGTTCTCTGGACCACCACCTCGATTACTAGGAAGTGCTGCACCAGCGCAGTACCTCGCTCCTTCGCAATAAACATATTCCAAGCATACCTCGGTGTAATGGCCGACAGCGCGTCTAGCCTGCTCATCTTCCTCTTATTCGCCTTCCTCCCCCTTTTCATCGTTCCACTGATTCTTCTTGTCTTCGCTGGTTAAGAAATCAGAGTGAGTATGCGTTCGGCCTCCGTCGCTACAATTGCATGTCCATTTGCGGGACTTTGACAAGACCGTTGCGGCACCGAGGAGGGGCGTTAGAGACGGCAATGCAAATATAATTGAAACTACCCTGGTAGGGACTTGGCTAGGGATCAAATACGGGGCTGATTACAGATTATTGAAGCATTCCATAGCAGGCAGTAGTGTAGAAATGCTGAAGTTGAGAAACAATTCTATTATTATATTGAGTTATTGCTCGCTTTTGTTTGCGAAGGCTGTATCATCTACATTGGGTTTAATTCCAGAGTGTTCATCGTTGACGTACATGTTTTGAATGAATGATTTGAAAGCACTTATTATCAAAAACTTTAACGCGTTGTTGATGTGATGAAGAACTTGTAAGAGATCAGGATTTCATGATTGGTCAGATCAAGTCAATCTTAATCTAACCTAAACAAAACGAACCTCATCTGGTGCAATTTCTAGGAGACTAAGCGGAAGTAATGAAGTTAGAAACCATACTAAGTCAAATTTCACAAACACGCCGAGCTATAGATAATGAAGCAGTGACTCGATGATAGCGGCAAGCGCAAATCATGATCTGTGATAGTGACATGATATACACTATGATGTAACGCTTCTCATAACACCACGAAAAATACTCCGTCCGTCATTCAACTTCTTGATTTTGCTTTCAAGAAGATTCCTCTGTCTCCTCGCTGACGGAGGCTCTGACGCGATTGCTTCCGCTTCCGGGTCAGACAGACCGTTCACTGTGATGGGAGAAAAAATTTTCTCCAGGCCGCGCACGATGTGTCGCTCCACGACTTGCGTAGTAATGTTGTCGATGAATGTTTTTAGTGAGAGCTAAGCAGATTGAGTACGGGGTAATCGATCAGGGACGTGCACGAGCTCACTAACCTTATAAATCGAATAAAGACAGTCAAGAGCTTCTTCACAGCTATGATTCTCCATGTCCG
>JAABUI010000488.1_pt1 | contig 29612 bp, 16 predicted proteins | sample 5559111 | NCBI WGS metagenome assembly JAABUI01 (sample SAMN10711870, study PRJNA513365) | rock metagenome | isolation source: Antarctica rocks | place: Antarctica: Victoria Land, Buttleship Promontory | reverse complement strand
TATAGCTAGCTTACGATAAGATAGGTAGGCACTTAGTCCGGTAGCGTAATAATTATAAGTAGGTTCCTCGACCTAAAGCCTCTACTCGAGAGTTAGACTATCCCGTATAGCTATATATATAAATAGACACTCGTTCGTACGCGAGGTTCTATAGATTCTCTTATTACTAGTAATAGTTCGTATCTTAAGGCCTCTATCGTAACGTAACTACGCCTTACGTACCTCCTTCCGCTTACTAGCCTTTAAACGCTTTTTAACGACGGTATAGCTATATTATTTCGCATAGGCCTAAGCCTCTAGTACTAGGCTATCTAGAGACTCCGCTAACAGCCCGTTTAGAGGTGGCGATAGGTCTATAGCGTTAATTATGGTGGGATGTAGGTGCGTTGGTATTTTGTTAATACACGGTAAAGTCGCGAACCAGTAGATTAAGCTGCGGCAGTTAGTCGCGCAACCGCGGAAGCTAGCCTAATATGGGGGGGTGTCAATGTATCAAACTGAGGGGTGTCAATGTATCAAAAGGGGGTGTCAACGTATCACTTCCCTTCAATTAAAGCTCTTTGGGCTGGTCCTTACGACATTCTCGCGCGATGTACGAATCCATAGTATTCATTGATGCTTGGGCAATTGATTGCCGCTATTATATCGAACACAAGGTTCCTGAAGCAGATACTTGTGGGAATTGCGAAACACCTTGCAATAGCACTCTCGAAACTTCGTTAAAAGATTAATTCATTTAATTCATTTCTGGATAAAGGGGCCCAGAAGCCCTATCTCATGAACCGGTGACTCCGTTGCTCCATGTCATGTCCCTGAAATCAGCCCCTACGAGTAGGGCGTTAGGGCTGACAATTCGGGCGAGTTCGGGGTGTGAGTGCCGGGCTTCAGCCCCTGAATTACCCCTGGATTGAGCAGCCTACCGATTCATGGGATACTAGCGATCCTGAGAAAATCGTGGCCAGAAGATTGTAGCTTAGAGATAGCTCTCTCTGTGTCCCACGTCCTAGAGCCCCATGGCAAATAATAAACGAATACTAAACGAATTTCTTATGATTAAAAACTTGCAAACCTTCAACAGGAGAATGCGTAAATGAACAAGACCATGTCTTGAAGGCATGTGACCAACTCATGACCTATCACCCAGCTTGTCGCGAAACTCAACAACAAACGGTTACTAAATATACTCATCTACTCGATGTATCTCTACGAGCACTGAAGGTATGCTATGACCAATCGCGTCTGCTTTAGTGGTCGAATAGGTGTTTGTGAGGAGACCAATCATTTTTAAAACATCATCCAGATTCATCTGGCAAATACACTCCAAAAGTAGATCTCCGAGCTCCCGACAGTGTTCAGTTTTGCCCTTGACTATTGCCATCTCTGCATCTCAAAAATTCCCTGCTCATCCTCGTATGAAAGTTTCTCGTCATACGCTACTGCACGTTCAATACAGCAAATTTTATCGAGTCAAGAAATGATAGTCATTACAGCGCGCGAGCTTACATTGAACATGTATTGCATCTATCGGAAAACCTTGCTGAATAAGACCCCACCTGGTACCCATAGGAAAACAGTTCCGACAAGAGGTGCTACGCAGATAAGCCAAAAGTAAACTCCACCATAGAAGAAAATGTCGATACCAGTAGCAAAAAAAGCGAATATGACGCATGCTGCTGAGAAATCGCGGCAAAGATGAGCCATATCAAGGCCTTGAACCATTTGGATGCGTAGAGGTCTTGATGATGAGCTTTCCAGCGTCGTTGATCGTTTGTGCTAACGCCAGCCTCTAGGCGTCCTGTTCCAGGGCTTCTCGACAGGACAGGACCATGTTGGCTTAGTAACCATTCTCTGTGCTCTGTATCGTCACTTGCATTGATTTGATCGTTCGGAGTCGACTGTGTCAGGCGCTCTCTGCTGCTTGTAGAATTGTGCTCTTCATGCATGACTGCACCCACAACCGCTCTAGATTGTAATTCTTCAAGTGGGACCGCCGGTGAGATATAAAAAGTCTCCGAATCATGGTTCTGAGATGGCGATGGGTCCCTATCAGCTTGCCAAGCATCGTTGTCGATAGTAGACGCAGTACTGAGCTGCTTATTTGGCCTCTTGACCTCTGCCTGTGGCTCAGTGACTGGTCTTCAGAGATCCAGGCTACAATCACTGACCGTAAAATGCTTCAGACATTGTAACGAGAGGCAATGCTAGCAGCAACAATGGAACAATCTGACCAAAGCCCCAGCTACTTTCTTCAACGACAATTTGACTTGGTATGTTTTTTCGAGGCATGAAGACCTGTAGTGTACCCCAGATGAGACTGAAGAAAACCCAAAGTATTGGTGCTGCAAATGATCCGTATCTTTCCACAAGAGAACAGTCAGTGTCACTGTTCCCTATACAGATCTCGAGATTTGCAAGTACTCAAAAGAGCTAAAGACGCAAACTCACGAATAATGTGAATGAGGTCGCAATACCCACAACTCTACAGGAATGAGATTTTACTGGAGCTGAGCATACGTACATGTCTAGAATTGCCGAGACTGTGCAGTAGGCCATCAACAATGTATGATAAAGACACTTTCGGCGAAGACCAGCTGCGCCGGAGGCATTGTCTATGAGATTCTCCACAGTCTTGTCGAGCGCAGCTCCTATGATAGCTAAAGGTCGATAGTGTAAGTATTGCTTGAAGAATGACTCGTCCGACTCAAAGAGAGCTCCAGCCCTAGCGGCATAGTTCGAAATCAAAAGGATGTATGTAAAAGCTCCGTCCCACCTCCAGCCTCCCCAGAACTTTCTGTTCCAGAAACATGCTGCTGGAACTGAGCTACCTCCATCTCCAAACGGGGACAGTAGATTATTCCATGTGTTGCCGCCGGTCGGAACGATAGCAACGAAAAGCATTGCACACAAAATGAGCATTCCACATATTCTCCATATTCGAAGCTTAGGGGCTTCGCGCAAGTATATTCGAAGAACCGAAAGAGTGATGAGATGTGTTCCAGAGGACATCCATGCCAAGTAAGTGACAGTTTGCCAATGATAAACTGTGATGCTGCTCCTCTTTGCATAGCCGGCGATCAGAATGGTGATACCGGTGACGATCTGCTGATCGCTACAGGCAATCTCAGCTACCGTAGGGAAGGTTGTAGATTTTGGGGCGAACAGAACGAACCTCAGAATAAGAACGACCCTTTCCAGCAGGGGATTCCAGAATGTTGATGGTCGGGCCTTGATTTTGAAGAGGCGACGATCAACGTTACCCAGTAGACGCTCGTCAATCCATCCGCAGCAGTAGCCGACGGTCACCATTGCCCAGGTCACATAAGCGGAAATGACAAAGGCCAGAATCACCTAGGCAGTCGAACAAACTAAGCATCGCACCCAGCAATATAGAAAGACGAGAGGAAAGGGAAGGGAGAAAGAAAAGGTTCTTACTCCAAGCCCCGAGATGTCGGGATCTGAGACGGGCGGTGGTCCTTGTGGTGGTGGTGGTGGTGCTGCAGGATACGAAGCGTCTCCCGGTCAGTCGAATAGTTCGCTTACATATTGACGTATATAAGTACAATTGGTCGTGACGTTGCTTGCGGACATCTCATGTGCGATCGTATCAATGTCAATCTAATGCTGTTGCTCGACGGGGAAGCTGTGGGAGCCTGTCTAGTTCTCTCAGTAAGATCACCGACATCAAACATCGACCGGACACCTTCTATATTTAAGGTCTGTCCGCGAGGCTTTCAAATGTGCAAGGCTACGCAGAAAGCAAGGTCGAGCTAAGCCACCATGCACATGCAGACGAGACACTTGAGAGGGAGTCCTCCCACATTGAGACAATGACCGCTCAGCAGCCCTATCAACACACCACTCTGCGATTTTAAGACGCCAGGTGTAGCCAATCTGGTGTTCTCCAATCTTGTTTGATATTTCTAGTTCCATTTCTAGAACTAACCGAAATTTACTCCACCAATTACCTCATCCCGGCCACAAACTTTTTCCAATAGCGCACATCAAATGCACGAACGACTTATGCAAGTCTCCATCCCTCTGTCAAATCCATCGCCATCAAGTCCTACACCCTCCGCCTCCTCGGTCTCCTCTTCCGCTCGGCAGCTTCGAGCTGAATTGCGTCAAGCTGTGGAGAGAGACATGGTGTCAACGAGGAGTCAGGATCCGACCCCTGCGAAAGCGCTTGATGATGGGGGTTTGAAGGGAGGGAAAGATACAAGTGCGGAGGGTAGGAAGAGGAAGACTGAGCATGATGGGGATGGATCATCCCCGAGTCAGCCGGCATCCAAGAAGCGGAGGGCGGTGTCAAAGTCGAAGGATGATTTGGCGTCTACAGCAATGAGTACGAGGGGGCAAGAAAGAGAAGACGAAGAGCAAACCCGTTTGGAAACAAATGGCACACGGCCTCAAGCCTCCGATGGGCAGATTGTGCGAACACATCAGGATCTCCCACTGCGTCAACATTCGCCATCCGCATCACCGCATTCCAGCTCCAACGCACCTAATGGGCATACCCGTCAGAATGTGATGGTGGTAATACCTACCAAAACCCCCGATGGCAGTAATACCACGGAAGCAACGCCCCACTCATCGAACGAAAGTGCCATACCCCCTCCAACATCAAACCCCACAAAGAAAAAGAAAACCTCACCAACGCCTACACCCACCCCATCAGAAAACTCCCCAATACCAGCCCCAATACCAACCACCAAAACCCCCACCCCACCACCACCCTCACCCAAAGCAAACCACAAACGATTCTCCAGCCAATCACCAGACCCCCCCTCCCACTCCCCAAAACCACCGCTCTCCCACCCCCCAGAACCCCAATCCCCACACCTCCCCCCCAGCGACGACGAAGCCCCCGAAACGGTCACCGCATCGACCGGCCAAACGCAAGCTCTCACAAAGGCAAACGACGAAGCAAAAGCAGCTGCGAAGCTAAAAGAGGAGAGGAAGGCTAAGCGGAAGGAGCGCGATGCACGGTTGAAGGCGCAGGCGAAGGGGATGAGGAAATCCCATAGTAAACACAAGACCAAACCCACGGCCTCATCGCCTGATACATTAGCGGAGGCCCAAGCAGCCAGCTCAGCCAACCCCGCCATCCCCTCTCCCAACACCAAACCACACCCTCCAGCTCTCCTCCCCATCCACATCCTCACGGACGAACCAAAACCCCTCCCTTCCATCCCCCCACCAAACCCCTCCCTCAACCCCCAACGCAAGAACCTCGCCCTCCCCCCCAAACACCCCAAAGACATAAAAAAAGGCCATCTAAAAATCCGCGTTCTGGAAGGCGGAAATGGGATATTACCGCCGAAAGCAAGCAGCAGGGGGAAGGCGGTGAGGGAGAAGTGGTTGATGGGGAGGGGGGTGCAGAGGAAGGGGATGGGGGGTGGGGGGTTTGTTAGGGGGTAGGTTTAGGGGAGGGGTTTTAGAGGAGGGGGTTGAAGAGAGAGGGAGGATATGTGGAGTGATGATTTGATGAGATGATGGGAAGGTGTGATATATAATGACTATAGCTAGCCTCATACATATGTACAATTTGCAGCAGCATTCAAACTTCCTTTCAAGAATAGCTTGCACAACGGATTTCGTGCTAACTTGGGTTGCCCCTGATATTCTCCCAGCGCCTTTGCTAATAATGCAACGCCTCGCGCAATTAGATGGAATGCTCTTGACAGGTTTAGAATGACGTTGATGAAGGTGATTTGTTTCATTCGACACCAGCGTAGAGATCGACAACGATATTGATGGCCGCGACGAGGATTTCTGCTGCGATGAGGACGATGACTGTAATGATTCCTCAAATCAGCACCTGCATCCAAGAAAATATCGTCAGGAAATCGGAAACAAACATACCAATCCACTCCAAATACTCCCCATGCTTCGTCCCCACCTGGTCCTTCAACACAGCCAACAAATCCCCAATAACGCTCAACCTCTCCGTCAACAACCCCACCCTCTGATCCATCTCCAAATAACTCCTCACCGCCGCATACACGGGCTCCAAACTCGGCTCCGCCCACATCAACTCCGGACTATCCAGCACCGACCCCTGCAAATGGATATTGATCCGCAGAATAAACAGCTGGCCGATCTGCTGGTGGATTTGGCGCCGGTTGAGACTGATGGCGCCGGTGAGGGCGATTTCGGCAGGGAGGGGCGAGGTGAGGGTGATGGTTGTGGTGAGGAGGTCTTCGAAGAGGGAGGTCTTGACGGATTGGGCGAGGGCGTGGGAGATGGCGAGTTTGGTCATGTAGTGTTTTTTCTCGCGCAAGGAGATGAAGTCGTTGTAGATGCGGGCTTGGTATTCCTGTGTGTAGTAGAAGTTGAAATTTTCGGTTTGCACGTCGTCGGCGGAGAGCTTTTCGAGCTCGAATTTCGAGAGTTCGGTTAGGAAGCGCGTTTCTTGGGGGAGGGTCATGCCCCAGATTACGACGGTGCCGTAGTCGAAGAGGAAAACTTCGGGGGTGTGGACTTTGGTGTCGAAGTCGAGGGAGGGGGGGGTGGAGGTGGAGGATGAGCCGTTGTCGAGGGTTGTGTCGCCGGCTGAGGTGGATAGGTCGATGAGATCTTCGCGGCGTTGGTGTCTGTTCTCTTCGACTTCGAGGGCGCTGTCTGAATAGCGCCGTTCGTGATTTGAGGGTGATTCCGACTCTTGCTCTTCGAGGTTTGTCGGGTCCGGCTCGGTCGGGTTCGTTTGAGTCGATGCAGATTTCGAGCGTCCATAATTGTACGGTGTGTATATACACTCGTCAAATTGTTTCGGATTGGCCCCCCTCGCCCTTCCCCTGCCTTTTAAATATTTCATGAGCCCATCTAACCGGTACGAACTTGCAGTACAGTACGCTGTAACTCTTGGCAGCTTGTCTCTGTCTGACTTGCCCAGCCTCGCTGCGTCTCTCCTTGCAGTTGGGTCCTTTATACGAGTAAATTGACTGTACACATCCCGTCCACTTTCCTCATCAGGCCCATCGTCGCCAAGATCCGGATTTGGGAGTAATTTCAGTTTCTGCGCATTCTTTGTCGTTCTCTGGGGTCCAATCTTGGATGCTGGTGTTTGAAGCATAGGTGGTTGAGAGAGAGGAGACCCATGGCTATTGCGGCGACGAAGCTTGCTATTTATAGCGGAAAGCTTTGGTTGGGTCTGCTGGGGAGCGGCAAAGCTGGTGGTGGGTTGAGGAGCTGGCCGGAGCGGAGAGGTAGTTGAGATGGGATTGGAGGGTGACGAGATTGTGGTGTGGGGATTGAATGTGACGGTTCTCGGAGGTCTGGGAGGATTTTGAAAGTTCGAGGCGGACGAAACTGGCGTTGGTTGAGGTAGGAGGGGTGATCTCTCGGTAGAAGCGGAAGCCATTGTTGGCTGAGATCATGGGTAATGGGCGTTGGTGAAAGATGGCATGTGCAATCCTCGAGGATTCAAGAATGTGAAAATAATGGGTCGAGAAGTACCTTTTCTCCAAACATGACGATGCAGCGGGCGTTGCTGTGATAGGTCCGTGCTCTGGTAGGGCTACATGAAACCCCTGCATCAACGTGGCTGAGAGTGGTTTGGGATTTCCTAAATGGGCATTTTCCTTCCTGCAGGCATCGATGCTCTTATACAGACATTCAGTGTAGGATATTCTATGGCTACTACACAGAACCTTTTGGAGGATTCACCCACGTTCAAGGTCCGACGTATGTAAATCGATCCATTACGAATGATTCGCTAGTTCTCCAACGCGGCACCTCTTGGAAAACTTCCGAAGATACATAGGGGTATAAACACATTGCTCCTACGCCCTCCCACGCTCACTGCTGTTTTCAGCCCATACCCTGGTGCTGTTGATCATACGGTTCCACCCCCTTTCGGATTTCTTCCACGATTTCCGCCGCGTCATTCACGCTCTGCGCTTCGAAATCATATCTTTTCGTGTCTTCCTTGTCTCGGATGATAATCACCTTTGTCATTCAAAATTAGCCACAATCCCATCATTCAAGGGGTTTGTAAATGTCAACTTACCCGAAAGGTCTTCGGATGCCTCCTGCTGACCTTGCATCCCACAATCATACTGAATGGCACCCTACTAGTCTTGGCGCTGCTATCGAACAACGTCTTCCCCGTCTCCCCTGGAAGGATATGCATATAATCTTCATCCATTAGTAAGATTCGTGGGTGTGATGCTGCAAATGACATGGGCTGCCTCCGTATGACGTTGTACTTTTTGTATTTGGCCGTGCCGCCAAGCACATCCTGTTTCTGCGCCAATGGATGCATCATCTGCCCTGTCCGCTTGCCACCCTTCCGCGGTGTCTCTGATGCTAGAAGTAGCGGTGCATTTGGGGAGCTACTCCCTGGGGACCCAGCTATTCCTAACGCTCCGTCATTTGCAAACCGACGCCGTGCCAAATCAAGGTCAGTCCGAGTGCCAAGCGCTTCCACCGTCCTGTCGACTGGAGCGATCGTGTTGGTTCCAGAAACCTTGAGGATGTGGTAAGATTTGTCAAGCTTCCAGCGCTTACACACTATGTCCAGGACTTCGGCGATGTAGGTGTCGGTAAACACTTCAATAGTGCTAATTTGGCTGAAGGCTTCGAGGGACGTGAAATGAATCTTGAGCATCTTTTGGGTGCCCATGCGTGGAGTCGAATGGGTGGTAGGTAGGACTGGTCTATCGGCCGGCGCTGTAGCTAGCTTGCGAGGTGCAGCTTCGAATGAAACTTCTTTCTTCTCTGATTGGCTTTGTCGTTTGAGACTGGGTTCTGGGGCTTCCTCCTTGGGCGCTGATGCGTGCACATCGTACTTGGGAGTCAATTTCTGATTGTCTTTGACCTGGGCGTCCGTAGCTTCTACCAAAGCGAACTCATCGTATGGTTTCTCTCGGGACCTTCCCCGAACTCCGCGACTGTTGTTGGAGGCGAATTGGGAGATAGGGCTAGTCCTGCTCAATGCAGGGAAATCATACTCCACTTCTCCATCATCTACCATACGCAAAGTCCAGCGATTAACATTCAGCTTGGAGACATCTATCGGCGGCTTTAGCCCTTCCTCACGATATCGCCACAATGCTAAACCAATTGATTCCGCCACCGAAACCTGTGGCTTCTCCCCCGAGTCGTTGTTTTGTACAACCTTTAGCATGGGCATGTCGAAAGGCTGGCTCGGCTTCTCTGAGAAGGGCGCGTATATTCTGATATACAGTGGGTCCGGGACGCCTTTTCCAGAGAGCCCTGCAAAGGCCTCTATCGGATCTTTTGGCGTCGCTTTCTTGGCTTTCAAGGCCTGTCCCAGTAGACTGATTGGCTGAATTGTACTGATGGGTCGCGCCGGTGGAAGAGGCTGTAGAAAAGGCGTCGGAGCACCCTTTGGCTTAACAGGTGAATCTTTGCTGAGGTTAAGAGGAGCTGGCATGTCAGCCATGGAACCGCCAACAATGTCATCTAGCAGTGACTCTGAATCGGCCGTTTCTCCAAAACCCGATGATAAGCTGGTCCTGTCCGAATCTTCACCAGAGTCTTCATTAATTGTGTTCGTGAAATTGCGCATTTGTTGTCTCTCGTCTTCTTCATGCTTAGCAGCTAGAAGATTGCTAGCTTTTGCAGCTTTGGTGGGATTAATTTGCCTTCTTTTGAAAACGGAAGGGTCGAGTTCATTTTCGGAAGACATCTCACTGCTCGTGGTGGTGTCTCGCCGGGCTCGCTGCTTGACAGCCTCTACGCTTGTTAAGGAGCCGCTTCGCAGCCTACCTTGGTTTGACCGCCTCGACGGGGATGTAACGATGACCTCCACACCATCTTTCGCGTATGAGCTGCGAATAGGTGAAGAGCCTGATCGATTTCGCACTGGCATTTTTGCGAATTTGATCTTCTGAGCATCGCTTGAGTAGCATAATTAGAACTAATGCCGAAGGTAGGGTAGATCTACTTACCGTCTGGCGCCCTCTATGTCATCATCACTCTCGTCGCTCAAATCGCTGCTATCGTCATCGTCGTGCTGTTCCCGGCGACGCCTTCTCCTTACGTTTGGTCCTGGGCCTACTGTGTCAGTACTTCCTCGGCCAGTCACCATTCCGCCTTCCTCTTCTTCATCGTTGAAGCCTTGAGGAGCCAAGCCTGCGGACCGAGGAGGAGCCGCAAAGTAATCCGATGAGATAGCCGTCGGAATCGGTGGAGAGTAAGTCCTTTTGACATCGGCGATGTTGGGCGACCATCCTGCCGCGCGGAAGCTGGGATCATTAAGAACGCTGGAGTCGACGGTGATGAGACGCTCCCCAATTCCATCCTTGATGTTGGTCAAATAGGATGTGCGTAATTGCCAAATGAGAAAACTGGTCAAGCACTTGTCAATGACTTCTCCAAATCGAAAGTATCGAAACCTTTCTTCAGACGCTGAGATGCAGAACGATGATGGATTATAGGAAAAGAAAGATGGCACATCGTAGAGGGCACTTACTCCTCATTCTGAAGTAGAGACATCGGTAAATCACAGACTATCCATCAAGGGGTATTTCATAAACGTTACGTTGACATGCTGCACAGTTGGCAGAGTCAGAAAGTCCCATATACGTGACTCCTCATGTTTCCTTGTGAACAACACAGTCTGACTGGCTGATGATGATGAATGCAAACAACACCCGAGTCTCTACTTTAGAGTAAGGGCTCACCAGCCACACCTCGGTCCTCGGGTAGTCTAGTACTAAGCGTGGGGTAAAGCATCACCCTCTCTGACCTCACCCAAAACACAGTAGATCCTAGAATATCACACTCCTCCGCCTCGGGATATCATGGCTCTCGTCGACTACTCTGGATCTGAACCCTCAGAAGAAGAAGGAAACTCTGCAGCTAAGAAATCCACAGTCACTGGAAAGCCTAAAACCACATCGAACAAGCCTGCTTTTCAAAAAGTTGTTGATAGCTCCGACCCTCACAAGATTCGAATTAGCTTGCCAGAAGCTCTAAGACCAAATCGAGAGGATGACGAAACAGAACGACCAAGTAAGAGAGCAAAGACTGGATCAGGAGGATTAAGTGGATTCAACGCTCTTCTTCCTGCGCCCAAGCGAGCGACAGCATCGAACGCAGGAGCTTCTCTGAATGGGACGCGGAAGGGTGGACTGGGCGCTGGTGTCAGCCTGCAGACGGGCGCTGCGCCTGGTTTCAGTAGAGAGCCTGAAACAAGGATGGAAGGGGCAGGAGGTGGTGAGCCGGGGGAAACCGGCCTGAATGTCAACGATGTCGGGAAAGGACGAGATGCAATTAGGGGATCTATTCCTGAAGAAGCTGTATCATCTTCGGAGAGGCCAGTCGAAGAATCGAAGCCCAAAGGGAAATCGACTATGTTCAAACCACTGTCTGTTGCGCGAAAGCCGCAAAAGAAGAAGGCTACGAACTTGAAGGACTCAAATATCCCGAGGCCTCAGACGATCGAGTCGCCGCAACAGCCGAAACCGGCGCCGAAGATGTCTCTGTTCTCTACCGGAGAAATCCGCGATGAATTGAGCAATGGCTCTGCTCCAAATGGATCCTACCAACCAATGGTCTTCCAAACCAATATTCCAGATTCCGACCCGCCAGTCGTTGATACGTATCCGCAATCACTCTCCGAGGAACATTTAAATGGCAATCCACTTGCCGACTCTGTTTCAGATGCTCCGCAATCCCTGGACACAATTGCCTCTGACCTGAATCTTTCCGCATCCGCCAAACGCCAGCTCCTCGGACGCCAGAGGAATAATCCCTCTGCAATCAACATCGTCAACTTCAACACCGATGAAGAATATAAAGCCAACGAAGTGGCGCGGCAGTCTGGTGAACAAGTCCAACATAATCCTGTTCGTGCTATCGCACCAGGGAAGCACAGCCTGAAACAGCTAGTTAACATGGGTACCATACAAGCGGACGCTCTAGAAGAAAGCTTCGCGAGTGGAAGAAGAAATAGAAGCGAGGCGGGGAGCAAGTACGGGTGGTAGATTGAGACTTATGAATCTGCCAATGCATTCGTTGAGTAATACGAGTGATCCGATTAATAAAAGAAGCAGTCAAATGACGATTCTGGCCCAAAGAAGGCCTTCAACAGTCAGAGCCCACGTAGGGTCTGCACTTCAATAATGGGAAAGAGGGTAATACAATTCCAATCAGTACATTTCAATCTCTATCTGACAAGTCCTGACCCTGGTTCGGACCTGCAAATACTTCTACGACCGTCTACCTTTTGGCACGGTCTACATCTACTCCCACTGCACCGATTGCTGCCGCTTACTCGAAACCAGCTACAACTCATGCTCAACCCTCCTCCTCAATGCTCCATCCCACTCCTCGTCGTCTTCCCCTCTGGCAGCTGCATAGCCTCAGCTACTTGCACATCCTCAAACGTTACCCCCTCTCTTGCCAGCCGCGTTGCCTCCTCAAGTTGAAACTCCGCAAACGTCTTCGTCCCCACCATCACGGGATCCGAAGGCGTTGATGAAGACCACGGCGAGGTTCCAGGAAGCCACATCTTTCCCCACGTACTACCAGTCGCCAAGTCCCCAGAATAGCCCCATGGTGGCCATGCCATCGGTTGGGTTGTCGCTTGCGTAGCGGTTTGTGCTGCTTGCACTGGTTGTGCTACCACAGGGGCGGCGGGTTGCGCTACTTGCACTGGTTGTGCTGCCACATGTGTGACTGCTTGCACTGGTTGCACCTTCCTCGGTCGACCTCGTCCCCGCTTGGGAGGTTGCGCTTCGTCAACCACTGTCGCGGTCGCCTCCTTTCTCGGTCGACCTGGTCCCCTCCTGGAGGGTTCCGTTAGGTCAATCACTGGCGTTGTCTGGTCTGTCGGTGGTCGGCCTCGCTTCCTCTTCGGAAGCTCGGGACCTTGTGGTATGTGAGTCTGCGGCCCTGGTAACAGTGCATGCAGGTTTGCCCTCTCGTCTGCCGACAACGGTAAGTTGTTGGTGTCGCAAAAATCCTCAAAGCCACTGTTAAACTTAGCCCATTGCTGGTCCCAATATCCACCTCCTTGGCTCTAAGCTCAAATATCAGTGAAACGACTCGACAGGTGGAATCGATCGGGTGCTTACTATCGCATCGTAATTGGGTTCGGGTTTCCTGGGACGCGGTTTCGACTTCAGTTCGTAAGTATACACAGTATTCCAGAGGGGAAGCCACCTTCTCATAAAAGTCAACATTGAACTTACAGGTTCCTTCAAAATCGCAATAAAAGCACTATCTGTCTTTGGGACCGGCTCCCTCTCCGCAACGGCATACTGATGTCTACCTCTAGTGAAAAACCCACATGCAGCAAGGGCAACATCCGGTTGACGCTGACGTCGGCCACTAGCTTGCGGTATGTCGTCCCTAGAGACGAAGTCGGGAAGAGGACCAGGTCTTTTTCGTCGCTGGAAGGGTTGGCCAGGTATAAATTGAGGACTTATGTACCGAGGACCATTATGGCTTGCATTGTGTTCGGCGGAGACGGCTGTGGGAACGGGACCGCGGATTGGGGTGAAGCTGGGGGGTGCGAAGCGTATTGCTGATTCTATCCGAGCCATGAGGAGAGTGTCGGAATCGGTCATTGTTGGAAGGATGGGTTGGAAGGGGGATAGCTTGAGGATGTCTTTGGTTGACTTGTTGGAAGAGATTGGTTGAGAGGAAGGGATGGAGCTTTCTTATAGTAGGACACAGTGGGTCAATCATTGTGAGTCAAGGGAAAATTGTTTTATGGTTTATTTGGATTATTATTTATTATGGAAAACATCTGCTCAACTGTTTTGGTTGAACGTTCTATCAGGAAAGAGGATAGTGGGTCAAGCGTTCTGAGTCAGTGCAACGTGCTTTTATGGTTTATTTGGATTATTATTTATTATGGAATATATTTACCCAACGGTTTTGGTTGAACGTTCGTTCAGGGAAGAGTATAGTGCACGTCCTTTCAGGAAAGAGGATGGTGGGTCAAGCGTTCTGAGTCAGTGCAATGTTGGTTGCTTTTATGGTTTATCTGTATTATTATTTACTATGGAGAATATCTACCCATCGATTTCCATCGGAACTTGCCAGGAGAATGCACTTGGTACAAGGGGAGGTGGGTAGGTCAAGATTCGTGGGTTGTTGAATAGTCTTTGATGGTTTATTCGGATTATTATATATTGTCGAATATGTTTACTCAACGGTTTTGCTTAGCATCAGAATCATGATGCTTGGAAAACACAGTCACGCCCAATGAATCTCTTCCTTGAAAATGCAGTGCTCTGACTTCAGAAAAGCCGTTCGGTAAATTTAGTCCTTGTAATCCGCCCAAGCTCACATTGGCGAAAGCCTTGAGGGAAATATACTGATTGCGCGTGTACGGGAATGGAGAGTATATATCAACACTCACAATCTGACAACGACGGTAGAATGGTGTTCATTGTATCGTGCATTGAGTTACTATCTATCTATCGAAAGGATGAGTCCTTTGGCTCGGAGACCTCAGTGAAGCTTGACATGCATCCCTTCCCTGGACATAGAAGAAGACATGGCCTTCACTTAAGACATCGATGTAGTCATTCGCCTTGTACAGGCCCTATCAACATTCTCGTGACCTCACACTCAGTAGAGAAACCTCATCCACTCTCCACAACCTCAGCAAACCACTGCCTCAGCGCTTGCGCCAACACTCCAGGCAAGTCCTTCACATCACCAACCACCAAGTAGTACGGAAACGGAAAATCATCCAGATATCGCTTGATCTTCAGCTTCGTGTCCCCCGTCTCATCCGGCTCGAAGACCGCTTGACTCATATCCATGATCGACTCATTCTTCAACAACGCATCCACTATAACAAAGACGATCATGATCCGCTCTTCCTGTGCCTGACGCACGAGCCGTCTGATCGTGTCGTGGTCTTCGCATACGCCGTCGCTGATGATGAGTTCGAGCTGCCAGAGATCTGTCCCCGCGTTGAAAGTCTTGCGTCTCGCTTCGCGGAAAAGTGCGATTGAATCAGCCACCAATTTCCGGACATTGGTCTTGGTCTGCTGGAAGCCGAAATGTTGAAATATTTGCGCCCCTGCCTCCGACGAGAATGGTTTGTCGAAATCATGGGCCACGCGGACTTCATTGCCAAAACCGACGACGCAGATTTGTCCCACTTCCAGCATGCTCAGGCTCTTGGCGACGAGAGCGAGTGTTTCGAAAGCTAGCTGGCCGCTTCCGCTTTCCCCCATGGATTTGCTGTCGTCGACTGCAAGCATGATCTGGTAGTTACGCTTCGAGGGTATTGAGCGACGCATCCAGATTTTGTCACGTTTGTATTGGGAGGCAATGTAAGGGATGATGCGTTTGATGTTGAGACGTTTTCCTGTGCGGAAGTCACCTCGCATCTTGGTGGCGAGGGTGGGGGCGAGGATCAGGCGGAGCTGTTCTGTAAGGGAAAAGGAGAGGCCACGCGTGATGCTCTCATAGTGAGACCAGAGATTGCGAGCTTCCTCCGCAGAGCGAGAAGTGGCCCTGTCGGCGGGCTGGAGGTGTGTACTGGACAAGTCGAGGTCCAGATCTTTGATGTCCTCCTCATTTTCGGCGTTTGCTGCGCTTCTCTGGTCATGCATGCGCCTGACCTCCGCGTTGTTTGCTACGAGAGCACTGGGCCATGATTGTTTCTGTTTGGTCTCGGTGTCATTCCTCACAGTATCAATGTCCTCCATGACTTCATCGCTATCGTTGGCTTCTTCCGGACTAGCGTCCTCTGGAGGGAAGTCACGTATATTATTCGGCAGCTCTGAGTCGAGAGCCTCATGGTCTAGGGCACGGGCCTGTTCGTCCGTAGCTGCACCCATAGCTTGCGTATCAGCTTCTACTTGATCATCGCGAAGGTGCTCAAAGTCCTGGTCTGCCATATCCATGTCTTTTGCCGGTTGTTGGGTATATACATCTTGATCTGCAGCGTCCTCGATTTGCTTGTTCTGTCGGTGCCATTTCTCAAGAGCGTCTCCAAGCCTCTTGAGAGCTTGGGTTGATGAATTCTCAGCCTGAGGCTTTTCTTGCGTCTGGTTCTCTTCCGATCTCTCTTTGCTCGGACCGGACTGTCCGTCTTTAGCTACCGCTTCGGGATCATCCTGATCAAATGCGCTACGCTTCTCTCCCTTTCTCGCTTGAGCTTGGTTGGCAGGTTCTTGTTCTCCGTCTGATTGCTGGTCCATGTCTTCACCAAGCCCTCTCGCGTCACTAGGAACGGAATTGTCTCGATCTACCGTAGCATCGTCCGAGCGGTTCTTCAAAAGCCCTTGATCATCGTCTGCTTGGTCATCGCTAGGCTCGGTGTCAACAGGAGACCCCACAGCTTCCCCATCATTGGATTCTCCATCTGTCTCAAGGCTGTCTGCCTGCGCGTTTCTAGGTTCCGCTATTTCATCCAAAGCGTCGCTTTCTTGATCGGCATCTGGTTCAGTCGCTGTATCGTCACGATCTGGCTCTTGGTCTGGGGCTGACATAGCGTCTATTTCGCTGTCTCCGGATTCTAGCTCCTCTTCATTGCCATCTTTGTTGTCTAAGTCAATCTCTTCGGGCAGATCCAGATTTTGTCCTTCTCGGGCATGAGGATCCGTCTTCTCAGATTCTTCGTTCGTAATCTCTTCACCTTCTTCAGCACCTTCTTCATTGACCTCATCCTCGTCTTCACTCTCATCGTTCTTTCCATTCTCCTGTTGGGCAGTAGAATCGGCGGCAATGTTTTCATCCTTCTCCGCTTTCCCCTCTGACTTCGACCCTGACTTTTCTTTCTCGGTTTCCTCTGCATTTCCATCCCATAGCTTTTCATCCACAGCTGAGGGATCCAGGTTATCAACGCTACCTGTCTGCTCATCAACATCATTCCCTTCGTCTTCATTTGCAGACCCATCATCTTCCCCTCTGTCTGAATTTTCGCCTGTCTCGCCTTCTAAATCGTCATGGTCCATGTTCACTGCTTCATCCTGAGCCTCCAATTCTTCCTCCTTTTTGTCATCTCCTTTTTGTTGAGCGAGCTCAGAGATGTCCTCATCGTCTTCCACGTCTTTGCTTATATCTTCAGCGCCTTCTCCCTCACCAAGACCAGTGCCTCCCTCAAGTTTTTCCAAATTCCCGGACTCCGCGCCTTCAGCCTCTGAGGGGCTGCAGAAGCCGCTTAATACAATTTCGGAGAAGGCAGTAACCAGGACTGATGCAAGTTCGCATAGAGAGCGATGGAATCGGAGATATCGAGCTAGTGCAATGTGGTGGACATTGCGATGCTGCTGAATGATAGGTATTGCAGCAGCCAAGAGAGCTCCAGCGACATAAAGGTCATTTTCGCCTTTGCAGTCCATGAGATGTAATTTGGACATGTTGTCTTTAAGAATACGACTGATCTCGCGAACATGAAGACCTTTCAGGCCGGCCGTCAGAGATTGCTCCACCTGAAGCAGCCATTCTGGATCGTCATCTGAGGTAGGCATTGATAAAAGTGCTTCTTGCATTTGTTGATGGGTCACCAGAATCGAATCCAACGACGATGAGACGCTATCGTCGAGAGCCTTGAGGTCGTGAATCTGCTCAGCCCCCAGTTGGTGGTCAACGTCCTTGATTGGAGGATTAGTCCACATTTGGATTTGTGTGAGCACGAAGTCTATATCCAGATTTGTGTCGATCAAAAGCTGCAAGTCAGCTCGAAAACCTTGAAGTAAAAGCTCTTCCTCAGTAATCATTTGCTCATGCTTAGAGGAAGTCAGAGTCGGAGGTAAATCGGGCAGCGAATCACGTGCTTCGAGTGCAGCGGAGATTCTTTTCCTCCAAATCGCAAGGCCGTCCAAGATCGTTGAATGACTCGTCGCTCCTAGCTTGCCGTGTTTCTCGATGATGACAGAGCCTGCTTCGATGATACCTGGGAGCCACCCCAAGACGTATTTCATTCCGTCAGCTCTAGCAGCTTCCTGATTGTCCCATTTCCTCACAGCATAGGAGTCCGGCGCCCATAAGTTCCGAACTGTTTTCACTGCAGTGGTGAAATCTTCGAGGTCAATGATTGCGTCCGCAAGTACTGCTCTTTGCTTGAGAATCATAGATACCATACTCTCTAGATAGCCGAAGCTCTTGACGACCTCGCCATGAGTAAGATCTTCTGAGTGCTGCTTGGCTCGTTCCTTGGCTTGAGGCAGGAGATTCAGTATCATTTGAAAGTGGTACTCAGCCGCATTCCCATCATCGCCGCCTAATCCATTCCCGAGGACTGGGCAACTCGTTAGGATTACAGCAAGTGACGATTGCTTAGCTAGGGCGTCCGCATTAATGTTAGATCGGAAGCCCATCCGACGCATCATTTTGAGGGTATCTGCATACAGCTTGCGTTTCCTTGCTTTGAGATGCTTTATCAATCCCTCATTCTCTTTCGTCGCTTTTGAAGGCGTCTCTCTCTTCAAAGCCTTCATGCTGTTGATGAGGTTACCACCGAGATGATCGAGAATTGAAGTGACATCGACCTTAGTGGAAGGCAGTTGGCTCATTGAAAGCATACGCCAAGCAGTCGCGGCGGCATTTGTAAATCGCTCCGGCTTTTGCCACCAATTTGTCAAGCTGTCTTGACAAACTTGTATGGCGCGTGAATTTGTCGTAAGGGTCTCGGTAGATTGACTCTTCGACGTTGGCGTGCAAGATGGCTTAGTCTGTTGAGGAATGCCCTGTCGTATGACAATTTCCGAAGGTTGTGAAAGCAAAGTCCGATATTTGCGGACCACTTTGAAAAGCTTGTGGTGTGATCGCTTTGCGCTATCTCGCAACGCATTGATGTTCGTATCTTTCCAGCTTGCTAGAAGGAGGACTTCTTTCATGTCTTTCTCCAACGATTCACGTCCTTTGAGAAGGAATTGCCGTATAGGACCATTGAAGTGGGAGTAGTAATTTACGAAATTCGCGATAGCATTACGCACGACACGTATTGCTGGCACGTCCTGCTCAAGAGCCTCGAGGTAGCTCTTGAAACAGGCAATCATACCTAGACGATGGGTATACTGGCCCATAGATGTAGATGTAAGGAACTCCGAAAGTGTACTGAACAGATGTTCTGTATGGCCCTCTACCTTCTCGCCATTGTTGATCAAGGCAAGCGGTGCAGCAATAATGGTTTCATATGCGATGAACCACCATGCATCTGCATCGTCATAGCACTTTTTATCTTCCATATCTAATAATCGAGCCCAAGTCGAGAGCTCTAGGCGGCGCCAATTGACGAGGAGCTTTGTCAGCTCATCATACAAAGTAATCGCTGTGTATTGCTTGCTTGCTACAGTTTGCCACTCATGTAAATAGCCAAGCAATTGCTCCGTTTTAGTCAGCAACTTTGCAACAGGTTCAATATTTCGTAAAGCCAGTAGTTCGGAAGAGGTTTTGAGAACATCAGTAAGCGTTGCATGCTCAGGCCAGACTTCCTGAACCTCAGTAAACCTTGCCTGAACCCTGTGTACCAGATTGATGAGATTTTGTGCCTCTAAGAAATTGGCGTCTGTGTAGAAGTTGTAGAGATGGCTATCTGTAGCTTTCCCATGTAGGCTGTCTTTTTTCTCGCTTAGGCTTAGGACGAGTGCTGAAAGCAATCTATCGGCCGGTACAGGACTTGTTGACATACTCGATTGATCTTGCCAGAGTTCTGCGATACAGTGCGAGGCATCCCGAAGTAGCCCTAACATTCGCACGGACGTAGGTCGATCGATTTGAAAGATTTCTCGATGCAATTGCGAAAGTTGCTGGGCTTGTTGCCTGGGACCGTGCTCGCTTTTTGTTTGTCTGAGGCCTTCTTCGGACGGATTATCGGAAGTAGGAAAAAGGCTGCGGAAGTCTTCCTCATCCATACCGTCGCTAACCTCCTCATTACCTCGATAGCGATACAACGACGATTGCGCTGCACTGTGACGTTGGTCTTGACTAAGCTGCTCTTTCCACTCTTCATAGTGACTATGAAAAGCCTGGAACATCGTGCTTTGGTGACTAGGTTCTGAGAGTTGGCTTACACTCCGTATTATAGCCACACGCTTCAAGAAATGCGGACGCGAGTCTGGTTGACTTGTAGGTGTAGTCTGGAGGTCTGCAAGCGAATCGTTGATGAAGCTCACAGGAGTTGCTCCGAGAAAAGGCGTCCTTTCGCATATGAATTTGGTAGCATCCTGGATGGGATCTTTACGGGCGTTTGCAAGAAGAGCCAAGGCCAAACCGACATCGAGACCTTGCAACATGGCTATTAAAGGCTTAGTAATGTCCTCGTAAGCGTGAAAGTTGTGTGAAAGTCTGCTGACAGCTTGGGCAATGTTTGCTCTCGTGAGCTTGGTTTCTTGGGACTGGGGATTTTGGCCTTCGTAAGTGCGTTGCAGTGTTGCGGTATCAGGCGACCGAGCCACAATGTCATTTAGGATGTTGTTGTATTCAGCCTGTAATTGTGTAAGCTCGGAGATTTGAGGCCTCGTAACCTGTAGCACTTCTGGCTCGGGTCCCAGCGCCCGAAGGTCTTGTTCAATCAAATTGATGCGGAAGCTCGTTGCTTGGCCTGAAAACACCATCTCAAAATCTTGCAGGGCAACAAGTTTAGCCTTCAGTTCAGCTTTGCGATTATTATGTCGCTTTTGCTCGACCATTGGCCTCAAAGCAGGATCAAATGGTCGGTCAGGTACGAAAAGAAGCAAGCAGCTAGTAAAAAACCGTATGAACCTAGACGCAGCGTTTGTATATTCTTCAAGCTCCCCTCCACAGGTTGAGATTTTTTCGTTGTCTTGGAGCTTGAGGACATCTTCAAGGCAACGATCCAAATGCTCAATCTGCTCGTCCGCTGATATTCGACTATGTCCATTTCGGTGCGAGCGCTTTCTGATACCTCGTTGAATATCTGCGCGACTTGTTGAATCAAGTGCTTGAGAAGCTGCGTTATGTAAGCTACGCAATAAATGAAGCAGATGATCTAAAGGTTTCTTTTGGATCTCTTTCGTTGACGCAGCAAGGACTGTGGCCACCACGTCTAACTCGGTGTAGAGAAGGTCTAGGGATCGTAAAGGTACTTCACTAGTATTCTCGAGCTTCTGGAGAATCGAGATTGGGAGAATCTCGCGGACATGCGCCAGCTCGCTATTGCGATCACTTGTGACTGTCAAATTTTGCAGCTGTGAAAGGGTATTCCAACCCTCTGTGTTGCACCCAAAGTTCATTAAATTCCTTGTAGGACTCCCGGCAAGCAATCTCAGTGGGGAGAACGACATAAAGGCAGTGGTATCACTCCTGGCTGCATACTGATACAGAACTTCGAATTGGGACTGGAAAAAGGGTATAACGGCCGCTTTCGACAAATCTGATCGCCGCTGTAGGTCGTCAAGGGCCTCTTGGACCTCCTAAATCTCGTCAGCGTTTGTAGCCCAGACATAAGCTCGCCACATACAGTAAGGGGATTCGTTTCAAGCGGAGAGATATTCTCTGCGACACCATGGATTTGTACAATGGAGCTCTGTAAACTCTCAAGCTCTCGCAGAGAAGCTCCGGAGCTAAACTTTAGAGTATCGAATTGATCAGCAAGTCCTTTGATGCGGAGACTAAACTCCAATTGGTTCGTATCTATAGCAGTCTTTGGCCTGAATACAGTCCAAATATTAACCATGCCAATGCCAGAAGATAGCTGCCATGAACAATTGAAGGAATTGAGTTCGCACCCTAGCTGAAGGGCTAAGGGGGTAGTAGATTCGTTTGTACTAGCACGAGTACTCATAGATCGGCCGATGGCTTGGTACGCCTGAAACTCGCCTCCATCAAAGTCCGGTGATTGGGCAAGAACGGAGATATCTCGCAAATATGTCAGCACGTCTCGGATAAACATGAGGGTACCCTAGAGGCGTGGTGAGCTCGGTGTTTTCCATTCAGGATGCAAGAGCACAAACCTCTGGGTCTTGATCATCATCAAAATTCTTCGTCTCCAGGTCGTGACGTAGATATAGTCCCATTTCTTGCAGAAAGGTAGCCAGAGGTTGAGTAGCATCGGTCCGAAATCGGGTGCTTCTCAAGGATATCATTGATCTCTCTAAACACGTCCATTGAGAGCTCTTCTCCTCGAAATATAGCCTTTGGTCTACAGACGAAAGCTCTTGTATGTAGTCGTAGATTTCCAATAGCACTTCGAAGCAGCTGCCGAGCCAGCGAAGGTTACTCGATGGCGTATTTTGGTCTGTTGATGAAAGCAAATGAGGGCTATTAAAAGGATGGATTGTCTGATAAGAAATAATCAACATTATTGTACAAGCCTCGAGCCTTCTATTCTCCCAACTTACCTGCATTGAGGCAAAACCTTGCAACGACACTGACATTTTTCCGTCAATCATTTCATACATTCGGGATATTCCATTTAATGTTGATCCGTCATGATCGAACATCCATCGATAAGTCCTGAGGACTAAAGAAAATATCAAATTTTTCGGAGGTGACAGACTCACCAACCCTTTCTGGATCTGGGCCTCCCAGCGATGACATTTTCTAATGTCATTAGAAGTAAGATGGTCAAAGAAAATGCTCAATGTGAACTTGAAGCGGGAATCATCAAGACTATTCCAATCGAATGCTTGGAATAACCCAAAACGAGAAACAGTTGATTCGCTGCAGGAACTCAACACCTCAGATGAAGGAGACTGACATTCGGATTGCATGAAGAGCTCAATTGACCTGTTTCGCATGGCTCGAGAGAGCTCACCATGACGTGGATCCATGGTCAGGAATAGTCTAAAGTCCTTATGGGGGTGCACCACTCGAGCACTGCCATCTGGATTGCGATGCTCGTTGATGCTCAGAAAGCCATCCGGTTCCAAAAGCGAGTTTAGCCTGTCCAGTACTGAAGGATTACATAAATTGGCGTTGTCCAGAATCACCCATTTGCCTTGCGTCAATCCCTTGACGAGGATGCCGTTGACCCACTCAAAGCGGGCACGATTGTCTACTTTGTCCTGGCTCAATAGATACTTGCCTCGTGCCAGGAAGGTGGCGAAATCTGATCTCCGTTGCCCCTCTGCCTCTGAGACATCTTCGATATACGGCATGATCTCAGCAGGGTCAACGTTTGGGCTCTGGAGCTGAGCTAAAAGTGCGGTCATTTCCTCGTTGAACTCCTCCTCAGTTTTAAGCTCCCAAATCATGGATCGGCGTGCATGCTCGCGGAGTTGATCAATGAAGGTAACAAGGTTCCGTCGGGGGTCGATTTGCTCATAACCGCCAATCAAGTCCGTTGTATCCATTTCAGAATTCAAGGAAATTTCTAAGATGTCAGCACCTACTGCGCTTGCCAACTGACGCACCAAGCTTGATTTGCCGCAGCCAGATGCTCCAACTAGTAGACAAGGCCAATTGTTTTGGACGCACAGCATCGCAGATTCTGCAATTGCTAAGTCGATTTTGTCTACAATGATGGCACTGCTCAAGATGGGCTGTAATGTGGGAGCTCTTGGCAGGAGGCCCAAGCCAACTTCGAGTAGGCCTGTACACTTACCGTGGAAGTAGCTACGAGGTTGATCTTGAGGAAATTCGCGCTGAAGTACCTTTGATACGGCTGCAACATCTTCCGATGTTCTGAATCTTTGGAGAAGTAGTAGCTGCTCATAGTGAGCAGGTCTTGCGAAGGGCATCAGCCCCTTCTGAGCGGTCAGTAGATGGAGCCAGCGAAGAGCATCCCGAAGATTGACCTCCCAGGGACCTCCATGTGCCTCAAGTCTTCGATTGTCCCGAAGCATTTGGCTCATGACGGAAATGCTTCGCACAATCTTCTCCCTATCGTCATGAGGAACGGTAGGGAACATCTCATTTGATATCAGCATCAGATCCTCTAGATTAAATGATTCAGCATACACAACGGTGAAGCGATTGACAAAAGAAGTGGGCAAACCCTTACGTCCTCCACCTTGGTGATGCGGATTTTGGGCTGCAAAAACGACAAAATTGGGGTGTCTTTCGAAGAGTTGATCTAGTTCGGGGATGTATACTTGACCTCGGTGATCAAGGCAAGCGTTCAAGCCTTCGAGCACACTTTGCGATGCCAGGTTCATCTCGTCTAAGAGAACCCATTCGCCTTTCCGCATCGCTCGGAGAAATGGCGCATCGCGCCAATGAAAGAGGCCAATCTTTGAGCGTTCCACAGGAACATCAGACCCGAAAAGGTCCATCAAGTCTGTCTGGTCTGACAGATTGATTCGGGTGAGTGGCATCCCAATCGCATGGGCAAGTGCGGCAACTAGCGTTGTTTTCCCAACGCCGGGGCTGCCCTCAATGAGAATTGGCTTTTTAAGCTGTAATGCACGAACGATCTTCAGAGCATTAGACATTGTTGTAGGGGCTTGGAAGCTGTATATGTGATCTTCGCGCGATCCGGGGACTTTCGCAAGGCTAAATGGGCCGACATTAAGAGCTTCATTGTCGGACCACAAATCACAAGACTTGTTGTATAAGGAAGACAGATCTTGGCCGAATAGATCATCCAGCTTGGAGATACAAGCCTGTCGTTCTTTTGAGGCTGCAGTGTCTGAGATAGATGTCTTGGAAGCCGGATTAGCACCCAAGCCGTCAATATAGACCATAGCTGCACCGTGCAGTAAGCGAAGATTGGAGTCTGGATGCTGAAAATCATTGGTGAATTGTGCCCATGAAAGTAAATCTCGGATTGAGATGTATGGCGCGGCGATATTATAACTAGACGAATACCACGCAGCGAAAGCGACCATGGGCTTGGAGTAGGCCAAAAATTGTGGCGCCAATTTTGCTTGGAGAACCTGTAACATCTCTTCCTCAGACGTGACACTAGGCACCCATATCTCGGTGAATCGATTTCGAAGCGCTGGAGATAATTCACGCTTCCCATAATCGCCCCCTGGGTTCATCGTGGCCAGAAACTGGAAGCCAGGGGCAGCTGTCAAGGGGTCGTCATCGGTGCCCTTTTCTGCGAGGAACAGAGTACGTCCTGGCTCCAGAATACTGTTCAAGCGCTCGAGGACTGAATCATCTGCGAGGGAAATCTCGTCTAGCAAGAAATGGTCGCCTTTGCGCATGGCAGTAACCAGGCTACCGTCAGCCCATTCGAACATTGAATTGAGCCTAATTCTGCTATCCTCGATGGCTAGGCGACACTGCTCGGGGAGAGACGCTTGTACTTTCTGGCCAAGGTTTTCGTAGATCCTGAGAAGCTCTGGAAGATCGTGGACATTGTCCCCTGCGTAAGAATCGCAAAGTTTCAATGCAGTGATAAGATATTGACTTAGCTGGGACTCAGTATAAGCTTTATTGCGAGTCGGACGTTGTGCGCCGATCAGATCGCTCGTTTCCATATTTTGATGGGCGTTCACTATATGCAGCTTTGTACCTGTCATTTCTGCGATGAACTGACAGATTGTCGTCTTTCCAGATCCTGTTTCCCCAACTAGCAAGACAGGTTCCTTGTTCTTCAGCGCTTCAGTGACGAGGACCCAAAGGCGAAGCATTGACTTGGTCCAAACAATACTGTGAGATGAATGTATTTGGGCGCCTAGAGTGTTTTCGAGCTTGGCGACATTGTATAGCTTGACCTCCTCTACCTTGACCTTCATGACGTCCTCGATAATGGATTTGAGCGCCAAGCGCTCCTCTTGATTTCGCACACGCTCAGCTAGCAACAGGAAGCCGTTGATTGCTAGCTGTCCGCGATCGTCAGCATTTCGTAATGCCCATCGGAAAAGATCCCTTAGGGTAGCGAAGCTATTCTTCTGTTCAAAAAGACGCTCACTTTGGCGTAGGATCGATAGTCTCTTGTAGACAGTAACGATCTTTGTGCAGAAAGATGGTGCTATCTGGCTTCTTTCACGAAGAATTGTTTCGAGCTCATCCTCGGGAATGTCATCGAAGTGCAATTCTAGAAACCTGTTTCTAAAGGCACGAGACAACACTTTGCGACCGCCATACATTCCGGGTGGATTTTGGGTCGCGAAAAGCATGAAATTCTCATGAGGTTTGACCACCTGCTGAGTTTCGGGTATAAGAAGTTCTCTATTATCATCTAAAAGGCGATTCAATGCTTCCAACACGTCGGTTGGAGCAAGATTCAACTCATCCAAGACTACCCAGTAGCCTTCTCGAAGAGCGTGCACGAGCACACCCTCTTGGTACTGAAGGCGGCCATCAGAACCGGACACATACGTACCAAGGTACTCCTGAAGATCAGTGTGTTCATGGTTATTGATCCTGACAAACTTGTTCCCTGATATTCGAGCTAAGTATTCTATCATACTGGTCTTGCCCGATGATGTTGGGCCCTGGAGCAAAACAGGGAACCTTCGAGTTGATGTTGCGCGCACGAGGCTCAAAAGATTACGCTCAATAAACGGAGTGATGATATAATGGAGTTGCCTTTCAATGGGGCGCGCTCCTTGAGCGACCCAGTATTGCTTGAATTGGACATAGTTTTTCCCGTCTTTGGGAAGCCTTGGAGTCTGATTTAAAAAAGCCTTGCTGTTCTTCTGCGCACTCATGATGTGCTTTTCGATCAAAGGCCGGAGACATAGCTCTGATTGCTTGTCCAGGACTGTAACGAAGCTCATCGAGAATCCCTCAAAGATAGCCCTACGTAATCCATACATAGGCGCTATGTCCAAGACATAAACCAACGTCCGAGTCAGGGTCCGAAGACTGAAGTGGGGCTTTTGATTGGCGCCATCGACAAGCCTGTTTTCCCTAACGAGCTCCTGGATATTAAGATATAGATGTGCGATATCGGTTGCCGCTCGAACGTCTAGGTGTTGATGATTACCAAGATAAACCCTGACAATTGATACCAAATTCTCTAGATCTTGGTCAGGTGCGGCGATGAAGATCTCGGTAAACCTTGAGCGGAGACTCGTTGGCAGGTCCCTCTTGCCAATATCAGTAGCGGGATTCATAGCACCGAATATGCGGAAGTTCTCATGGGCATAGATTCGCTGAGTATCACCAGATTCTGTCAAAAGGATAGAAGCTCCGCCATCAATTGCAGGGGAAAACAGATCAGCTAAGCTTTCCAAGGTGTCCGGCGACGCGAGGTTGATCTCATCGAGGAGCACCCATTCACCATTCCTTGCTGCTTTCACGACGTTACCCTCGACGAACGAAAACGCAAAGCCCCTGGGGCCGCTGCTAAGGTGATTCTGGAAGATTTGCACGTCTGAAGAAAATTTATCCCATCTGCTCATCAGCTTTCTGAATTTGGGAGACTGTAACCTCCTTTTTTTGGATTGAGGCTCCTCAGTCACATCATTTGTGTCAGTTCTCAATGGCTTGAATCGATCGTCGATCATCCGCAAAGCGTCCTGCCAGAGCAACAGAACCTTCGCCCATCGGCCTTTTGACACCAATTTGCCCAATGCATCGATAAAAGGCCGGTTCTTGGTCGAATTGAAGGTCAATCCTAGTAGCTCGTCGAATTCTTCTTTCATGGGGACTGCAAGTGCTCTCAAGTTGACTGGTTTGTACCCGCCAAGAAGGTCGCCAGATTCGCTCTGCTGGGATAGATTCACAACAGTCAACTTGTGTTCCATGGCATTGGCAAGTCGCTGCACAATCGTGGTCTTGCCAGTGCCAGTCTCGCCTACCAAAAGGCAGGGTTCTGCCCGATTGACTGCAGCGGCAACGGACTCGAGAAGTCTAGTGACATAAGTGGTGGTCGCGAAGGGGCTGTTACCAAAGGACTGGCTCGACATGGATCCACGAGACTTCTTCGACTTCATCAACACTGCGCGACCCACGCGAATTAAGGAGTCGCTGGCGGAGAACTCTGGCTTGCGAGCTTCCAGGCAGTAGGTGGCACGCTCAGCTGGCATGTGAAGACCTTGAGCAATGGACTCTGCACATATCGTTTTCTGAGATCCTGGCGGGTACGCCCCAATGAAGCAGTCAATCGCCTCCAGGAAGATACAATCGCCAATAGCATCCGAGACTGGTTCCGCACCAGTGGTCTTACCAGCGATGGAAAGGACACTGTGAACTCTTCCGCACCATTTTAGCAGATCTTGAGGCCCGACAGGCCTTGTGAAATTAATATTGACAGCCCGGTCCAGAATTTTCGCAGAATCGGGATACCTGAGAGTATGATACACATTCATAAATTGCGGCAGAAACGCGCGAACAAGTGGAAATCGATGGATGATTATCTCGGCAAGCTGCTCGTCCGGTGGCGTATCAAGCGACACTTGTAGCCAATGCCGCAGGCCGATCGTCCCCATTATAGGCATGGACTCCTCTCCATGAACGTTCGTGGCCGATCGTACAGTAGCGATGAGCTTGAAACCAGGAGCAGCCCGAACACTCTGCCCCCAGTTCGGCACAAGCAGTTCCCCTCTTTCGAGCAAAGGCAACAAGGTGCTGACAATTTCTTTAGGCGCTCGGTCCAGATCTTCGATTAAGACCCACCGACCTTCTAATACTGCTGTGGTCAAGACACCGGGGCGCCACTTGAAAGAGTCAGAGGCTTTGGCGCTTGTATACATGCCAACCAGTAATTTAGCATCGGTCTGCTCGTTTAGATATAGGGTGACCATGGATGAGCCCTTCCCGAGTTCTCTTGCAACGTCTCTAATCATCGAGGTTTTTCCAACACCAGACGAGCCTGTCACAAGGAGAGGCTTCGAAGTGTTTATTCCTTCGGCAAGAGAGCGCATGTTCTTACCTGTAGTTTCTGTCATAACGATAGAGGAGAGTCCAACATCTTTCCCATGTAATCGAGGTACCAGAGTTCCACCAATACAGGCCACGGTTACCGAAAGATCCTGTATCTCAATAATCCTTCGGCTTTGTAGATCCTGATGTTTTGCTTCATTGCAGAAACGAGCATTCCTGCATCCTTGTGAGATTCGGTCGATATCGTTCAGCCTCTTCTTTTCCCACAAACTAAAGAACGTGAAATCGATCGTTTGGTCTTCCCAAGGGCCGGGGATCTCACCCCCCCCAATATAGCTGCCGATCATAGAGACCAATGCTGCGTCAGAAGCGTGGAGGTACAGGCACATTATCCTAATAGCAAGGTATCGTATGCTTGGATTGTCGTGGCGGAACAGCACTTGTAGCTGAGCTGGAGAGACGTCTGGGGCGAAACTTTCATTATCGAATTCTAACAGACGGAATAAGGCAAGTAGAAGTTTGTGGAGAGTTTCGAGCGGCAATTCGTAAAGAGTCATGACTCTTAGTGAAGCCAGCAGCCCCAAGACCCCCCGCTGTCGACTCAATAAAGCCCTGACATATGGCGACAAGTAGGGCGCAGATGGGAGGATACTTGCCAAAGCCGCCAAAGCAGACAGGTCATCAGTTTCTGGCTTTGGCAACCATCTGCTGCATAGCTCCGGAGCAAGCGGCTCGTAGGCGAAGAATATCGTAGTCGTATGGGCGGGTCTCAGGGCTAAGCTTGAGAGTGTGTCGAGGTATTGTTCGTTGCTGCCATTGCGTAAGATTTCTAAAAGTTCTTCTGGCAACTTTTGAAGGGAGGGGTCTTCGAGCAATGAGTCTGAGCAGTTTGAGAGGTCCATATTTCGTGCAGGCTGGAACGCAAGAAAGACAGGGTACCGAAACAAACGGCCGCGATGATCCAGTATTGTCGGACGCGCATCAAAAAAGTTCGTGGCTTTCACCTTTAGCCGAAGATTCGCCGCGGAGCGCGTCAAGCG
>JAABUI010000310.1_pt1 | contig 29620 bp, 39 predicted proteins | sample 5559111 | NCBI WGS metagenome assembly JAABUI01 (sample SAMN10711870, study PRJNA513365) | rock metagenome | isolation source: Antarctica rocks | place: Antarctica: Victoria Land, Buttleship Promontory | reverse complement strand
CACGGTATCCACCCGCACGTCACGCTTGCCCTGCCAGGTCACTGCTCTCATGCCACACCTCAATTCCTGAGCGGGATAAACGTCTGCGCGCGCTGGGTACTCAACGCACCCGATGACACCCCCGCAGTGGACACCTGTCAACTTGACCGCAAGGCTCATGCGTGTCATCCCCGCCAACGGTGGGATCAGCGGCCGCAGCATTCCGATCCACCGCCCACCGACCACCCCGGACTTGCTCATGGTGTCTTCGGTGGCCGCCTTCTGCAGCCCGTAGGCTTCCTTGATCTTGACGTGGTCGTTGTGGCGCCTCGTGGCGCTCGATGTCCCAGCTCCATACCGGGGAGGGCCCGTCGGCGACGAGCTCGGGTTTGATCTTCGGCGGGTGGGTGGCCAAGCGGCGGCGAAGGCAATCATGGAGGCCAGCACGAGGATCCCAGCGGGAAGACGCGCAGCGGCCGGCTGCTCGACAGTCCATCGCGAGATCGCCGCCGAGCTGTACCTGTCCGAAGGCACCATGAAGATCCACGTCGGCCGCATTCTGGCCGCGCTCGAGCTACGCGACCGCGTCCAGGTCGTCGTCCTGGCTTACGAATCCGGGCTCATCACCCCGGGAAACTGATTCGGCGCCTGCCGAACCCGGCAAGACTGGTGCACACTGAAACGATGAGCAGTTCATGGGTGGCGAGGCGCCTGCGTTGGGCGGTCCCCACGGTCGTCGCGGTCACGGTGACGGGGGCTGTCGCGGTGAGTGCCGCCTCGGCCGGTGCGACGACCCCGGACCTGCCGTCCCGGACGGCTGCCGAACTGATCTCCGACCTGGCCGGGTCACACACCACGGCGCTGTCGGGGACGGTGCAGGAAACCAGCGATCTGGGTCTGCCGACTCTGCCCTCCTCGGTCACCGGCACCCTAGGACCGTTGACGTTGGCCACCGGCACCAACACCCTCCGCGTGTCCGCCGACGGACCCGACAAGTCCCGGGTGGCCCTGGCGGGGCAGCTGGCGGAGTACGACGTCGTGCACTCGGGCAAGGACGTGTGGACCTACAGCAACCAGCAGAACCAGGTCGTGCATTACGTCCTACCGGCGAAGCCAGCCGGTGCGGCCGAACCGAAGACGCCCGCCGAGGTGCCCAGCACACCCGCACAGGCGGCTGCTGCCGCGCTGGCCGCGATCGACCCGAGCACCCAGGTCGGGGTGGATGAATCGGTGATGGTGGCGGGCCGCGCGGCGCGCCAGCTGGTGCTGACCCCGAAGGCCGAGGGCTCGCTCGTCGGCAGTGTCCGGGTGGCTGTGGACGCGGCGACGTCGGTGCCGCTGCGGGTCCAGGTGTTCGCGCACGCGAGCACCGCGACGCCGGCGTTCGAGGTGGGCTTCACCGACGTCACGTTCACCACGCCCGCCGCGTCGGTCTTCACCTTCACCCCGCCGGCCGGAGCTCAGGTCAGCCAAACCACGGTCCCCGCGCCCGCCCAGGGAACCCCGGACAAGCACGCGCCGGCGGCACAGGGCCCCGACTCCGCACCCACCACGCAGGGCAGTGGCTGGACGTCGATCGCGGTGATCCCGCATGTCGACCTCAGCGCACTGACCAAGAACCAACCGAAGCTGCTCGACGAGCTGACCACCCGGGTGGGGAAGGGCCGGATGTTGTCCACCGCGTTGGTGTCGGCGCTGCTGACCGACGACGGACGGTTGCTTGTCGGCGCCGTTCCCCCCGACGCCTTGCAGGCCGCCGCCTGACGGTGACCTCAGCGGACCCCCAGCGCGGGGTGGCGGTGTCGACCCGCGGGCTGACCAAGCGGTTCCGGTCCGGGCAAGTCGCCGTCGACGACATCGACCTGCACGTGCCCCGCGGTGCGGTGTTCGGCTTCCTGGGGCCCAACGGCTCGGGCAAGACCACCACCCTGCGCATGCTGGTCGGTTTGGTGGCGCCCACCGCGGGTGAGGTGCAGCTGCTCGGGGAGCCGATGCCGGCCCGGGCCGGTGTGGTGCTGCCCCGGGTGGGGGCCCTGATCGAGGGACCGGCCTTTCACCCCTACCTGACCGGTCGGGGCAACCTGGTGCGGTTGGACGCCGTGGACGCCACCGCCGACCCCGGCACGACCGGCACGCGGATTGCTGCCGCGCTGGAACGGGTGGGGTTGGCGGCGGCGGCGAACAAACGCTTCCGGCAGTACTCGCTGGGCATGAAACAGCGCCTGGGCATCGCGGCTGCCCTGCTGCAACCCCGCACCCTGCTGGTACTGGACGAACCCACCAACGGGCTCGACCCCCAAGGCACCCGCGAGGTCCGCACGCTGGTCCGCGAGCTCGCCGCCAACGGCACCACCGTGCTGCTCAGCTCCCACCTGCTCGCCGAGATCGAACAGGTCTGCTCGCACATCGGGATCATGAGCCGGGGACGGCTGCTGCGCCAGGGGCCGCTGGACCAGCTCGGGTCCGCGGACACCGCAACGGTCACCGTCACCACGACACCCGACGGGGTGTCCGGCGCTGCCCGGGTCCTGGACCGGCTGCAGCTGCGCGACGTACAGACCCATGACCGAGGGGCCACCGCGCTGCTCGGGGACACCGCACCCGAGGACGTCACGGTCGCGCTGGTCGCCGCCGAGGTGCGTGTGCAGGGGCTGGCGGTGTCCCGGCCGAGTCTGGAAGACCTATTCGTGGAGCTGACCGGGGAGGGTTTCGATGTCGCCCGGTGATGTCGCGCCCAGGTCGCGCCGCGGCGCGACCGGGCGGTTGCTGCGCAGCGAGCTGCGCCTCGTCTTCGGGCGGCGCCGCAACCAGATCCTGCTCGTCGCGCTGGGACTGGTGCCCCTGCTCATCGGCATCGCCGTGAAAGTTTCGCGTGGCAGTGGCGGCGGCCGGGGCCCGGATTTCATCAACCAGGTGAGCAGCAACGGGCTGTTCCTGGTCTTCACCGCTATAGGAGTGTCGTTGCCGCTGTTCCTGCCGCTCGCGGTCGGGATCGTCTGCGGCGACGCGATCGCCGGCGAGGCATCGGCCGGGACGCTGCGCTACCTGCTGGTGGTCCCGGTGTCGCGGAGCAGGCTGCTAGCGGCCAAGGCGTTCGGGTCGATGACCTTCGCCGCCGCGGCGGTGCTGACCATCGCAGCGGTCGGGCTCATCGCGGGCGCGGCACTGTTCGGGCTCGGCGATGTCACACTGCTCTCCGGCGACACCGTCGGGATCGGTGACGGCCTCCTGCGGGGACTGGCGGTCGGTGCCTACGCGACGCTTTCCCTCACCGGCCTCGTGGCCACCGGACTGTTCGTCTCCACGCTGACCGAGGTACCAGTCGGGGCCATGGCCACCACGATCGTAGTCGCCGTCACCAGCAGCGTCCTCGACGCGCTGCCGCAGCTCTCCGCCATCCACCCCTACCTGCTCACCCACCACTGGCTGGACTTCGGCGAGCTCCTCCGGTCACAGATCGACGTACCGACCCTCGCGAGCGGACTCCTCGTCCAGCTCGGCTGGACCGCCGTCGCCGCCTCACTCGCCTGGGCCCGCTTCACCACCGCCGACGTCACAGCCTGACGCGAGCTCAGGCGCGTCCGATGAAATCCAGCCGCGCCCCGCTGGCCAACGGCTTCCTCACCGGGAAGTACCCGCCGCCAGCCGAAACCGCGGCGGCTGAGCAGCACGCCGGCGGCGGCCGGCTTGCTGCCGCCGCGGGCTATCCCGACCAGCGCACCCACACCGACCGAGACTGGGCAGTACTGGCCGCCGTCCGCAACGCGGCGACCACCCTCGGGTGCAGCCCCGCCCAGATCGCGCTGGCCTGGACCCTGCACCAACCCGCCGTCGCGACCACCCTCATCGGCGCCACCAGCACCGAGCAGTTCACGCCGACCTGGACGCCGCAGCACTCACCGTGACAGGATGATTACGTGCTGACAGCGGGTATCGACCTGGCGGCCCAACCGGCCAAGACCGGTGCGGTCCTGGTGGACTGGTCGAGCGAGCCACCCACTGTGGTGCGGGCGTGGAGGAAGGTAACCGATGAGCAAATCCTCGCGCTGTGTGAAGAAGTGACCAGGCAGCGGGGACGGGTGGGCATCGACTGTCCTCTGGGCTGGCCGCGCCCGTTCGTGGACTTCGTTGCCGCTCACGCGGCGAACCGGCCGCTGCCCACGACAGAACTTGGTACTCAGTCGCTGAGGCTTCGGGCCACGGATATCGCCGTGGTGCAGCGCCGACTCGGCCGGCCCCCGCTGTCGGTAAGCGCAAACATGTTGGGGGGTCACGGCCCTGCGCGCGGCCCGACTGCTGGCAGAGTTGCGAGAGCGCGGCATGCCGTGGACCGGGCGGGCCGGGGCACGGTCTGTGAGGTCTATCCCGCCGCCAGTCGTTCCGCGTGGGGGTTGACCAGGGTGCGGGACCTGACCGGGCTGCTCAGCCGGCTACCGCTGGAGGTCATGCCACCTGCAGAGCGGGCCCAACTCGGCGACGAGCACATCTTCGACGCGCTCGTCGCCGCTCTCACGGCTCGGGCCGTGGCTGTCGGTGCCACCGACCCGCCCTCACCCGGCCAGGCGGACCTTGCGGCAAAAGAAGGGTGGATCCACGTGCCGTCGCCCGGCCACGAGCTCGCCCAACTCGCTGGCCGCGCACCAATGCTCGACTGACGCAGAGCTATTTTGCTTGAACTGGCTGGTCCACGTGCCGTATTCAACTCCGACCCCTTCCTCAAGACCCAGATCGTCCACACGTCAGTTTCGCACGGTGGTTACGAGACGCCGTGGGGAGACAACCTCTGGGACGCGCCGACCAGGGCGTCAGGATGGCCACCGGACATGGTGGGCGGCCGTCCCAGTTCCAATTCTCTCACCGGCCGCGCCCGAGCAGGCAACGGCCAACGAATCTCTGCCCGCCCCACGTGGGCACTGTCGACTGCCCTCCCGAGCTGCAGTGAGGTTCGTGGCTTGGTGTTGTGTCCGGCGTCGGTGTTTGTTCAGTAGGTGTAGATGTCGATGAGGAATGCGGCTAGTGCGGTCCATACGGCCAGCCGGATGGTGTTGCGAGCGGGTTCTCGTGCGCCGGCGGTGAGGGTGAGAGCGATGGCTGCCCCGGCGAGGGTGAACACGCCTGAGCCGGTGTCCTGCCAGCTGACGGGGAATGGTCGGAATGGGAGGTCGTGGGAGAACGCCTCGGTGGCCCCGGTCCAGCGCAGGATGCTGTTCCACCACAGTGGCATCAGGAAGGCTGCGACACCGGCTGTGAGGAGCACGATGGGTCGCCGAACCCGGGCCACACCACCCACCAGGACGACGGCTAAGACGGCCGACAGGCCTGCGCCGTACAGCATCGATCCGATACTCAAGGTCTCTCCAACGGGTGCAGACGTGCTTTCGCGCAGCTCGGTGCACGCTCATCAATAGTGCACCTCATCCCATGTAGATCAACTCACATTGGCCGTCGGCGACTTCGGTGAGGATCTCCCCGAGCGGCCGGGGCACCGCTTCCCACCGCTGCAGATCTTGCTGGGACACCTCACGGGTGTCTACACAGCCTGGTCAAGCCGAAACAAAGACACCGAGTTCCCGGGCATCCCGCATGTAGGACCGCAGACTCTTCCCCTGTTCTCCCGTTAGCGCCACGCGCTCTGTAAGCGCGAGTACTGCGTCGCCGGCCAGCCGCACCTCGGCTGCAAGACCGGCGCGAGTTGCTACGAGCGCGAAGTGGTAGGCAGACCAGGCTGGCTTCCCGTCCTGGTCTGGGTGCGCAGAGGCGAAAAAGATCAGCTTTTTTCGGGACATCGTGATCTCCTTAATTTGTCGCCCTATCCGAGTTCGGAGAGGGTGTCGGTTGAGCCTCTTCGGGGGCTGCGAGGTGGCAGGCGGCACGTCGACGGGGGCCGACCGGACGTAGTACTGGCTCCGTGACGGCGCACAGCGCCTCTGCCAACGGGCAACGCCCGTAGTAGTGGCAGCCCGAGTCCGTCGGGGCGGTACCTGCGCGGGGCGCGGGCGGTAGGGCCAGGCTGGATGCGGCGGCAAGCAGCGAGCTGGTGTAGGGATGAACGGGTCTTTCGACAAGGTCGTGAGTCGGCGCCAGCTCGACCAAGCGTCCGCGGAACATGACGCCGATCCGGTCGGAAACCTGACGTGCGACTGCGAGATCGTGGGTGATGAAGACGATCCCGACGCCGTGCGTGCCCCGAATTTTGAGGACGAGGTCGAGGACTCCGGCCTGCACGGAGACGTCGAGCATTGAGGTTGGCTCGTCGGCGAGGAGCAACTGTGGTCGTCCGACGAGAGCACGAGCCAACGCGACGCGTTGCCGCTGACCGCCGGACAGTTCATGGGGGTAGCGCCGCAAGTACTGTGCGGCCGGACTGAGCTCGACCTCTTCCAGCGCCTGAACCACCCGGTCGAGGACGACGCTGCCTCGCACGCCGTTGATGACAAGCGGCTCAGCGACGAGGTCGCTGACCCGCATGCCCGGGTGCAGCGACTGGTAGGGGTCTTGGAAGACCAGATGCATCCGCCGACGTGCGCGGCGCAGGGTTCGCTCACGCGCCCGGGAGAGCTCTTGTCCCTCGAAGATAATGTCGCCCTTCTCCGCCCGCTCCATGCCGAGTATCAGCCTGGCCACCGTCGACTTGCCGGCGCCGCTTTCACCGACGAGCGCGACGATCTCGCCGGGGGCGACGGACAGGTCGAGATCGGTGACCGCGGCTAGGTCGTGAGAACCGCCCGCACCCCGGATTCGGTAGGTTTTTGAGACTCCGCGCAACTCGAGCAACGCATCGCTCATCGCCGCTCCAGCATCTCAGTGGCGGCGGCGAACTCGCCCAGCCCTGACGCATCTGACTGCTGTGGACCGTCCAATACGGGCCGCGCACGCAACAACGACTGGGTATAGGGATGGTGCGGGTGGGTTAGCACCTGCTCGACCGGGCCCCGCTCCACGATGCGCCCGGCGTACATGACAAGCACTTCGTCGGCGATTTGACTCACCGCGGTGAGGTCGTGGCTCACGACGAGCATCGATAGCCCGAGGGTGGCCTGGAGATCCAGCAGCAGCCGCAGTACCCGTGCCTGGACGATCACATCGAGTCCGGTGACCGGCTCATCGGCCACTAGCAGGGCGGGGGAGTTGGCAAGTGCGATGGCCAAGGCGACGCGCTGTCGCATGCCACCGCTGAGCTGATGGGGAAAGGATCCGTGGTGGGTCGAGGCCACGCCGACCCTCTCCAGTAGCTCGGCGGCTCGCATCAGTGCTGCGGAACGCTTTCGGGTCAGCTCGGTGGCCTCGGCCACCTGGGAAAGTACCGTCCGGGCGGGATTGAGCGAGTTCATCGCGTTTTGCGGCACCAAACCGATCCGGCGCCCGCGGGTCTTACGCATCTCGCCATCCCCGAGCCGCAGAAGATCCTCACCGTCGAGCAGTATGCGTCCACCCTCGATGTGGCCTGGGGGCCGGATCAGGCGCAGCAGCGACATCGCGAGGGTCGTCTTGCCGCTGCCCGACTCGCCGACGAGCGCGACGACCTTGCCGCGACGGACGCTGAAGGAGACGTTGTCCACCGCCCGAACGGTGGATCCGGCTTTGTCTCGGTACCCGATGGTCAAGTCCTCGACCGTCAGCACTGCGTCCGACCCGGCGTGGCCAAGTACCGACTCGAGGCCGGGTGCAGGCTTTGGCGTGCGCCGGACCCTGAGCAGGTGTCGGTTTGTGGAGCGGATAGGTGCCGCGTCGGCGAGCCGGGGGTCCGCCCAGACCTCGACGCCGTAGCCGAGGAAGGCGATTCCCACGATCGCGGCGGTCAAAGCCAGACCCGGTGGCAGAACCCACCACACCCAAGAGTTGGTGAGAAATGCGCTGTGCGCGTTGGCGAAGAACAGCATGGTGCCCCAACTGACTTGGTTGGGGTCGCCCAGGCCAAGGAAGGCCAAGCTGGCTTCGATCAGCACCGCCACGTTGGCCGCCTGCACGAATTGGGCGACAGCCAGCGGTGCCACCCTGGGCAGGACGTGGCGAAGGATAACGTGGGCGTGTGAGCCGCCCATCGCCCGAGCGGACTCCACGTGCGCGAGTTCGCGCACCTTGAGCACCTGCGAACGAAGCACGCGTGCCGGGTGCGCCCAGAGCACTGCCGCGATGACCAGGACCGTTGTCTCCAGCCCCCGTCCCAAGAAGGTCGCCAGCACCAGCACCAGGGGCAGGAAGGGGAAGGCCAGGGCCAGGTCCACCAGCCGCATCAGGGTGCTGTCGGTTCCACCTCCCAGATAGCCGGCCGCCATGGCCACGACCAGGCCGATCACGACCGCGAGCAGTGCGCAGACGGCACCAACGCCCAGCGAGATACGCGCCCCGTAGGCGAGTTGGGCGAAGATGTCGTGACCAACGTCGTCGGTGCCCAACAGGTGCCCTGCGCTCGGCGGTAGGTAAGGGCGCCCACTCGGCCGGAGCGGGTCGTCGCGAGCCACGACCGGTGCCAGCGCTGCAAGCCCCGCGAGGAGAATCAGCAGGCTCGCACCCAGCCAAGCCAGCCGGGTCGCAGGTGTGGTGCGCCTGCACACAATGGCCCGTAATCCGCGCGCAACCGGGTGTTGCCGCGAGGCTGGTTCACTCACCGCGCCGCTGTTCCCACTCATCGTGTTGCCGTCCCGGAACGGATCCTGGGGTCAAGCCAGGGATAGATGAGGTCGTTGACCAGGTTCGCGATGATCACGGTGATCACCAGAAGCAGGAACGTTCCTTGCAGCACCGGGTAATCGCGGGCGATCACGCTGTCATAGATGAGTCGGCCGAGACCGGGATAGGAAAACACCGTTTCCACGACCAACGCACCACCGACGACCTGACCGACGTTCAGGAGGGTGATCGTCGCTACCGGCACCACGGCGTTACGTTCGGCGTGGCGACGGACCTGGGTCGGTGTAATGCCTTTGGCTTCCGCGGCCAGCACATAGTCCTCCTGCATCTCGGAGACCAATGCCGCCCTGGCCACAAGGTAGATCGGGCCTAGGGAGAACAGGGTGAGGGTGAGCAGTGGGAGCGCCAGCCGCGTCGCGACCTGCCCGACGAGCTCGAGACCGTGCGCGGGCAGCAGCGGGATTGCGCCGAATATGGGGAAGAGGTGGAGGTAAATGCTGAAAACCAGGATCATCAGCATGCCGACGAAAAACGGCGGCGTCGAGTGGATGAAGATCATGGTTGTCAGCATTCGGGTGTCCGCGCCGCTACCCCGCCGTGCCGCTGAGCGGAATCCGACGAGTGTGGCGATGACCGTCGCCAACACCGTTGCGGTCCCCACCAAAAGCAGCGTCCACGGCAGACGTTCGACGAGCAGGTCGCGGACTGGGCGTCCATAAACCACGGAGTAAGCGAAGTTTCCGTGCACAATTCCTGACAGGTAGTCGACGAACTGTGCGGGGATCGGCTTGTCCAGTCCGAACTGGGCGAGCAGCTGTTGGCGCTGAGCGGGGGTCAAAGTGCCCGCCTGCTCCGGTGGGAGGAGGAAGTCGATCGGGTTTCCCGGAGCCAACCGCGGCAGCGCGAAGTTCAGAACCAGGGCGCTGAGCAGCACGCCGACATAGCCGAGCGTCCGCTTGACCCACATCGATGCCCTCAGGGTTGCTGCCGCGGGTACCCGGGCAGGAATGATCGCTTGGTGAAGATTCCTTGGGGCGCATCGGAGATCCACCCTGAGTAGGTCGCCGGGCGATAGACATACAACCCGTCCGGGTAGTACAGGACGAGCGCGGGCACCTCCGCAGCCAAGATGCGTTGCATGCCGTAGAGAAGCTCCTTTCGGGCTGCCAGGTCGAGCTGCGTGGTTGCTTGTTCCGACAGCGCGTCGAACTTCGGGTTGGCGTAGCCGGTGATCCCCGCGCCGAATCCCTTCGGCCCGGGCGAGTGGAAGAAGTAGTAGAGCCCGTCGGGGTCGGCGTGCGCGTGGGTCTCCAGGCTCGACAGGTACATGTCGTAGTGGGGAACCTGCCCGGATGGAGCGCTGCGAGCCTGGGTGAGGCTGGCGGGGTCCAGGCTTGTCACGTTGAGTTTCACCCCGATCGGCGCGACTTGTTGCGCGGCGAGCTGGCAGGCTCGTATCCCTTGCGGGTCGAACGAGGAGACGAGGATCGCGAACTCGAGCCGCTCTCCCTTGCCGCTGGAACGGACACCATCACTGCCCCGTTGGGCAAAACCTGAGGAATCCAGCATCTGTTGGGCGCGTGCCGGATCGAACTCGTGTAGGGCACCGGGCAACGCCCACGGTGAGCTCGGGTGCAGGAAGTTGTCGTGGCCGGGCTGGCCGTGGCCGAGCAGGACCGTCTGGAGGATGGCGTTGTTGTCGATGCCCAGCGCGATAGCCTTGCGGAGCCGCGCATCCGACAGTGGCGATTTCATACAGTTGAAGTACAGCTGCACTGATTCCCACCGAGTTCCTCGGACCACCTTAAGATCCGGCTGACTGCTAAATTGATCGACCAACTCGGGGGGAACGTTGCGGGCGACCGAGTCCACCTGCCCCCCGCGCAGGGCCGCGAACGCGGCAGTGGGATCCCGCACGATCGGCAGCACAAGTTCGTCGACGAGCGGCTTGCCTTTGAAGTAGTTGGCGTTCGCCTTCAACCGGTAAAGCTGATCAGGCACCATCTCGACGAGCTGGAAGGGTCCTGTCCCCACGGGCAGTTGGGTGGTCTGCTTCTTCGGATCGGCGACGCTCTCCCAAACATGCCTCGCGATGATCGGCAGGTCCGCCCCAGGAAGGATGTTGAACGTGGGAGCAGGTGCGGAAAAGTACAGTTTGACCGTGGTGTCGTCCACGATCTCGGCATGGTCATAGGGCGGGACGTCGCTCACATGATGGGCATAACGACCAGACGCACCGGGTGTTTTTTTGTAGTAGTCGAAGCTGAACTTGACGTCGTCTGAGGTGAACGGTTTGCCGTCGTGCCAGAGCACTCCACGACGCAACTTGACCGTCCACTCGGTGCGGTCCGCGTTGGACGTTGCGCTCTCCGCGAGGAAGGGTTCGGGATCCACGGTGGCCTGCGACCAAAAAAGGGTGTCGTACACCAAGTTCACGAGGTCATGGGTGTTCGGCAGTCCCTGCAGCGTCAGGGTGAACGGGGTCAGGTTGTTCTCGTAGGCGGTGATCGCCACAGTGAGCCTGCTCGCGGTCGACGACCCCGACGGCGCGGCGCTCGTGCATGCCGCCAGCAGCTCGGAGCCGACGGTGAGAGAGCCACCTCCCAAGACCAGCCCGGCTAGGAACTTGCGCCGCGCAAAACGATTGTGATGGGCGGTCGCGTACTCGTCGTTCAACTGGCGCTCCTGTTCGCAAGGTGTTTCGCGGTGGTCACAACGCGCCCACAACGCGCCCACGACGCAAGTCGGCGCATTTCGAAGCCTTGGCAATGTCCGTTCTAATCAAGTTCGACCCCGTCGACGTTGGTGACGGCCCAGCGAGTTGCTGAGACGCCGACGGATATGGGCTAAGAACGTCCGGCAATTGATGGTTACTTGAGTCGGCGGGTGTTGGGTGGGCCGGCCAGCGGTAGCGGGTACGGGCTTCGTTGATGAGGCGGCGGATCACGGTGAGGGTGGCGGCGAGATGCAGGGAGAACTCGACGGTGCTGCGGCGTTTCTCGGTGCAGCGGCGGATCTTGCCGTAGCCGTTCATCCAGGAGTGGGTGCGTTCCACGACCCACCCTTTCCCGGCCTGGATGGGGGCGGGGATGCCTTTGCGGGCGCTCTCGTAGAAGTAGCCGAGTTCGTCGAGCAGGTCCCGGGTTGGGGTGGAGTCATAGCCGCGGTCCAGGTGCACACACGGTTGGTCGGGCAGCGGCCCGATCATGTCCGGGATCTGGCGCATGGGGGTTCGAACAGCGGTGAGTCGTGCCGGTTGGCGCCGGCGCCGACCGGGGGCGAGGGGGATGCCGCGCCCGTCGGTGACCACCGAGCATTTGGTGCCTTGCTTACCGCGATCGACCGGGGACCGCCCCGAAAGTTCCCCTCCACAGGGCGATTGGTGATCGACCCATCCAATGAGAGGTCGTCGAGGTCGAGGCCGATCATCTGGTCGTAGGCGGCGAGCGCGGCTTTGAGCAGTTCCACACCTACGTCGCGCTCGGCCCAGTCGAGCAGTCGGCGGCGGATCGTGCAATCCGAACACCCCGGGGTGGCGATGCGCTCGTAACCACTGCCATGGACCAGGGCGGCGAGCACGTGGTCGAACACCACCCGATCCGGGATCCGGCGGCGGTGACACCCCCACGGATGCGTCGCCACGAATTCGGGGCGATCGTCCTCCCTCAACAGCGTGGAGAACTGGACCCACAGGGGTTCGGTCAGGGATGCTGGCAGCAGGGGCACGGACCCTCCCGGTGATCAGTAGGACTTCAGCAATCCCATGATCAAGCCGGGGTCCGTGCCCCAACCCGCAACGACACACCAGCACCATCCGCACCACCAGTCACATCAATTGCCGGACGTTCTAAGTGTTTAGTACAGGTAGTTCGACCTACCGGTAAGTGCCGACTACACCTACTGACCACGGCGCTCAGGGCGCGACGGCACTGGCCGCGCTGTCTGTTCTCGCTGAGATGCCGGCCTCTTCCCGATCGGACTCTTCCGGCGTCGCAAGTCACGTGCCTGGACGCTGGGGCCCCTCACCGAGCTTCGACGACCCTTGGGTGCGCTGCTATCGCTCCTCATAAGCTTGCTGTACCCGGCTTGCGCTGTGAGGAGTTCGCGAGCCATCTGGTGCACAGCTCGACCCTTTCGCAGTACACCAGATCGGTGCGGCACCGGTCCGCCGGTTCGCGTCGGTCAGCCAGCCAGCGAAGAGGGTCGGTGGTCGACCCTGCCGTCCTTGTCGACGACCCAAGGTCAGGGTCGGCGGTGGTACCGGGCTTGTCTGGTTCGCCAACCGCATGTTTCGTTATGCCAGCGTCGGGTTCGGGGACGGGTGCTGTCGTAAAAGGCCAGGGCACAGTCTGGCGTCGCGCATTCTTTGAAGCGGGTGCGGTCCAATGTGGCGAGCTCGTCGATGACTGTCCGTGCGAGTTGAATCGCGGCTGACGTCTGCTCCCAGATCATCTGCTGTTGCCACCCCCCACCCACAGCCACCACCAGGCAGGGGTGCCCTCGATTGCGGCCTGCCAGCGTATTGAGTCTTCGCAAGTTGGGCAGCGGTGATCCGGTGAGTGCAGACTGGACGAACCGTTGGGCGAACTGGTTGAGTTCCTGCAGGTCAGGAAGATCGGCAAGCGTGATCTCGACCTCGACAAGTCCAGTAAGCGCGCCTGCAACACCGACCACGTCGGTGAGTGGTGGACTGGTCAATTGGTCATGCGCGTCGATCGGACGGCGTGCGTGACCAAGGTTGGCTAGACGTGTGAGCGCAGGCTCTGTCGTGGGAGCAGGCTTTGCCGACTGGGCTGCTGATTTTCGATCTGTGGTGTTTAGCGACATCGAGAGTGTCGAATCAGCTTGGCGAGACGACTCTAGTCGCACCCTCGACGTCGGCGGAGTACGCGGGCAGTTCCTGCTCGTACATGTCCCTCAGCTGCGCCAAGCCCTCGAGCGTTGCGCGTGCCTCCTCCTCGGAGATGCGCTCTATCGCGAAACCGACGTGGACGAGCACCCAGTCCCCCACCCGGGCGGCTTCCGCCCCCTCGAGGCCGAGTAGTGCCACCGACACTTCACTGCGTACCCCGTCGACATCGACCTTCGCCCGCATCTGCGTGGCGTCGCTGATCTCGACGATCTGGCTGGGAATGCCCAGGCACATTCGATCTCCTCGAAGGGTCGTAGACCTTGACTGTAGCCGTTCCGATAGGTGTTTGGTACTACTAGTGACAGGCTCTCTGGCCTCACGATTACAGTCGCCGGTGTGCGCGTCGCATTCGTGGGTAAGGGAGGGGCCGGCAAGTCCTCCATCGCCGGCACCTTCGCCCGGTTGCTCGCTGTGACTGGGCAACCGGTGCTCGCCCTGGATTCTGACCCGATGCCCGGTCTGGCATTTTCGGTGGGCGTAGCCAACATCGACGCCGGTGTGCCGGATGAAGCCGTGGAGGAGTACGACGACGACGGGCGGCGGCGCTACCGATTGCGGGCTGGTCTGACCGCAAGCGATGTGGTGGAGCAGTACGCCGTTCGCGGTCCGGACGGTGTGCGCTTTCTGCAGCTCGGCAAGGCGCGGGGGCCGAGATGGGACAACGCCCGTCAGCATGCGGCCTTTCACCGCGTTGTCGATGAGCTGCCCGTGGACGGGTGGAACCTTGTCGGCGACCTCCCGGCTGGGACCCGACAAGCTTTTCAAGGATGGGGGCGTTACGCCCACACACTGTTGGTTGTCGTGGAGCCCACAGCGTCGTCCATCCTTTCGGGGCGCCGACTCGCACGACTCGCGCAGATGTCGGGCGCTCCACGGGTGCTTCTCGTGGCCAGCCAAGTGCGCGGGCCGGCGGACGCCCAGGATGTGGCGGCACGTACTGGGCTGCTGTTGCTGGGCGCGGTTCCCTACGACCCACTGCTCGGTGAGGCTGCACGAAGCGGATGCGCACCACTGGATTACGACCCTGATGCACCCGCCGTACGCGCGGTAGCGTCTTTGGTGGAGTTCCTCGTCGCGGAGAGAAGGCACACATGAAGATTGCGGTGGTCGGTAAGGGTGGTTCGGGCAAAACGACGACAGCGGCCATCCTCGCGCGCACAATGGCTCGCGGTGGGATCCCGACAGTTGCCCTCGACTGCGATACCAACCCGAACCTGGGCATCTCTTTGGGGATCGGGGAGGACCGCACCGAAGCGTTGATGACGGTGCGCGAGGCGGTCGACGCCGGTGAGCAGGAGCACGCTCACGACGCCGCTGACCTGCTCGTGCGTTTCGGGGTCGAGGCGCCCGACGGTGTACGGCTGGCCGTGGTCAGCGCTATTCAGAACCCCGAGCCGGGTTGTCCTTGATGTGGTGTCTCACCTGAGCAGTTGCTCGGGCAGCTGACCACAGATGACAACGTGGTCGTCGCCGACTTCGAGGCTGGCCTCGCTACGGTGATGCGGATCGATGAGGGTTCTGTGGATGTTGTCGTCGTGGTGGTGGAGCCGACGGTTACGTCGCTGGATGTCGGGCGGCGAGCGGCCGATGTGGTGCGTGCGCGCGCGCTGGGGCGGCTGGTCGTGACCGCCAACCGGGTGCGCGATGATGCCGACCTCGGTCGGGTTGGTGCCGCCTTTCCTGGCCTGGAGTTGGTGGTAGTGCCCGATGAGGCGGCGATCGTCGCCGCTGAACGTGCGGGCGTGGCACCCTTGGATGCCTCCCCCGACGCTCCCGGTGTCCGCGCGCTCGTCAGGCTTGGCGAGATGCTCATTCCCCAGCCGGGGTAATCCGTTCAGGGGCCGACGGTGGCGTCGATGGCGCCCATGATCTCCTCCAGCGTTGCGCGGGCGGCGGCGGTGACCGTCGGCAGTCCGACGGTGCCGGCGCGGTCGGCTTCGGCGACGTGCTCGTCGAAGGGCACGACGCCGATCATGGCAATGCCCTCAGCCTGCAGGGCGGAGCGGAGGAACTCGACGTCCTGCGCTGTACGAGCCTTGTTGCCAACCGCCAGCAGGTGCGGTATCCCGAGCTCGGTCGCGAGGGTGGCGGTGCGTGCCGCGGTGAGCACCGATTTGCGGGTCGGTTCGCACACCACGAGCAGGAGGTCGGCGTGGGCCAGGGTGCCGCCAGAACGACTGAGGTGCTCGAGTCCTGCCTCCATGTCGACCAACGTCAGGTCCACGTCGGCGAGTGCATCGGCGAGCAGGCTGCGCACGGTGGCGTGCCCGCTGCAGGTGCAGCCAGCACCGGCTTCGGCGACCTTGATGGCGGACAGCAAGATCGGTCCGCCCGGTGTACTCCGTCCGTACTCGCCGATCAAGTCCGCGGCCGCCGTTGTGCCTCCCGCACCGACCACGGCACTGCGCGGCAGAACAGGAACCGCTTCGGTCTCCTGCAGGGACAGACCGAGGGACAGACCAAGGTTAGGGTTCGAGTCGGTATCGATAGCCACGACCCTGTGGCCGCGGTCGGCGTAGGCGCGGGCCAACATCCCGGAAACGGTGGTCTTCCCGACACCACCTTTACCCACCACACCCAGCTTGACGGCATCTATTCGAGTCGTGGTCGTCATACCTGCTCCTCCAATAACGTGCAACGGTAGTGGCGCAGATCACCTACCGGGGGCATACTGCCACCACGTCCTCGAAGAACCAGTAGCGGGAGGCACCGATGGTTGTGCTGTGGGTGATGAGCGCGCTCGGGTTGTTCGTCATTGCACCGGTCGTCGTCGCCTTGGCCTCCTACGTCATCCGTCCCGCACTGGAGAGCGCCCGCTACGCCGACGACATTTTGGAGCACGGTGTCGGCATCACCGCCGCGCTGGAGCCAGTGCCAGCGCTCGTGACCACCGGAGAGCTCGTCGGTGTGGTCACCGCGAATGCCGTTGGCTACGTCGGTGCCTTGCGGGCCATGACCAGCAACGGTTAGAGGAGGTTCCCGTGTCCGCCGCCGCCATCGCCGCGCTCGTCGTCATCGGAGTGCTCGTCGTCGCCCTGGCCTTCTACCTGTTGTGGGTCGTCGTCATCCTGCAGCGGTTGACCGACACCCTGGGCAAGGTGTTGTTCGGGGTCCGGGCCATCGCTTATCGGGTCGAACCGGTGGGGCCGGTGGTCGGCGAGCTCAACAGCAACCTCACCGCTGTCGCCGATACGCTGGAGGCGTTGGTGTACGACCTCACGCCCGAGCAGTCTGCCCGGGCTTCATGAGGGTTCGCCGTTCGAGGAGCAACGCATGAGTGTGGAGTTTCGGTGTGCGGACGTGGGTGTCGCGTGCAAAAACGTTGCCCGTGCCGAAACCGCTGAGGAGCTGGTGAAGGCGGTCGCCGCCCACGCGAAGACCAAGCACGGCGTGGAACTGAACGCCACGCTCGTCGACTATGCGGTGACCAAGGTCCGCACCACCGGTGGCTGACGCTAACCCGGTGCCCGCGGACAGCCAGGAGCGGCCGACGGACGTGGCACTGGCCGCGTTCGGCCCCCTGCTTGACCGCCTCGAGGAGCTACTGAGCGCCGTCGAGGGCCTCGACGACGAGGTGCGTGAGCGGGTGTTCGAGTTGCTCGATGGAGTCGATGCCGTGCACCGGCTGGCGATCACCCGGTTGGCCGATGAGCTGGGCACCGACCTCGCCCGTGTGCGGCGCAGCGACGCCGCGGTCGATTGGCTGTTCGAGGCCTACGGAGTAGGGGTGGACGATGCGGACGCTGCCTCCGCCGCACTCGAGCAGATCCGCCCTTACCTGCACGAACACGGCGGTGAGGTGCAGGTGCTGGATGTCACGCGCGGCGTAGTTCGGGTACGCCTTGTCGGCGCCTGCTCGGGCTGCACCTCGGCGGCCGACACGCTGCGCCATGGTGTGGAGGAGGCGCTGCGGGAGAACCTGCCGGGCTTCGTCGCGATGGACGTTGCCCCCGACGATGGGGCGGCTGCGCACCCACCGCCGAAGCAGGTGCTGCTGCAGATCACCCCCCGACCGACCTGACACTGGTGAGCGCTCAGGACCGGTCGACGCCGTGGATGGCCAACAGTCGGTGCACCTCCCGCGCAGCCACGGGCACCGCTCTGACAGCCACTTTCGACAGTCCGTGGCGGGGCTCCTCAGTATCGGTGGTCTGCACCCCCACGATGAGCGTCGTTGCCGGCAGCACGCCGAGGCCGAGCGCGACCATGAGCGCTCGTTGCGGTGTGGCTAGGTGCATGTCGGCCAGTTCGTCGCGGCGCCGGTCGACGCTCAACGTGCTGACGTCGAGCACGTCGGGTCGCTGGACCACCACGGTGCCGGGCGGGCGCCCAAGGTCGACGGCGTCCACGACGAGCAGGACGTCCGTGCCGTCCAGCAGTTCCTGGACGAGGTGGATGCCGCCGATACCGATCTCGAGCACGCGCACACCGTCGGGTAGCGGTTCAGCCAGTAGCGCCTGTGCCACAGCCGGTCCCACACCATCATCCCCACGCAGCACGTTGCCGAAGCAGGCGACGATGGCGTTCATGGTGGGAGGGTAGACGGCGTGGCGCAGTCCGAGCAGGATGCTCTCACCGAACGGCTGGGCCGCTATCCGCTGCCGCGCTACCCAGTGCAGCACGCCACGACCCAGTTCCACCTCGGCTCGGTGCTGCTGCACGTCGGTGAGGTCGATGCCGCCCAAGCGTGCCTGACCGTCGCGCGGAACGTGTTCGCCGGGACGGGGATGCGGCTGGAGCAAGCCAAGGCCACCATCATGCTCGGCGTCGCCTTACGCCTCGCCGGACGACTCGACGAGGCGCAGGCAGCGTTCACCGCAGCGGGCACCGCCTTCTCGCTTCTCGATCAGGCAGCCGAGCAGGCCGCCGCCTCCTACAACCTGGGGCTGGTGAGCCAAGACCGCGGTGACTCCCGGGGTGCCCACACCGCCTGGACGACGGCGCGGGAGCTGTTCCTCGCCGCGGGTCACCCGGCGCAGGCCGCGGCGGCCGCGCGCGATCACGGCGGCTCACTGCTCACCGCGGGCGACGTCGCGGCGGCCGTGTCGATGCTGAGTGAAGCGGTCACCTTGGCGCAGCGCGCCGACGACCGGCCGGGGTGCGGCGCCGCGGGGAACACGCTTGGGCTCGCGTATCTGGCCGGCGGTGACCCGAACTCCGCCGTCGAAGCGCTGCGCGACGCCCTCGTGTCCTTCCCGCGGAGCGTGCGCCCGGCAGAGCACGCGATGGTCAAGGCCAACCTTGCCCTCGCCTACGAGCAAGCCAACGACCCGGCCCGGGCTCACCTCGCCGCCGGGCAGGCGCTCGCGCTCACCAGTGCGGCTGCCCCGGTACGCCAGCAAGCCCGGCAGGTGTTGTCGCGACTGCCTGGACCGGCCTACACAGCCCTGCTGAGGGTGCTCGACGACGAGCCACCCGAACAGCGGGTCCCCGTTCTCCGCGCGGAGGTACTGCGCCTGGTGGAGGCACCTGCCACCGAGCGGGACCGTGAGGTCCGGGGGCTGTTGGACGGGCTGCTCGCTCGGCCCGGCACCTGCTATGAACTCGCGGAGGGACTGCTCACCGTCGTGCTCGAGCTGCCACCGGCCAGCTACACCACGCTCATAGCGGCCTTGGTGGAGGGCACCGGGCGACGAACAGAGCAGGACGCGGACCGCTTGCGCGCGGTCTTCTCCTCGGCGATGGCCCGATTCGCCCTGCCGCAGTGGCAGCGGATCGCCGCGAGCCTCAACGCCGCCGCCACAACGGTCGACCAGCCCGCCCAATGGAGGTAGACCAGTGCAGATTCGTGGCACGGAAACGAGCACTGACCTGGCAGCGGATACCGTCACCGCGGTCCTGCCTGATCGTCCGGTGCGCAGCTACCCCGCACTGCTGTCCACGGAGACCGTGGCGATGGCGTGGGCGCGCGAGGGTGCCCCCCACGGCGCGGTCGTGGTCGCCGACTACCAGGTGTCCCCCCGCGGACGCGGTGGGTTGCCATGGACGGTCACCCCAGCCCGCAGCGTGGGCTTCACCCTGCTGCTGCGTCCCGACGACCTCTCCCCCGAGCGTGAGGGATGGCCTTACGTGGCCGGCTCCCTCGCCATCACCGACGCGGTCGGCGGCCCAGCCACCGTGCTGGAATGGCCCGATACCGTCCTGAGGGCAGGAAGCGCACGGACACTGGCCAGCATTGGTGTGCACGTGGAACTGGGGCCGCTGCACACCGACTGGCTCACGGTCACCGTGCTGGTGCGCCACACCAGGCCACCGCGCGCACCGCTGCTGGCACGACTGGTGACCGCGCTCGAGCGGCGGCTGTCCGCGCCACCGGACCCGGTCTTGGCGGCCTACCGGGAGCGCAGCACCACATTGGGCAGGCAGGTCCGCGCACGCATGATCCCGATGGGGCCAGGCGGCCCGGAAATCACGGGCGAGGCGGTGGACATCCTCGCGGACGGTGCCTTGGTGCTGCTCACCGCGCGGGGCAGCAGGGTGGCGGTACGACCGCAGAACCTGGGCCTGCTGGAAGCTCCGGAAGGACCGATCGTGCCGCCGGAGAATGTGTTGGGCACAGACCTTCGGTGACCGCTAGTACGGCACAGCCGCCTCAGCGGCCGCGAGCCGGTCGAGCTCCTCGATCAGCGTCCACCATAGGGCCCAGTCCCGATGGTCCATGCCCTGTCCGTTGCCTCCGGTGGCGATGCTGAGCTTCAGGCGGTCTCGCACAGCAAGGCTGCGCCCCCAGCGGCCGTCGCGGTCCAGGTGCTCGAGCTCGACGAGAAGCGCCCGTAGCGCGGTGAGCGCGGTCGAGGACTCCAACCGGTCCCCGCACACCAGGGGCCGCAGCTGGCTCGCCAGAACGAGCACCGGTGCACGACGTACCTCAATACGCACCAGACTCAGGGCTGCCTCGAGAGCGAGCGTCGCCGAGGCGCTGAGTCCCTCTCCGGAGCCGGTGCACTCAGGTTCCACCTCGATCGCCACCGTCCGGGTCGGTAGGACACCGAATCCCGACGCGATATCCACGACTAGGTCCGGGTGCACGTAGCCAGTCACCGCGTCACCCACCGCGACCTGCAGGTCGGCTGGGGTGGATGCGGGTGGGTCTATCCAGCGCCGCTCGACGGTCCCGACGGGACGATCACGGCGAACTGCACTGATCAGCACCAACGTGTCCGGCCGTAAATCTTCCAGCCGCTGCGCGACGGCCACAGCGCCGTAGTGCAATTCCTCGACGAGGACATCAGGGCCGAGCTCTTCCATCCACAGGCGCTCCACGGCCAAGCGGCCGAGATCCAAGTCGCTCTGGAACAGCTCGCTGACCCCGCCGACCAGGACGCTCACCCGGCGCGCCCCCAGATCAGTCACCGCCACAGGAACAGGTGTTGACTTCACGGACGACCTCTCCGCCGCCGGTATGGGCGTGCGTGGTGCATGGCATGCACGGGTCGAAACTGCGGATGCCGCGCAGCATGTCGATGCTCGTGAACGTCGAGGTGTCGGAGAGGTCTTCGATGATCGGGGTGTTCATCACCGCCTCCTCGTAAGGCCCGGGCTGACCCCACGGGTCGCGTGGCGAGGCGTTGATCGTTGACGGTGTGATGATCTGGTAATTGGTGATCTTGCCTTTGTCCATGACCAGGTGATGGGTCAGCCAGCCGCGTCCGGCGCCCCACCATCCCATCGACATCCGCTCGTCCTGCGGAATCGCCTTCTCCAGCTCCGTGGGGTTCAGCGCCGCCACCTTGCGCTCGCCCTGTTTGAACAGCTTGTACCCCTCGAGCAGGCTCTCCAACCCGACCAACTGGCTGAACAGGTAGTGATAGGCCCGGCCGCGGTTGCGCTCGAAGGCGTTCCAACGCTCAGGTACGTGCCACTCCACCTCCCGCTCTCCGCGTTCGCCCTTGGGGACGAGGAACCGCATGCTGTGCCCGGTGGCGGAGATGAAGTCGCTGGCCGGCATCTTCTGGGCCAGGGCGGTGATGAGTAGACGCGAATAGCAGCCCGCCTCCACGACCTGGCGGTCCCACCGCGGTGCGGTGGACCAGGTGTACTTGTCCTTCCAGTCCCGTGCGCCGGGCTTGGGCAACGTCCGCTTGTTCCATGGGTGATACGGCGACAGCGGGTTGCCCAGCGGGTCCGTCGCGAAGCGGCTGCTCGCGGACTCCTCGTAGTAGGAATGCTCGACGAACTCTTCCAAGCCGATGTTGATGTCGGTGAGCCGGGTGGTCACCAGCTTGCCGTCGAGGACCACCCCGGGGGTGGACCAGCGTTTCTCGCCCCAAGAGTTGCAGTTCTCGTAGGTGCCGTCGTAGGCGTACGGATCGTCCCAGTAGCCGGAGTCGATGTGGTTGGTCGGGCGGTAGCCGACCATCTGGTAGCGCTCGTCGGCCTCATAGAAAAAGGCTGGGATATCGTCCCAGACCGCCATCATCCTCTGGGCGTAGTCGAAGATCTTGCCCAGCCGGGAGTGGTACTCGTTCAGGGTTTGCAGCGTCACGGTCGTCGAGACGCCACCGGGCACGACATTCTGGGGATGCGGGTACTTGCCGGTGAGAACGACGACCATCTCGCGGGACAGCCGGGTGAACTCCAAACCTTCCCGGTACAACTCCCCGGTCAGCGGGTTGAGCGCTGTCATGAGCTCGGCCATCGTCTTGAACCCGTGGATGTGCTCGTTGGGACACTTCCAGTTCTCTGCCTTCGGCCACAGCTCCGGGTTGGACGAGCGGATCACCGATTCCGAATAGTCCGGTCCGGCCAGCAGATACAGGTGCAGTGGGTTGTCATACCCCATCTCCGCGGATGTCTCCATGTTGCGCACGACCGTGCCCAGTGGCGGCGGGGCGATGCCCATGGCCTGCTCGATGGCGTACGCCGCGCAGTGTGCGTGCACCCCACCGCACACCCCGCAGGCGCGGGAGGACACGAAGATGGCATCACGCGGGTCACGGCCCATGAGGATCACCTCATAGCCCCTAAACAGCGTCGCCTGGGCATGCGAGTCGAGATACTGTCCCTGCGCCAGGTCGGCGGTTACGTGCACGGCCAGAGCCCCCGCGATGCGGGTGACCGGGTCCATGTTCAGGTCCTTGATGTGACCATTTCGAGCGACCAGGTGCTCGATGCGCTCGCGACGCTCGGCCTCGGTGAGACCAACGTCCGGCTTGGCGATCGAAACGTCGTAGGGGTTGGGGATGCCGCCGCGCAGCGTCGCGTTGCCGTGCGCATCGAACTCGACCGGCAGGGTCTTGAAGCACATCGAGGGACTCCTTGATTGGATCAGACGCGGGGGCGGGGGCTTCCGCCGCTGGGGGCCTCGTCACGCTTGGCCCAGACATCGGCGTCATGGCGGGAGGTGTCGTTGTGGCGGCGCATCTTGTCGTAGAACTTGTGGCCGACGTCGGCCAGTGGTGAAGGCTCGTACTTCTCGCGCGAAAAAGCGGACGGCGCGGCGCCCTGGCGGTCCCAGCGGACTTCGCGATTGAGGTTGTTGTTGCTGAACTTGCGCAACGGCCGAATGACGCTGCCCACCATGCGCGACACCGTGGTCGAGGCCAGTGATCCCGGTGGCCTGGAATAGAAGGGAGTGAACTTGTCCGGGAACCCGGGCATGGTGCAGCCGATGCACGCGCCGCCGGCGTTCATGCAGCCACCGACGTTCTTGATGGCGCCGCGCGAGGTGATATTGCAGTTGACGACCGGTCCCCAGCAGCCGATCTCGACCAGGCACTCCGGATCGCCGAACTCCTTGGCGTAGACGCCTTCTTCGTAATAGGCGCCGCGCACACAGTGACGGTGCACGGTCTCCCCGAACAGCCACGCCGGGCGGCCGAGCTCGTCGAACTCCGGCAACGGACCGAAGCCCTGCAGAAAGTACAAGACAGCCGCGACCGTCTCAGTGAAATTGTCGCCGACCGGCGGGCAGCCGGGCACGTTGACGACGGGCACCCCGAGGACCGAGCGGTAATCCTTACCTAAAAAGTCCATCAGACTCATGGCGCCGGTGGGGTTGCCCGCAGCGGAGGGGACCCCTCCCCACGTGGCGCAGGTACCAATGGCGATCATCGCCGCGGCGTTGGGCGCCAACCGGGCGACCCATTCGGTGGAGCTGACCGCCCGCAGCTCGCCCTCAGCACCCCACGGTTCCTCGCCGGTCGCTGACCAGTATCCGCCCGCCGCGTGGGCCACCACTTCATCGGCGATGGATCCCTCCAAGATGACCACGTAGGGCGCGTCGAGCTCGCCGGCCATCGCCCGCTCGGCTGGTTGCAGGTAATACGGCCCGGACTCCATGTTGATAACCGGGTGGTGCAGGATGACCCGCGGCAGCCCAGGATGCGCGCCAAGCATCAGGCTTTCCACCGAGGGCAGAGTCGCCCCGGTGACAGCCACACTGCACCCGTCGCAACTCATGCCGGCGAACCAGAAGGCATGCACCTTCTCCAGCGGACCGAACCTGGTGGGCATGGAGGCGTCGGCGACCGGGGAAAGCATGTCCTCGGTCATCGCACCCGAGGGCATGCCGAAGGCCCCGAGATCAGCGGTGTCGTGAAAGGTGTCCACCGGCCCGAGCACATCGAGAAGCTCCTGCGCCGGAGTGCGGGAACCAGGGCGCGGGCTTCGAGTGTCTCGATCGGTCATGGAGCGCTCCAAGACAGGGGACGGTACATCGGTAAGTGCACCGTACAGCTACCGGCCGATTTTGGTGTAGCGTGCGTCACATTGCACGCACGAGGGAGGCACCGTGAACGGATGGGTCCTCGGCTACGTCACCGGCGCGGTGATCGTCGTCATCGTCGTGGTCGTACTGCTGCTGATGATCCGGGGGGCGCGACGCACCGCGGAGAAGGCCGAGGCCATCGTGGCCGCGTTGAACGACGCCCGGGACGGCACCGCCGCGCTGTGGCAAGTGCAGACCACGGTGCTCACCGCCGAGCGGATCGTGGACGCGGCCGCCGCGGCACGTGAGGCGCTGACACCAGGGGGCCGACGATGAGCGAGCACGCCTACTGGTGGATCGCCCTCGGCCTCGGCCTGGTCGTCGCGGTCGTGGCGGTGGTGCTGCTGCAACTGTTTTTGAACCAGGTGCACCGCATCGAGCGGGGCGCGGGCACGGTCTGGCAGGCCGGCAAGGAGGTCGCCGGCAACACCGCGACGACCTGGCTGTTGGGTGAAACCTCCTCACGGCTGACAGAATTCATCGACGAGGCAGGTCGGCACGGGCAGCTGCTCCGCGGCGAGCCGGTACACCCCTCCCGGCCCAGAACTTCGAAAGCTCGCTCGACTACCGCGACCCCGACCCCGACCGGGAGTGTCCGGTGACCGCGCTGCTCGTCACGCTGACGCTCGTGGAGATCGTCGCGGTCGCCATTGTGTTAGTCGTCTATCTGCTGTTGATCGCTGGTTCGCTGCGTCGCACGGCCGTGTTGCTCGGCAAGGTCTCCTTCGGGGTGCGCGCCATCGAGACGCAGTGCTCGGCCATTGGTCCGGCGGTGCTCACGGTGAACGGCCAGCTCGGCGGGATCGCCGACGCCCTGGCCGAGCTCACCGAGTTGGCCGGTGCAGGCGCCAGCCACTCCAACGGCGCACACCAGAGGTCTTGACCGTGGACGAACTACACCCGCCCAAATCGGGGGCGTTGCGCGCACTGTTCTGGCGCAGCGAAATACTGCAGGTCATGTATTGGCTGCGCGGGGAAGGCCTCGGCGACGTGGTGGATGCCGCCCTGCTTGAGCGTTTCCTCGGTGTCGACGCTCAGATCGGGGTCGGCTTTTTGGACCGGATGGTCGTGGAGGGCTACCTCGAGTTCGCCCGCGGTGGCTACGTCCTCTCCGAGACCGGGCTGGCCGAGGGCGCCACCGAATTCGCCCTGAGCTTCTCCGACCTGACCCGCCCCGCACACGGTGAGTGCAGCGCCGACTGCTGGTGTCATAACTCGGTCGAGGAGGCGATCGCCTGCGCGGCTGAACGCTCACCTCGGAGCGGGCTGTGAACGCGACACCACCGGAGGAGGTCCCCGCCGGTCTGCCCCGTAACTACCTGCGCCCGTGCCTGTTGCTGCTGCTCGCCGAAGGCGCCTCCCATGGTTACGAGCTACTCGACGAGGTCGCCGCACTGGGGTTGGACCGGGTCGATCCCGGCGGGCTGTACCGGTGCCTTCGGGCGATGGACGAGGAGGGCCTGGTCCGCTCCGAGTGGGAACCCTCCACGAGCGGACCAGCGAGACGCACCTACTCCCTCACCAAAGACGGCCGAGACTGGCTAGACGCAGTCGCCGGATCGTTGGCCGAGGTCTCCCGAGCTCTGGGCATGTATCGCCGCCGCTACCAAAAGCTGTCCGAGCAAGCCCAGCAACTCCGGTGAGACTGGCTATCGCCGGCAAGGGAGGCGCCGGGAAGACCACCATCAGCGCGACCCTCGCGCGTACCGTTGCCGCCACTGGACGCCCGGTCGTCGCGATCGACGCCGACGCCAACCCCAACCTGTCAGTGGCTCTCGGACTGCCGGTCGATGCCGCGGCTGACATACAGCCGGTCCCTCCAGCGCTTGTCTCCCGCCGCCGTGGCGGTAACGGCCTCACCATGTCAATTGACACCGTCCTCGACCGGCACACGCTGGCCGGACCGGACGGGGTACGACTCCTCGCTATGGGCTCACCAGCCCACGCCGACGAAGGCTGTCTCTGCTCCGCGCACGCTGTCGTCTCGGCGCTATTAGAGGACCTCGGCGCACCGGAGCGCTTCGTCATCGTTGATATGGAAGCCTCACCGGAGCACCTCAGTCGAGGAACCGTTCGCCACGTGGACGCCATCTGCTTGGTTGCCGAGCCGTACTACCGGTCGTTGGAGACCGTCCGCCGAATGAGCCAACTCGTCGCCGAGCTACCCGTGCAGCGCGTCGCTGTGGTCGCGAACAAGATCCGCTCGACCCAAGACGCCGACGCTGTCGCTGAGTTCTGTGACCGACACGGTTTCGCCCTGGCCGCCACCATCCCCTGGAGCGACGCCATCGGCGCCGCCGACCGCGCACGCGTCCCCGTCGTCGATGCACCCGACACCGGCCCGGTCATCGACGCGGTACGCCAACTCGCTCTTTCGCTGGGCGTCCAGACATAACCCGAGCTGCTGCGCACACGAAGTGCGGACCACACATACCCGCCGCTTGCAGTTACCGGCGCACTCACCTCGTCGGCGGCCGAGGTCGCAACGACCGAGATGCCACCACGCTCGCACCACGTCATTAGCGCCCCCCCCCGCACGCACCGGCCCCATGCACCGCACGCGTAAGAGTCGCGCGCAGGCTTGTCAGACCTTAAATTGGGAGTCATAGTAAATTTCAGGAGGTGGAGACATGTCGACCAAAGTCCGCGCGTCGGGAATTGGCATCATGCTCGTCGGCCTGTGGGGCGCCCTGGTGCCGTTCATAGGGCCGTCGTTTGGCTACCAAATGGGCGGCTCTGCCGCATGGACATGGAGTGAATCGGCCGCGACCCTGCACCTCATCCCAGGCATCGCTGCCATCCTGGGTGGCGCGCTGATGCTCGGCGTCGCTCACTCACGCATGCGATTGGGCGCGGTACTCGCGCTGCTCGGTGGGGCATGGTTCATCCTCGGACCCACGTTTCGCCCGGCTTGGGCGGGTGTTGGCAACGCCGGTATGACAATGGGTGGCAACAGCGGCGGCATGATGATGGGTAGCAGCGTCTGGAGCCAGATCGCTTCATCGCTGGGCTACCACTACGGCACCGGTGTCGTGATCGCCGCTCTAGCGGCGTACGCGCTCGGTGCTCTGGCGGTCCAGGCGCGCACCGTTCCCCACGATGCGGCACCGGCCGTCGTTCGCCCGAGTTCGGGCGCCACCGCAGCGAACAAGAAGGAACCCGCAAGCGTCGCCTGACAATCCGGGTAACTCCGCACAATGGTGCGTCAGCAAGCAAAGCACCACGGCGGGATACACGCAACGAGTCTGGGCTAGTCACCAGATGGTGAGCTGGCCTCCGTCTCGTGACAGCTGGTCTTTGACTGTAGTCGTGTCTCATCGTTGCTGTGCGGTTGCCGACGCGGTCGAGCGCCACCTTGTGCCCGAAATGTGCCAGTCGCCGGCCCCGCCTGACTGGGTCCCTGTAGGTGGTGCCAGTGCTTGTGAGAGTCCGATGCCCGAGGATGGGCGTAGGAGGACTTCACGATCATGGCGAGACGACGGCATACCCCGGAGCAGACGATCCGCAAGCTCCGCGAGGGCGAGAAGCTGCTGAATGAGGGCAAAAACATTGACGAGGTGTGCAAACACCTGGAGGTGTCGGCCCCGACCTGGCATCGCTGGGTGGCCCAGTACGGCGGGATGAAGGGCGAGGACGCCAAACGCCTCAAGGAGCTGGAGAAGCAGAATCAGCGGTTGAAGAAGATCGTCGCCGATCAGGCCTTGGACATCGACTTGCTCAAGGAGCTGACCCGTGGAAACTTCTAAGCCCGGACCGTCGACGCCGCGCCGTGCAGGTGCTCGGCGAGCGGTTCGGGTGTTCCCAGCGACGGGCGTGCCGGGTAGTGAGCCAGTCCCGCAGCTCCCAGCGCCGCCCACCCACGCCGCCGACCGACACCGAGCGGGTGCTGCGCGCGCGGCTGCGGCAGATCTCCGCGCAGCATCCGCGGTGGGGGTGGCGCAAAGCCCACGCCATCGCCCGCAACGAAGGACTCGTGACCAACCGCAAACGCACCCAACGACTCTGGCGGGACGAAGGATTGAAACGCCCGGCACGGACCCGTAAGAAACGCCGCCTCGGTGAGGGACGTAACCAAAGGATGCGGGCGCAGTGTCCGGATCACATGTGGGCGTTGGACTTTCAAACCGACCTCACCGTCGACGGACGCCAGGTCCGGTTTCTGAACATCATCGACGAGTACACCCGAGAAGCGTTGGCCACCCGCCCGTTCCGCTCCTGCACCGCCGACCAGCTCTGCACGGTGCTCGATGACATCATTGCCACCACGGGACGCAGCCCGACGCATATCCGGATGGACAACGGCACCGAGATGACCGCCCACGCGATGGGCGACTGGTGTCGCTTCACCGGCGTCGACCCGTCGTTCATCGACCCGGCCTCGCCCTGGCAGAACGGGACATGCGAGTCGTTCAACGGGCGTTTCCGCGACGAATTCCTCACCACCGAACAGTTCGGCAGCATGCTCGAAGTCCAGGTACTGGCGGAAGACTGGCGCATCGAGTACAACACCTACAGGCCCCACGGCTCGCTGGACTTCCTCACCCCCGAGGCCTACCGGCAGCAATGGACCCACCAAGAGAGCGCGACCCAACCGACGCTCTCATAAGCCCTGGCACCACAACCGGGGTCCAGTCACGCCGCGAAGCCCCTGTGCCCTCATTCGAGGTAACTGGCTCGCGACACATTGAGCCTCGTTGTCGTCACCCTCGGCGGGGTGCCCGGTGATCAAACCGTTTGACCTCGACACGCTGCTGACCCATGTGCACGCGTTGCTGCCCGCCGGTCCGCCCGAGTGAGCATCCACCCGGATGTGCCGGCTAGATCGTGATGACACATACCGCGAGGCTGATGAGGGTGAGTGCGGCGCGGACTTGACCGAACCTGCGGTCGTCGGCGGGTGGGCGAAGACCGGCGTAGCAGCTGAGGACGACGTAAACGAGTATTGGGGCGTCCCAGTCGTTGGCGCTGAACGGGGCAGCACCGTCGTTGTTCAGTGCAGGCATGTTGGCGCTGCGCCGCCAAGCGAACACGGCTGCACCGGCGAGCACGGCGAGCGCGACCGCTTCGGCCCGGTAGGTCGGGCGCAGCCGCCAGAGGACGACGGGCACGCCGACCGCGGCGGTGACCACCGCGGTCACCGCGATATGCAGCACAGTGAAGGTGCCCGGATCAGCCATAGTGCTCCTTTCTTTGTGCGGCTCGAACCAGTCATCGGGGGCACCGTTGGGAGGCCGGTACAGGGCGCAGCTCCCGGCTGACACCACCGAATGCTGAGCTGGGCGGTCACCCTCCGAACACGGGGTGTTGGTAACGGTGCTGTCACCAGCCGCAATCCGTGAGCGCCAGGATGATTGATCGATGGCTCAGGTCGATGCGGCGGGGTCGGTGCT
>JAABUI010000487.1_pt1 | contig 29647 bp, 30 predicted proteins | sample 5559111 | NCBI WGS metagenome assembly JAABUI01 (sample SAMN10711870, study PRJNA513365) | rock metagenome | isolation source: Antarctica rocks | place: Antarctica: Victoria Land, Buttleship Promontory | reverse complement strand
ACTACTAAATAACCAGCCCAAATATTGAAGTTCCCCAGCTGAATTTGATGGTTCAATGGTTGATGCAGGTGGGGTGGTGATTTGGTTGGGGAGCGCACGCGAAGACTTAGTGCGGGGTACTGTATGTGCATACGTACCCCGTTTCCAACACAGTACACCAAGATGGACTGCAGTTTCCAAGAACAATTTCTCGAAACCTATTCGAACTCTGATCTAGTGCGCTATATCCTTGAGTGTCCGACTTTATCTGCCTCAATCCGCAGAATCTTTCTGCTGTCTCCAAATCTTGTCGCCAAACAACTTATCGCCGCCAAAGCGCCCGATGAGATTGCGGCGATGAAGTTATCGAAGAAACTTCATATCCGTGTACCAGATATCAAACGAGTCGTTGAGGACGACCGCAACGTATATGTCGTAATGGACCGAATTCATGGAACTACTTTGCAAGAAGCATGGGCTCAGATCAGTTGGCTTGGGACCTTCCGATTGGGGTTTCAACTGCGTCGATTCGTACATGTCATGAGGACTATAAATTCTCCTACTGCAGGATCATTAGTTAGCGGGAAATGCGATTCCATCTGGCTGCATGACTACTACAAACTCCCGTTACATGCAACGCCAGAAGCTCTAACGTCCTTCATCTGCTTCTGGCTGCAATACGTCTCCAAAAGAAGTCTCGGGCAGAAGGGCAGGAGGTCTCGCAGCGACAAGCAATTCGTGCCATCCACCCCCGCCTCACTTGTCTTTACTCATCAGGATCTCGCGCCTCGTAACCTTTTCGTCGACAATCAGCGTGATCTTTGGCTTGTGGACTGGGGTTCCTCAGGTTGGTATCCGAAATACTTTGAATACGTTTCTATGCAGAGCTTTGACGCCTCGAATTGGGGTCTAGCAGCTCGGTTGCGGTGGTTTCTATTCAACTGGGTTTCGGTTGGGGTCTTTAGGCGCGAGCAACGGGCTTTGGAGCTTGTGAGGTCGAAATTCATACGATGCCCCATTGGAAGGAAGGAAATTGTGTTACCAGCAGGTGCACATTTGAACGCGATCCATCTGAGGAAACCAGACGTGTAAACATATTTTCAGGCCGATATAGGCATACATGAGTGGCCGCCGTTGCATTATAAAGGTTCTGGAAGGAGCATATCTACTCCTGAAATGTGTCAAACAGCGCCGCCGGATTTGGGCAAATGTCTGGATTCGAATTCAACGGACCATATCTTGAGTTAGTCACAATAAATCGTCCTTACCCAAAGCTGCCGCTACAAAGAATTGGAATTATCGACCAAATCTCCCACGGTCACACGGGATGCTGTGGGTCTGGGATACTGATCCGCGGCAATACCCTTAACAGTAGGTCACTGAGCTGAATGCTGGAACGGCTGTCCTTTGGCTGTAAGTGAGCAAGAGTCACTCGGCTGAATGGGAGACGAGGTCGTCAAAACATCGATAGACTCTTTTTGGATCGATAAAGTAGGCGGTAACGCATATCTGCCGGTCTTTGAACGACTGACGATCGACAAGTGATTGTATGAGGACAAGGACAGGTCAAAGTTCAACAGGTATTTGTTTGACGAGATGAATGTGTTTCGAAGGTCTTGTGCCTTGAGCAACTAGTGCTCTAGAAAGCTCTAGCGAATACAGTACTTCTCCAATGGCCATTCTCATCCATCCATAGACGTGATGGCGGTACAAATTAAACCTAGGACACATAGATATATGGCGCAGTCTCCGGGGAGAGTGAGCTCAATGTCCAATTAGTATTACACACAGTGTACGTTGGCAACATGCGGGAGAACCTGTGGACATAAACTCCCGCCACAGTGGGGCTCACAAAAGTGGAATAATCAGCCGAAAATAGAGACACATCACAGGGCTTTGACCAATCAAAGCTTCGTCGGGAAAAATCTACAACCTAGAATACAGACAGCTTGGAGAAATCAGCACAAAGGGCAGACATCAAAGAAGAGCCATCTCAGTTCTAAAGGAAAGTATTCATAGCTGCTGTAGCGGCTCTGATATAGGTATCGTAGATATGCCTTTGGCTAACTCGACCTCCACTACCTCAATCGCGCATGGTTATTATGATACTGCACGTGCTCCATATTCTAATAAAAGGTTCTACTTGACAGAATGACCTTCTTTGCAGCTAGCATGAGTGCTGAAGGGAAGATAGGATACGAGTTATTCGCAATGATGCACTACCAGTCGTTAGAGGAGCGGAAGCTCCATGCTACGTATCGTCAAGTGGCGCACCGGTGAGGTATCAATGCTCGTTTGTGTATGAGCGGATCAAGATACCGAAGTCTGATAAAGCTGTAAGCTCGTTTGGCAGCGAGTTGAAATTGTGCTTGTAAGCTGATATTGAAAATGAGCCGCGAGGTATGAGAAACCACAGGAACGGTGTAAGGGATACTCGGGGATACCCTTACCAAGTCATTGGTGAGTGGGTGCAAAAGTTGAGAAGACGATGCACTGGTCATTTGTAAAAGGTATCGAGTGGAGAATCGGAATCCTTGTGCAATTGAAGCATTGAAACTTGGCATACTGAACCCATCACTTAGTCACATAGATGATCCGATATCACTGATCATAGGCCATCTTTTACTGAGTCTCGAAACCCCTGTCATTCCCTGCAATAGCCCTCACCCTTCATTTTGCACTATGCTGTGGAGGTGACTCTGTCGTATATGAAAGTGTAGCGACCATTGAAGAACATGAAGATGATGGGGGCGGTACGGGTGGTATTGAGGCACAGTAGCGGTTGAAGCAAAAAGCCGATGAGAATCGTGGCGATGATGATCTAAGAAGCAATTGAAAGCGGAACAAGCCACCCCTTTATGCGTTCCAGCTTCCTCAGCCTATTGTAGGGTTCTGCAAGCGGTATGACCTAAGTGTTTTGATCGACAACTTGGCAAACCTGACATAGCTCATTTCATTCTACGTATAACGAAGCGCTAATGATACCAAGTATCTTCAGCGATATTTGATGGCATTATGCACGTTGATGCGCTCTTTGGACATTTTTTCCTTGGCAATATCTATCCGAGGATCAACAATCAACAAGCCTTGAGAGCGAAGCTTATGATATTCCCGGAATATAGTATAAGGCTGGTCGAGAATACTTTGGCCGTCACCCGATGGCCTATGCATGATTTTATGTCTAATAAAACACGTTCCCGGATAGTTTTCGTGAAGTTCCATCAATCAGAACGTAAAGCTGGAGATAATATTTGGTTTCGTGATATTCACATTTGGCTGGTCGTCTGATGGTCCAGTATTGTTGATGCCAGGTTGAGATCGAGAGATTCAGAATCGCTGGCCAGGAGGCTGATATGTGAGGTGAAACGAAAGACTACAAGCTTGTTTGACTCGTCTTTCAAAGTTGGCAGAAAAGTGTTAAGGAATAGAAAGCTGTTCTCGTGGAATAGAAGAAGCTCTTCTAATCATTGGCTTGTTTCTTTGCCTTGATCTAATGAGACATCATGGCTCGCAAGAACGTCTTGGGCACACACCATAGCATCAACTATCGACACAGGCTTAAGGATCACCTCTTGTACTCTTATAGGTGCTTCCATCTCTGGCGCTTTCCGGGATGAGAAAATGAGTTTGCAATGATAGTCTTCACCAGAATTTCCAAACTCTCTAAAAAATCAATAAAAGCTACGTTCTTGAGTAGAAGAAATGTCACCTGAAAAGCCTTTGTTATGCGCAAGCGGTGGCCCGACGTTGTCAAGGAGAACGATATATCGTGCTCTGTGTATGTTTGTCTTTCGATCAATATCATCGCATGTCCCTATGAAAATCTCATTTGCAATCTTCTCATAGATCACCGAATCATACCATAGACCTGACTCTTTCTGGCAGCCAATGTAGATTTTTTTCTTCTACAAACCCTGATAAGGCCTACCAGTCCTATAGGTACTTTAAAAACGTAGTCTCGCCGACACCTGGACCGCCGACCAGGTTTACGACCTTGAATTCTTCGAGAATACTTTCTAATAGAAGCATGTTCGTGTCGCGACCCAGAATAGTCAGCACAGTGCTCGGAGTGTTCCGAGGTAACTCAGAAGCGGATGACATTATACTAAGAGCAGAGAAGTCAATTATATCCGGATTGAGGGCGCCTTCACCAGTCAAGAACACTGTAGCTCTATGGGTTTGATATAGAGCCAATACGAAATCATCTTCGACCTCACACTCGTAGTGTGACGAGCAAGTCGGTTTGGATCTGTCCGGAGGCGTAGCTGGGCAGTAAAGACCGCACGTTGGAGATCGTAGCGCTTCAAAAGAAGGCAAGTGTAGAATTCGTTCATGGAAATAGTAGCACTATGAGAAATCAAACCATATGACATTGCAACGACATTATCAATCCCGTGGGGATTGAAAACCTTTGCCAGATTGCTTGATTCGGATGACGAGATCTTGGCCGAGTCACAAGCATTCAAGATCACAGAACCAACATCTCATTCAGCAAGCGCAGATGCAATCTGTGGTGTGTCTAAAGGACTCTACAATGTTGATGAGTGCTCGACGGAGAAAAGCATAGCCCGGCCCTGCAGTGAAAATAAGTTGGGTATCGAGTAAGAGAGAATTGTCGAGCGTGCCTTCCTTTATGAATCATACTATGTAAATCAAAATGAACTATAGAGAAACGGCCCGTCTCGTAACCTTTCAACATGGCTCTGGTCTTTTCCCATGTTCCTGGTCTGACGAATTGCATCGACATTTGTCTTCTTAGGTCCTAATAGCTCTGAATAAGACTCCAAATAGATTGACTATTGAGACGATATGGTAGATCATCTCGTTGCGTTGGTCTTGTAGAGACGGGTAAGATATTGTGTATTTTGGAGGCGGCTCCATGGTTTCCAGAATTCTGTGCGAGCGCCGACAAGCCGAAATATCAATACCGGTTTTCCTAAGTGTTTGCCATGCACTTTCACGTCCCAGAAGCTCCCGATGCAAATTCTGCAGAGCAGTACCAACAACAGTATCCTCGATACAAAGACGTACTGCCCGCAAAGAATCATTGACATCACATTCAGCTTTTGCTGTCGTGATAAGTGACTCCACAGGAGCCTGGCGACTCCTGCTGTAGCGATGTAAATGTTGGCTGACCTCCCTAGCTTTTTTCCTTGCGAAAGGATCACTCAACGTACCACGCCAGATGGCCCCTCTTCCGCGGCGCTGACAGGGTTCTTTGTAGCAGCCACCCAATTGAGCCTTTTCGGGCCACCACTTAGGCTCACGGTCCATTCTTGGAATTCTGGATCATATCGCTGAGCAGTTAGCGTGTAATGAAGATCCATCTGACCTACTGTAATGATGTTTGGAGGAGTATGTGACTATTCCAGTACCACCAGGGGGTGCGAGAAGTCACGGTAGCATAAGCGGCCAAGCATAACCAAGGTATCCCTAACCCCCCCAATTTGACCACTTACATTGAACAATCACCATAAATCCGTCTTGATACCTTTACTACCCGTTTTAATTAGCTGTTTGCATCGCCAAGGCATTTTGCTGATTCTAGCTCGTATTTCGTCTATTGTAATTCGATCCTATTCCTCGAGAATTATCTCTTTTAGCTCCTTCAGAGTGTGCTGTGTGTCATTCGGATTCCCGCCTCCTAACACGTTGTTTTAGTATGTTTCATACTCCTTCGTGTGAATTCAAATCGGGCGACTGAGCTGAATGCTCGTGCTTCAGAAGCTCGATATTGTTGTTTCGTTTGAAGCTTTTGACTAAATTGTCTTTTAGACCTTTGGTTTCATGGCTCGGATCGTTATCCTCCTGTAAAATAGCTCATTTTCCAGCTGCTTTATGCTCGTTGACGACCTTCAGCAATTCAGGTAATATCTTTTTCGTGTAGTACTTGTTAGTCATGAAATTTCCTTTTGGCTTAACCTCTGAATCGTGAGGTTTTCGCGACTCTCGGTCGCGTATTCGTCTCTGATACTTTTCTTTCGTTAGATATTTGCTTCGACGAGGCTTGAGCTTCTGTTTGACTGACTTCATAGCCGAAGGATCGTTCTCATCGTTGCAGAAAATCAGAGAATCTTTGGCGTGCCATGACACGAAGCCAGCCATGTGCAGTTTGAATCCGTCTCAGCGTGTCAGGAATTTCTTGCAGATTATCTGAGTGTACATCTTCGATGCACCTGATTCGAATCAACATGTGCCTCATCCGTAAAAGTCACATAAGTTCAAAAGCTTTCCACCGGTTCTGATTCATAGTCGTTTTCATATTGAACACGAGCCTTCTTGTTTGCGAAGCTGATTAGCTTGACTGCAGATCTTCTTCTCATTAGAATTCTTGATTTATGTTTAACACAGTGCTCTCTGAGTGTACAAAGACTGAAAGATAACTGATGATGAGCTAATCGAGCTTCATCTAAAACTTGATCCCGTACGTGATTTGTGACAGGATCGACTGGACGTTGTAAAAGCTCTTCAGTGAGCTTGGAAGATCGACCGGTTCGATGTTTTCCTATCCTTCTTTGAGCTGACAAGCTCATGTTTCTTTATTGACGTAGCTAACGAAAGCCTGTGTTTTGAGGTATCTCCTTCTCTTTGATCACTGTTATTAGTGATTTGTTCTGTCGTTTATCAACAGCGTGCCAGAAAAAGCAAGCTTTGCGAATAGTATCAGCTTCTTGACGACGAGAAGGTCTGGGCGACGGGGTTCGTGGAGCCATATTTTGATTTGATAGGTAGGTAGTAGGTAGGTACGAAGTAGATAGGTAGGTAGTAGGTAGTAGGTAGGTGTTGGAAATAGGGAACAGTATGTACGTACTGTTACCCCCATGGTTAGTAATCTTCGCATTCATCCGGCGCTAGTCCGGCGCTAGTGGATGGGTATTTACCCTTCGCCCACTTCTTCCTTCCTCCATAGTTCCTACCTACTAGATAGTTCAGTCAATATATCTACATGCCTCTCTGCCCTCGTGTCCTCGTATACCAAGAGTAGGTAAGGTAGGTAAACAAATGCAGTAGTAGGGGCTAGAATTAGCGTGTTTGGTGGGGCTGCTTATGCTACCTTGACACGAGTAAACCTTGTATCATAATCTAAGGCCACGTGATCTGTTACCGGATTAGTAAGATAAGTTGCGCTCATATGCTAAGATCCAGCTCATACAGCTCAAGCAACAAATATGCCTTCCCCACGCCGTATATCAATCTGGGCAATCCTTCCCCCTTCCTAGCTCCTTCCAGGCTCACAAGCGCTTGATCTACTCAGCTGCGTTGTTGCAGATATCAATAACCCTACCGACTACTATAGCCCGCGAAACATCTAAGCAACCTTATAGTCCCCACACAATGCAATCACTGTCGAAGAGGAGAATGTTGAGATCGTGCTCTCCTCTCTTTACAGTGTAGAAGTCGGCCTCCGCTTGACACAGATCCTTAAAGGGAGTAGAGAGCACAGCGATGACTCGGCAAGCGCCCTCCGGGCTTATACGGTCGTGACTCGGTACTGTGAGCAACATCTGGATATAATCAAGATACTCGATGAAAACCACCGTGCTGAGATTTTTGAATTACATTCCATAAAACAAGGGAGAAAATGGCGTGGGTCTCTCGTGGTTGGCTTGAAGACATGCCTCGATGCTAAATTGGTGGATGTGGGGAGACTTTCAAAGAGCCATGATGCTGGGGTCGAGGTGCCTGCGACGTTATACTCGCGGCGTCTGGAGTGGTGATCCCTGGTGCTGGAATGGTCCGGACTCTGGCACAGAAGGCCATCGCGCGGAAGTAAAATCTTCGCTCTCGAAATACACGGCCAAGGGGGAAAGGGTGCTCGCAGTTCAGTATGCACAAGTCATGCGACAACAGGACTGGCTTCACTTATCTGCGCCTATGCTCAAGCATAGAGATTTCCAAGTGATCGTACCATATATAGATATCAGGATGAACGTTACGGGAAAATGAGATCGTGGAGTACGATGGCGTGAAGCCTGAAGATGATGCATCGGAGGTCGGTGCAGGGTTGGGGATCCCTGAACAAATGACTATAATGATGATATCCTACTTGCTGATCTTTAGTATTGTCGGTTCAAAATCTATTGGAAGACGTCTTCACCTCGCCGTCTCCTATCTCTAAGTTGCAAAAGTCATAAGTTTATCCGTCGCAAAAAATTTACAGAACGACGTCGAATAGCTGAAACTGGAATAAACAAGGTATAGTGAAGCTGACTGAGAAAATGCTAATCTACTCCAATCTAGCAGTTGAAGCCTGTATCTCCGCTACGCGAACCGCTATCATAACTGCCAAAGTTGCTGTGATGAGCTTGATCATTGCTGCCCCAGTTCTGGTCTCCATACTGGAAGGACACAGCATCGTCATCCACTGCGCCAACAGTTATATTCAAACCAAGTGGTAGAGCACTATCGACCGTTTGGGGCACGTTGGTCAATGCAACGAAGCGAACGCCGGACCCGCTGCCAGGAGGATCGGCGTTGATCAAGTTTTGCCGGGCGTCGTAGATGTTAACATCGAGCAGGTAGTTTGGACCTCCAGCATTTGGTCCCTTCGCTTCATTCTTCTGGTATTGGACGACGTGAATGCCGCACCAGCCAGGAACGTAGTTACCCCAAGGATTACTAGGGGGATTTGCAGCGTATGAGGCCAAGACAGCATCCTTGATGGCGTTATGACCATCGATCCTCGGATGGAAGATTTTAGCAAGGCTGTCCGCGATCCAATGTGAACCTTGCGATGCAGGTTTCAGCGAGCCGTCGGCAGCGGCCTGCTGATCAATCCAGTCCTGAATTTGCTTTTCCAAACTCCCCTGGGGGAAAGCATGCGACTCTGTTACCGTGTACGCTTCCGTTGTGTCCCACTCGAAAAACCATGTGTCGGCGCGGTTAGGATCAGGCTCGGTGACGCCATCCTCGCAGTAGCGGTGGGTACTGAAGCTATTGGTATAGTCGACGTAGACTACAGGCTTTCTTGGATCGTTTGAGTTAGCACGATCTACAGCGTCTTTAATGGCACCATTCAGCTGAGAGGTCAAATCGTTGAGCTGCCTGCGCAGATCCTGTGTTAATTTGGGAGGGTTGTCGCGGGTCCAGTAGCTCCACGTAACATCATCACATTGAGTCGTGTCTTGGTTCCAAAAGTGGGCGTAGCCCGTCCAATACAGCTTGAACTGCGGAGCTCCTGCGTTTTGAAGAATTTCAAAAGCGAGTTTGTCAAGATTGGTGTGAAAGTCTTGACTTGCTATGTTGGCTGCGGCTTCGTTGATCTGGTCTTGGCATGACTTTGTGATCCAAAATTGGAAAATGCAGTTGTTGATGAGGTTGGCGAAACCAATATCGTTCCCTCCAACGGTCAATGTGGCTATATCGATGTCTTTGTCGAACGCATTTGCTTGGGTGTCTTTGACGACTACAACATTCGGGTCATTATAATGAAGAGTCATCTTGATGATAGAGACTAACCTGTGCTAACCGCACCGCTACATGCATTATCCTGAAATTGCCGATTGATTGGGCCAGTACCGTCCAAGACGACGTTCATCACATTAGGGTAGGATTCAGTGTAACGGGAGCATGTCGTGTCGCCATTGTTGATTCCACGTACCCCAGCTCCAATACCTGAGGCATAGGAGTCACCCATCGCCGCCCATTTCTTCACAGCCTGGCCAGCACGAGTTTCAAGTCCTCGCGAATATACAGTCGGCAGCGAGTAGCCATCGAATGTGGTCATAGGAATTGAAGCGGCCAGACCAGAACTAGAGAGCAATGAAAAGATACTCGAGGCCCTCATGTTGGGCTTGAAATTCACTATATAAATACAAGAAGAAAGGGCGATGTATCAGATGCGCTGATGTAGAGGAGAAATCGGAACACTTCCACTATGGTCGGATTGTGATGCTGAGAAACATAAGAGACAGAGGTACACCATATAACTTCCGCAATGGATCAAATTAACAGAAAGATAAAACATTTGAATCTCTCGGCGGAGGCGGCGGAGGCGGCGAAGGCTTGTCAATTGGAAGCCTTGCATATTGTATGTGATAACAATAATAATATTACCGAACTCGACATTGAGTTCAGCTGTTTCAGAAGATGCGCATTGTATGGCACAGCAGCCACAAATCGGGCCCCCAGTGTGAGGGAATAAAGCTTGGAGTTTTCTTCCCACTTTGTGGAGGCTCTATGCCTGTGCTGTGTCCATGCAAACCTCTTCATCGATCGATCGATGATATGCCCCAAGCAATTCAGTAGCAGAGCTGCCTATCGTCCAAGAAGCAGACTTTCAAATACCTTACATGGTAGACAAATATGAGAAAATCGTTCTGTCGCCAGGTAAAGGATGGGTTTCAGCCCTGCGGCGCGGTTGTTCTAATCTTCAACAGAACCTTCAGGCCCCCGAGCTGAACCGGGTACGAAGCGTGAGTAAATTGCTCATTACACTAATACTTCTGTACTACTGTTTCCCTTGAGTCCTTGAAAGCAGTACGTGACAGCATCGACCTATCGGCTGTGTCAAATCAAAACATTAGGGCAACCCTTGTCGAGACTGAGCAGTTTCTGTTCAAGCCCCCAACATGCCCTCGCCTCCAACCGTACATTATGCGATTTGACGGCTTCGCTGATCGTGATCCTCTACCAATATCTTCATCAGTCATCTGGAAACCACCAGTCGCGTTGGACAACTCGACTCGTTACTTGCTACGATGTTCAACAGCGGAACAACTCTGTTCTTACTGAGCTCGTTGCTTATTGCCTGCGAGACGCTTTCTCTACCTGCGTATCGAGCATCACAGACCTTACTTCAACAAGACCCCGAGGCTCTTAGTGGGCACAAGGTCCCAGGAGACTCGCCGGTGCAATTTTGCGGAGGAAGGGACCCTAAAGAGAATATCTTCGCTGTCGACCGCGTAGATCTGCATCCTAACCCACCGAAACGGTGCGTTCGAGGAAGTGCCATGTCTTCTTATCTAAAATGCTAATACTTCTACAGCGGCAGCCACTTTACTATTGATATTCGAGGAACCTTCAAAGAAGAAACTGGAGCAGTCCCCAAGTTTACCCTAAACGCGACATACGGAGACGTACGTTCGATCGACACAGTGGAGCATCTCTGTGACCACGTCGATGTCATTCAAAACCAGACCAAGGTCTGTCCGCCGAAGAAGGGAAAGGCGATCCTGACAACAACGGTATACATTGACGAGCTGATGATGCCTCCTGTGAGTGCCGAATAGTTCTTTTAGGGCCTCGAACGTTATTGCTAAGTAGAGTAGGGCAATTATACCGAAAGGGTCGACGCATACACTGGGGATGGAACAAGGATCTTCTGCTTCTTCGCAGCGGTCTCTCTGGAATGAACTCTTCAGCATTATAGCGATCCCATGTACATCGTGCTGTGGTGTTGCCTTCAACTCTGCCCAAGTCGAATAGACCAACAAACCGTCTTATAAAGGGGAACTATCATCAGAACGAAGAGTCATTCTTTACAAAGCGAACTCTTGAGCAGAGAACACTGTACGTGACCACAGAGTCAACGCTTGGTCGACATAGTTACTATGCGTTGTATATATGTGCTATGTATTGACGCTACAACATGGCTTCCAGCAGACTTTCCAGCAGACTGATAGTGCCTGTGTGTGCATTACCTATATATAGCTTGGCTGGATGCTGCTGTCCTCCAGAAGCCGAGCGTCGAGCGGGCCGAGAGAAGGGGCCTATCCATGACGCTTCTGCAGTTCTACACCCAGCTTTGCTCCTTATTTCTCTATCCATCGGCCCTGAACAGTACTCATCCTTCTCCCACAAACATTTGAGGTTTACTATGGCTGTTTAGTGGGTATACATTCCTCCGGAACTCGACCGCATAGGTATGGGAATGTCTAAAGAGGTTTGAACTCGGTAGTAGGAAAGTCGACAACGACGGCATAATCGGGGACAGGACCGCCCAGACGACGGTCAGCGATAATTACCTAGGCACGGGGTAAAGCTTAAGGTTATTCATTCACCATCTCGGTGCTCAGCAATGTTCAAAAAACGGGACCCATATACTTAAGCAGACTGTATCACCGCCATTGCTCGTCCTTCCGGCCTTCTGACTGGAGAGTCCAGTTGGCTGTGATTTCTTTTCCTGATATCTGAGCACATTTGCCGCTTTCTTCAGGTCTTAGATGTAACTGCGCACTGATGAAAGGTTTGCGAGAGCCGAGGACGCCGACAATGATGGCCGTGGTGGAGATTTCTGTCGTTGCTGCTGTCATTTTGAGGTCCTTAGACCTTTGTTGCTTCTGGCATGCGCAGCTTTACAAGGTTGGAAGGCAGGAAGGGAAGGAAACAGAAAGAACCGAGGTCGAGTAAAGCCTTTAATTATAATTCTTAAGCCTTGAACATTCATTGTACCGAAGTTTCCGGAGAGAGTAAACTTGCAGGTGAGTGTCAAGGTACGCAGGTCGTCGACTTTCGAGAGATCACAACAGTCACATTAACTCGGTCACTTGGCGATTAATAATCGAACGTGTGATATCGAAGGTGCGCCGTACGTACTTGAGAAACAAGGGAACAGAAAAGATTTCAATTCACGTAAGATGCTGTTCCACGGATTGACACGAGTGATCTAGACAGCTCAAGCAGCCCTGGATGCTTCTAAACTTGCATCCCACGCCTGAATTACAAAGTCGCCCAGTTCGGCACCTTTTGCAGCTTGTTTCGCAAGACGCTCAAACTCAAGCTTCCCGTGCATTGTCCTCGCCTCGAAGACGACGTCTTCCTTCGGTCGCTCATTCATGCTCCTACTGAATTGTGAGTCCAGCGCACGAAGTGTCAAAGCGACAACTCCGACGCCGACGTTAAGTCCGCTTATGAAAGCCCTCGCAATGCCTCGTGGCACTTCGATCATGGTGGGAACGATGGTATCGCTATGCAGTGCCATCTGCCAAGGTTGGGTGAAGGTTGCGGCTAACTCGCACAGAAATCTTAGGAAAAGGAATTCCATCATGTGTACGTAAGTGTATAAACGTGGATTGTTGGCGAAGCCCTCAGGCTTGAATCGGCTTTCGAAAAAATAACAAAGAAAGTCGAGAAGGTTGTAAAGACCAAAGGTGAATGCGACAAGTAAAGATAGTGGCGCTAAAATGATTAGTATTGAAGCCTTAACTCATAGGTATATGGGAGAATATGGGTAAGAAATTTGAGACATACCTCTTACGATGTGGAGAATCAAGGTCAGTAGAGCCTCTTGTACCACGAAATTTGAGCTTTGTGCTGTCATGGCTACCTTCTCTTGGCTTAGTTCTATCTCTTGTGTTCTGTTCTTCATGAAGGCTGCCCCAATTCTCTGAGCATCCCCAGATAGATGGCTAATTACGTGCATCAACGATGAAATCACTCCAGTTATTGGATCACCTGGGCTCGTGAAGTCAGGCCATTTGACTGGGTATAACAGCTCGAGGTCCTTCATCTTAATCTTTCCTTCTTCGACAAGTATATGTGCCGCAACTGTCGAGAGTCTGAGTCCGGAAATTTTGTGGTTCCATACAGCCGGAAGATCGCGAAGCACTGTGCAACGGTATCTGTTATACTGACTCAAAGTACGCAGAATTGATTGGACAGAATTTTCCACGCCATCGAAGTCACCCTCAACTTTCTTCGCTAACTCTTTCGCCGCAATCTTGTATTTAGGACGTAATACTTCCTTAATAGCGTCGGCGAGTCGGTCCGCTGTAAGGTCCTTATAGGCTATAGGCGCAATCCCAACTTTGGCACTTGCGATACGACTCCCCCAGAAAGCGCTATCTCCATATATCGAAACGACAACAGCAGGCCTACCGTGCTTGAGCGCCATAGACGTGGAGCCTGCGCCACCATGGTAGACCACTGCAGAAACGCGAGAGAACAGCCATTCGTGGGGAACGTCATCTACGACATAGATGTTTTTTAGATCTTGGCTTGCTGACCCGAGGCTGGACCAGCCCTTGCAGAACACCGCTCGCACGCCAGCCTTGTTGATGCCTTCAAAAATCGTTGTGGTAAGCTCATCAGCGTGGGGTAGCTTGCTACTGCCGAACCCAACGTAGATTGGAGTTTCTCCTTCGTCAAGGAATTTAGCAAGTGCTTGTGGCGGACTGTAGGATGGGTCGTTGTTCATTGCATAGCCTGCAACATCAATATGTTCCCCCCAATCCATTGGTCTAGGAATGAAAACGCTCGACCAGAGGTACGTATGAGGTATTTGCATGCGAGAGATTTGACTGAGCGCCCAGAGAAAAGAGAAAGACTCGAGACCCATCCAGTCTAACCGCAAATCATTAAGAATATCTTTCAGCGGCAGGAAAAACCTAACATGTATCAGCATATGATAGAATTGATCCTCAAGATTGGTATGCGGTCGAACCGCCAATTGAAAACCAAATATGAAAGCATATTCATTGACTTGTAGTTTCCCCCGCTACACCAAGCAGCTAGACAATGCGGAAGATATTTGGTAGGGCTCCAAGGATTTGCATTGATTATGTGCAGCGGAATCCCTAAGCGACTTGCGCAAGAGATATTTGGAAAACAAGGCGGTGTTGATATAATCGCATCCGCTACAAAGGGTTGTCGCGAAGAGTCGTCCGATAAGCCATCAGAGCTACCAATACAAGCCTTCCAGTAGCCTTCTCCCATAGTCCTCATATTTGCCAACATTTCGTGGCGACCTTTAAGTTGGTCCTTGAAATTCTGGATTCGGAAGGCCAAAAAGTCTGCTGGGTCGCCTCCTCCGATAGACTGGAATTCGAGACCCGCTTCTTCAACTTGTTTCTGATGTCGCGGATGAGTTGCTACCCTGACATGATGACCATGTCTAAACTCAAGAAGTTTTCCGATTTCCAGAATTGGTTGAGTGTCTCCCCTCGTCCCCATGGTCATCATAAGAATGTTAAGCTTGATATTTCGCTCATTGCCATTCGGTATCGATTTAACCTGTTGGAAAGCCATTGCTACCGAACTCTCCTGATACTCTGCTCTCTCTCGCCAGGCGCCCAGTGTTAATTTCAGTACCCCACAGCGCTCAGACCTTTGGTAAGAGATAAGACACGGGTGTATTATCATGTGGAATTTGAAGAACAAACCGCTGGGCCGTTTGTAATGCCAAACCAAAGATAGGTTGCTCTGAGTCACAGAGGGCCCAGGATACAATCCGTCACCACTTTAATCCACTAATGTTGATCCTGATGAGAGTGTGGCTAGCCACGGGGCGGGACAGCCTATGGGACGTTTTGGCAGGCACCAGTTGGGAGTTCTTACGCAGTCTGCAGCTTATTCGCAGTTTCGTTGAATGACAGAGCTTGAGCTACCTGATGGAGCAGCATCGGCGATTTTGCAGGCACTCTATTGAGGTAGAGAGGGCTTTATGTCTGGTCAGCTCGTCGGAGTTCAAGTTATCCCATGTGATGTGGTAGTTTCTATTCTATGTTACCTCCAGTAATAGCACGATTCTTCACCGACAAATGGTTCCACAAAGAATCTGACGAAGAATCTGACAAAGATTTTGACGAAGACTCGAGGAAGGCTTAGATGGATTATTCGCTGCGGACTAATATTTGGCATCGGTACTGGTGGTCGAAGGAATACTACACCGCCACTGCAAGCGTACTGACTATCAGCCCGTAACATGTTCAGCTTTCACATAGGCACTCATTGTTGAATCAGCCTTGTCAGCATTCGTATCGGTTACTCAGTGTCGAATCAGCATTGTCAGCACTTGCTCCAGTAAATTCTATCGTATCAGTGTTGTCAGCATTTGCTTCCGCGTAATTGGTCGCATCAGGGTCTATTTGGAATAGAAGGATCTTTTTGATAATTTTCGATGTATTACAAACATGCGTCGCACAAAAGGTTCTCTGGTCATTCCTAGCAGTACAATATCGTACAACATTATAAGGGAAGGCATACTCTAGCTATTGCGATATTCGAAATTCTCTGTCGCAAGTTGTGCTTACCAAAATGGCGTTGCTCACTCAGTCGATGTTTTCTGTTGTTGCCCTCATGTGTCTCTGTCTATATCGAATATATAGAGTGGTTGCGTCTGGATCAATTATCCCAGAAGGAGTGTCATGAGTTGGACGGCGCAAAGAGGTTTTTTCCTATCTACGAGCTAAGGCTCGAGCATTGTTTGGCACAAAGGCTTCGTTGATGGAAGCCTATACCCAGGTAAGCCTTCCACCAGGGGTGCAATACTTGGCCCTAACAATTTACAAGTTCAACAAACTTGGAAAAGCTGTTCTCATCCCACTTCCCTTTAGCCGTCCGGAGGTTGTCCTTCCTCCATCGTCCATAAGATGAATCATCACTCAGCCCGAACTTGCGATGAGCCCTACGCTCATACATGATGAGATAACCCAAGTTCGGTACGCGTTTCTCAATCCTCAGTTGGTAGGTGATCATACCGTGTACAATGTTCTCCGTCGAGACATGATGAAACACCTGAAAACCTTGGTCCCCGTCATGGATGATGAGATTTCTGCTGCCTTGGACGACGTGTGGGGTTTCGGTACGGACTGGAGACCGGTATCTCTCTTCGATACTATGCGGGAAGTTGTTTTACGAGTATCAACTCGTGTTTTTATTGGGGAACCATTATGTACGATGCCATCACTTTACCTAACCCGATACTCTGATGATTGGAACGTCTAACGTTTGGCAGGCCACAACGAAGATTACCTCCGCAATTCGTCGAAACTCTCATCATGCGTTATCCCCAGTGGCCTCCTTCTATGCATGTTTCCAGACTTTATCAAGCCAGTGGCCTCGAAGTTCACCACCTTTTTCAATCGAATATACGTATCAAGATGTGCAAGATACCTTCAACCTGTCATGCTTCAACGTCTCGCCGATGTTGAAGCTATGAATAAAGATTCGAACGGTAGATCTGCTCTGCTCAATGATCTGATCACGTGACTGGTAGAGGACTCGCTTCATCGAGAGGAACCACGAAAAGGTCTTGAAAACCTCCTCATTGAGCGTCTATTCATGGTCAATTTTGCCGCGATCGAGATCACGATCATGACGATCACTAGCACTCTATTCGATATCTTGTCGAGCTCTTCTGCCAAAAAATTCGCAGAGACTCTCCGAGAGAAAGCCTTGAACATGCTCAAAGCTAGTGATGGTCAACCAAAGAAGGAAGACTTATTGAGGATGGTAAGGACAGACAGTTCGATGAAGGAAACGCTCAGGCTCCATGCCATCTTCAAAGCCCTTGCTCGTGAAGTGACCGCTCCTAAAGGCGTCACTATGAAGAATGGCCTACATTTGCCCAAGAACTCACGGGTCTGCATATCTTCCCATGGCTTGCACAACGATGAATCTATCTACCCGAATGCGACGACATACGACGCCTTCCGCTATTCTCGAGTTTTGGAACAGCCCGCAGAGAACGGAACCGAGAGTCTCAAACCTCTCTCCCAATCATTGACGGCAACCAGTGAGGTATACTTGCCTTTCGGCCATGATAAGCATTCATGCCCTGGCCGATTCTTTGCCGCGGACGAAATGAAACTCGTTTTTGCATATATCTTCTCGAAATACGAGATCATGCCGATTGAGGAAAAGCGGTCGGACTTGGCAATAGGGTTTTTCCCCACCCCTGCTTTCAACGGTTCCATCAAAATTCGACGAAGGCCAGAAACCGTTCCTTCGAAGGTTGGTTAGACGAGCTTACTAGGGAAGCAATACCAATTGTGAGACGCTGGTCCAAAATCTGAAATACACCAAGGTTGACAACTCTTTCTCGGCACCATCAATGAGTGCGATTTCTCTATACCCTCAACGCAAGCGTTGCTGAAGGACATCTAGGGACTCATTGTTGCTATTCTTCAGGCACTGGAGATTGGTAGTAAACAGCAATCTCTCTTATGTTCGACATGGCATTGGTCGCAAAAATATGATAAACATTAGAATAGACGATCCTGTAGCACGTAACTTGTTGATTGAGAGCAATTCCTGCATTCTGCTGCGCTAAGCCCGGCGTGGCTGAGGCAGGCCGGGCGCATAGATAACCTTGGTTTTATTAGATTGCTCAGGGTGGCAGAAATACCATTGTCAAAGACAAGATCTTAGCTGTCGTCCGCGTAAGATCATAAAACTATTTCCCCTATGCTTCGTACCATTAATTACAGTCGAAGCTGGTTATAGAGAGTTCTTGCTAGCGAAAATTCGGCTTTGGCGAAAATCTCTCAGCACGTTCATCGAACTTCTACCTGTTGGAACACGAGGTCATATGAGGCATTTAGTATATGGGGTTGAAGCTGGATTGAAGAGTCTATCTAGGAGGTGGAAGGTGAAATCTCTACTAGCGGCCTCCCCAGCCTTATAGGGCGGAGATTACCAACCAAATCACACCTGAAATTCCAACACTACCAGAATGGCTATAAGTTTCCTATGTCTAGTAACGAATTAATGTCTGATTGTCGTTCGTGATACTTTTTGTCTTTCGCTTTAAACATGCTTATCAGCTCTTTCTTCAAACGCTCTTTTAAACCAATGTACGCTATGCAATAGGGTCATCTCCCAAGCCACCACATCACCCACACCATCGGAAGAAACCCTCTCGATACAAACCGCCCAACCCCACCTTGAACTTCGGCAAGCCGCCGCCCCCTGTCGCCGTCCCCGCCGCCCCCGTAGCAGCCGCCCCGGCCCCCGTCGGCGCAGCCCCCGTAGGTGGTGCCGCCGCTCCTGCCAACCCCGCAGCCGTCCCCGCAGCCGTCAAACCAGCGTCCGCCGCCGCCGCCCCCGTGGCCACCACTCCGCCGACCCAAGCGAACCCGGTCACGACCGTCAACCAGAACACGGTCGTGGGCGGGGTGACGAAACAGGTGCCCGTGGTGTTCACGCAGACGTTTGCTGGGAGTTTGACGAGAGTGGCGGAGGTGCAGAGCCGGAGCGTGGGGATGGGGACGTTGACGGGGAGTGTGGGGCTGGTGAAGAGTGGGAGCGCGAAGAGTGGGGGGGTGGGGAGGGTTGGGGAAGGGACTGCAGGGATGGGTGGGTGGATGGTGACGGTCGTGGTTGGGGGTATGGTTGTGAGCGGGTATAGGGTTTGGGGATTGCGAGGAGGGCACGATGGTGAGAGGGAGGTAAGGGTGAGAGGGAAGGGAGGAGGACATGAGGATGAGAGGGAGGTGAGGGTGAGAGGGAGGTGAGGGTGAGAGTGATGTGACGTATGGGACGAGAGTCATGATGAGACAAAGAGTGAGAGAAAGAGAGGAGCGAACCGAGGGTATAGGAAAGGAAATGCAACATGGGTTTGACGTCGGGAGATGGGTCGCACGTTAGGTAATTCATTCTTATGCTTTTCCAAGACTGCTCAATTCATATGTGGCACAACCAGCATGCTTTGTGAGAAGGAGATTTTCTTTTTATTTGCAGAATTTGGTATGACATGCCTGCATTCCCTTCCTATCATCTATCAAAGTCGAGGGTTTCCGCACTCTCCACCACGCCTTTCCATATTTGCGCCTCGGAAGTACTCGGAATGTTCTTCCATGTCGGCCCTAAGAAAGAAAAAAGGAAAGAAAGAAAGAAAGAGAGGAAGAAACAAAAAACAACCGAAAAACGCCTTGCAGAAAAGAGTTCCAGAATTCTCAACCTCCACCACCACGTCTTGCACCATTAGCCATCCGTTGTATTACGAGCAGGCGCTAAGAATGCTCCCCCTGCTGCGTAAAGAACATCCCGCTAAAAACACCTTAGACCGACTTCCGGCTATGCTTGACGGGGGAGAGTGAACGCAGGCGTTTTCTAGTCGATTTGCTCAAGTCGGAGAGGAAGCCGCGGATCGCTTGGTTTCTCTCGAGGCCGAGGGTCTTGGCGGTGAGATCGAACCGTTCCTGTTGAGCTGGAAGAAGAAGAAGAGATTAGTCAATACGTGGTCGACAAATAACCTGACGGCTTAGGATACTCACCGACAACCTGCTTCACCCTCGACAGCTCATGCTCGGCCTTCTCGGCGGCCCAGCCAGCTCGCGTGATGGCGACTGTGAGGTATCGTTCGCCTTTGGCGTATTCCCAGCCTTCGTCCTCGGCGGGTTCGCTGAACAGAAAGTAGCCGCACACGCGATTGAACATTCCGGGTTGCATAGGCCCTTGCGGATCGACTTCTTCACAGTCGGGGCAGGAGAGGCCGAGTTCGTCTCGTAACAGGTTGGCTTGCGCCATTATTTGCCATTGCCGATAGTCCAACGATCTGCTGATTACCATGAGGGCTTCCGGAGGAGGGTTTTGTCCCTTCATCAGCTTTCGGATTGACCCATGAAGATGGATGTTCTTGGCCGACTCGTCGGGACCCGGGTTGCTCGCAAGGTATACGAGCGCTTTCCGTTTGACTATTTGTAAGGCTTGTTGATAGCGATACGGTGGTCTGTCTTCGGCGAGCTGGACGGATCCTACCTGGCTGACGCCGCTTGCGGCCGACGTTGGCTCGAGAAACCGGAGTTCTTTCCATTTGCCTTCATAATCGGAGAGCGTGCTTATTCCCGTGCGTACACGCCACTCCATGGCCCAATGGTCATCTCTTGCGGAAAAGGAAATGGTGTTGGACTCCCTCTTGTCTACCTCTTCGAAAAGAGTATGTCGGATTGTCTTGGCGAGTTGGACGTACGTGGCTGATGTCGAGTTGTCGGATTCTATTCTTGAATAAGTGCCTTCGTCCAGTTGCCACTCTGGAAAGCTCATTTTGATGAGAGCTTGTGTAACCCCAGTCGCATACCTGGACCCGCAGTGACGAAGAGAACTATCACTGTGTGGCCAAGATAGCGACTCTTTAGATTCGTCCACGGCAGCCATGGTAGTCGTGTTCAGATTTGGAGTTTGCGCCCAGCCGCCGCCGTAGCAGGACGTCGTGAGAAGTGTCACCTTGGCATTACGGGGGATCTGGCCCGCGAAATACTCCCTCTGTAGTTTAGGGCTCTCGATACTAAGCTTGTTACCGCCGAGGGAGATCGCCGAGGTCCGCTTTCTACCATGTGCAAAGATAAGGACTAGAACATTCTGGTCTTTGCGTATTGCCTCGACACATTCGTCCCTGACAGTCGCCACGAATCTATCGAGCAGCATGTCTTTTGTCGATGTCTTACTAGTGTTCACAACACGAAGATTTGGCAAGTTGGACAACATCGAATCATCCAAAACTACTCTTCGTTCCCTGTTCGGGCTTCCGTGCGCGTATTCTCCGTATTTCTTCACCATAGTCTCCGGATCGACGCAAGTAAGCCAAACCTGGTTTGGCGAAGTATTCCTGAAAAGATGGTGAAATAGGTAGAAATCGGAGAAGATCCAGCCATCGTTGTCTGGAGACGCGTTGTCCATGTAGTCATTTGGACCGCAGACCGCCACAATTCGCGTTCCAGGAGAGATGTCGGGGGGGCACATGGAGGCAAAAACGCGGCCGCGAAGGCCACCCTGCTCTTGCGCAAAGTCCTTGCCGAAACCACCAAGCTTCGCTGGCTCAATGATCCTTTCGTTGAAGGGAGGATACGACATGACGGAATGCAGTGAGGTCAAAGGGGAAGATAGATAAGGGGAGGTGGAATTGAGGAAAAGAAGCGTGCGAGATTTCGAAGCTCAAGGGGAAGGAAGTCGAACAAGCGGTAAGCCTGAAGTATGCTATTGTGCGACTATGCTGAGAGGAAGGTAAGAAGTCGTTGCTGTAAAACAAATGGGTGACGTCGTAAGTAGGGTTAGGTCTAACTGAAGCTTTCTCTAATGTGCTGAAGATTTGTAACTGTAGACCAGGCAAGATTGCAGATGTTCGTAGAGAAAGGAAGAAGGACGAGGTTTGCGGATGGGGGATCGGGCGTCTTTAAGCACCCAAATGACTCTCATGAATCAAATCACGGTTGTGTGACTATGCTACCCAATTCACCCGGCTATCTGTCCCAGGCTTCAACAGACCAACTAGCTCTATTCAATGATCGACGTATTGAACTAGTCTAGATCAGGAGTGAGCTAGCTATATAGAGCAAGATCACGTGCTGGTAGATGTGATTCATAGTCAGGTGAATGCAACTACACTTCGAACAAGCTATGCTACACATGACTGTTTCGACCAAATTCACGCTGTTTTCACAGATTTCTTGTTTGCCTCAGAAAGATTCATCTAGCACTCGGCTAAACCTAGCAGTCGTGCAGCCCACCTCTTATTCCCGACCCGCTTCTCTGGGCCACGTCCCCCGTGGCTCAGGGAAGGCTTCCCGCCGCTAGGCTTTTGGCGGCTAGCGGGGCCACCCCCCCGGTCGATCGGCCACGCCCCCCAAACTTCGCAAAGACGCTCTCTGACCACGAACTTGCAGTGACGACAATTGTGAAGCCGATCGAGGCGAGTGCAACGGTTCAAAAATCCCGGGAAAATATGAAGATTTGACTCAGTAAATGAAATGAGGAATATCGAGGGTCGTGGCTGCTCGAGCTCCCAACTGCCATCATCTTCCCCCGCCCGAATTGATTCCTGCGCGCTGACTACCTCACATATCTTGGGAAGCATAATTGTAGCTCTGAACCAGCCGGGTTTAATGCTTTTAAAATAATTGAAAGATATCGAGGTTTGACCTAGTAAATGAGGTTGAGAATATTACTGCGCTGACTGCTGCGACCCTCTCACCTCTTAGCACCTTCCCTCGTTCGAACCGATCTATGCGCGCTGACTACTCAACATACTTCAAGAAACATAATTGTAACTCTGAATCAGCTGAGTTCAATGCTTTCAAAATAATTGTTTTATATCAAGATTTAATTTAGTGAATGAGATTGAGAATGTTGATGTCTTGAAGTCTCATCAGCAAATGTGCAACTCACATTTACTCATATAAATGAGATTTCTGCGTAAACGAGATTTTCGCGCACGCTAGTACAAAATAGATAAAACGAATTTTTTTTTTAAATTCAGATGCTTCATCATTTTCAACGTTAATCACATCATCATGGAGAAACATTTGAAGTCAATCAGGTAAAAGTGTTACGATCCTAGCTACGCACCTATGTTGGTAGCTATGTTGGTGGCTATGTTGATGACTATCGCCGGCCGCTCGCCGCTAGGCTATAGGGTTGTTCCGAGGCCAACCCTATTCAGGGTTAGCTTATGTTCTCCTGAGTCATATAGATAGCCGGCTCTTCCCTTCTAGATACTTTCCTTCCTTAGCATTTATATACTCGTTACATTACACCCATATGACTCGCTCTATGCTGGCCCCTAACAACTATCATGATACAAGATTTCATTCTGAGTTCGACAATTCTTCAATTTGATACCTTCATATTGTGTCTCGTCTCTTGCTATTGCTTCGCGAAGTAGCGTACAATTCTCGTCGATTCTATTAGTCTCAAGAATCTGTTTATAGATTGATTCACTGATGTTCTCTTCTAGATCAGCCATTTTCATTCGATTCGAAGTCAGAATAGTGATTCGTTGATAGCGAACGCGCTCATCTTCTGAATCTCTGAGCACGACGTCAGCTCGACGAGTTAATGCATCGACCTTGATGTTCTGTTTGCCAGATCGATACATTATTCTGAAGTTGAAGTCAGCGAGTTTCTGAACTCAGCGCATCTGACGTCTGCTTAGCTCTTTATCTTTCATCAACGAAATGAGCGCTTGATGATCGATGAACATCTTAATAGAAATGTCAGTTAGCTTCAGTTCAAGTCGTCAGTGTTCAAATGCTCGAATGATGATCAGAACTTCTTTATCATATATCTCGTAGTTGCATTCAGCAGAAGACATGTTCTTGCTATAGAAGACAATCGAATGTAGTACTTCTTCGTCATCATATTGAGAGAGAACTTCATCGTTGACGTAGTCAAATGAGTCGATTTCGAGAATAGTCTCACAAGTTTGATCAAAGTGACGTAGTATAGAAGTCTCGATCATACGTCTCTTCATATGATCGAAGACGATCTGACAGACTTCATTTCATTCAAATATGATCTTCTTTTGAGTGAGTTGAATCATTGAACGAACAATCTTCGAAAAGTTCTTGATGAAGCGTTGATAGAAATTGCAGAAGTCAATGAAGAACTGTACCTGAGTGAGATTATTGAGTGTAGATCAATCAACGACTGCTTGCACCTTTCGCGAGTTCATCTTCAATTCTTCGATTGATATCAAGAGTTCTAGAAAGATAGTTTTCTGAACATGAAACTCGCACTTGTTGATGTCTATCTGTAGGTCAGCTTCCCGTAGTCTATTCAAGATGAATCGTACATGTCGCTTGTGTTTCTTCAGAGTCTTGCTGTAGATGATAATGTCATCTAGATAGATCTGACAAAACTGATGTAGATATTTGAACAACACGTCGTTCATATAGTGCTGATAGAACGTCAATTCGTTTGTTAATTCAAAGAACATTACATGATATTTGTATGAGTTGAAGAAGATAATAAAGATAGTCAAATCTTCGCTATCTGAATGCATACAAAGTTTATTGAACGCGACAATGATGTTCAATCGAGTCAGATACTTGCTTTCTTGTATACGAGCAAGAGTCTCGTCTATCAATGGCAAAGAATAGCGATTTCGTTTGATCAAAGCATTGAGCTTTCTGTAATCGACGCAGAAACGCAGGCTACCGTCTTTTTTTTCGGCGAACAAGATGAGCGAGACGTATGATGCGAAGCTAAAGAAAATGAATTCTTTGTTTAGATGATCAATCAGATACTTCTTTATCTTCTGAAGCTTGTGATCGAACATCTGATATAGTCTGCTTCGAGAAAGCGTTTCTTCATCAGTCAACTCAATTTTGTGATCGTAGAAACGATGCGATGATAGCTGATTGATCATTGCTCGATCGAAGACGTCTAGATAGTCGTGATATTCAGAGAGAAGCTTGATCTTGACTTGCTCGAGAACTTCAGCGTGGGAAAGCTCATGCAGATTCACTTCTTCAGGCTTGTTTTCAGCTGTAGTTATGAGTCGATCGATTTTCGAGACGATAACAGCAAAGATCTTGACATCTGAACGTTTGACTAACATTCTATATGTCGCTGTCTCTATCATTGCTATGTTCATTGAACTGAAAGAGAATGATTTCAGAATGAACGTTGATTTAGAATTGACGCTAGTCAAAGTCGCGTCGCGCTGTTTTAACTGTTCGATGAACTTCTTGTTTTGACTGGTTTGAGATGTAATGAAAGTGAAAGATCTCTTCAGTATATGAGTAGAAGTCAAGCTCTTTCGTTTCGTGATTGATTTATTGCTTGAGAATAGAGCAATCGATTTCTGACTAGTAGGGTTGAAATTCGGAAATCGAAGAGAATCGATTCGCATATCAATTACTAGACCGGTTTTGTTCATTCATGTTTTTCCGAGAATCATTTGATGTTGATTTAATCGAGTGATCAACATAGAAGCTGTGTCAATCGTATGATCTTGAACAGTCAGATTCAAATAGATGACATGAGTAATGAGTTTCTTAGCATAATGATCGTCGAATTCTCGAATTGACTTCGCTTTGATCAAAGTCAGAGACTCGATTTGCAACTGATCACAAACAATCTGCGCGGTCACTTCATCAATGAACGAATAGTCAACAGCTTCGATGTCAATCAATGACTTCAATGAGTAACTAATTTCATTGTTAGAAAGTACACATTCAGTAGTCAAAGATTCAGAAGCAAAAGAGTCATCTAATCTGCTTGTCGTTGAAGAAATTAACACATCTTTCATCGCGCCTTTGATGAAAGTCTCTAGTTTTTTGCCTCGCTATTCTCGAAAGACATTTTCTCATTCTCTTTATTCTTCGAAATGACGATCTCATGTAGACGAGAAATGAATGCACGAGATGCAGAAGTGTTGATCTTGTTCAGCTGAGAGCAATTCTTGAACAAATGATCGAGAGTCTTGCAGATGTAGCAGATAATTGACGATCTCGCTGACTCAGAGATAGAAGAGATAGTCGACTTAACATAACTGATTATCGAAGTTGTTACTGACAAAGAAGTAGCGCGTTTATCAGATACGACAGTGACTTTGGCGATGACAGTGCGACGTTCGCTGCGAAGCTGATAATTAACTCGTTGTTTACTATTCACATCTTGAAGAAAGATTCTTAAGCGAGTGAGCGAAGTAAAGTTCTCTGAACAGACTGATAGAGCGTTCTGCAAGCGATTATTGATTTTATTCTGAAGATCGTTCATTAGAGTGCGATCGTCGTATTCGAGATAGCTGAATAGCTTCATAAAGTCGAAGTAGAAGACATTGAAAGGCTTGTCTGCTTGTCTCAGAGCGTTGTACTTGCGATGACACTTTCGATTCTTATTCAGTTCATCGTATATTTCTTTCAGATGCTCAAATAGCTCGTCGATCGAGATGTATGAATGCGAAGCGTCATGTCGATGTCGAACGAAGATGTGCTCAGCAGCATCATCTTCTAGTCTAGATATCACATAGACAATACAGATATTCTCATTATCGAAGTGATCGACATTTGCCTGAAGCTTGTCGTCTATCTTGACTCTTCAGCTGTCTCATGTCGATTCATCTTCATCAGTGAATATAGATGAATTCGAAAACTTGAAGAACTTGTGATGATCGTTGTCGAATAGAGTGAACGACTCTCGTCGAGTATGATTCTCGATAGAAGCTCGAGGCTTCGTAGACTGTCGAGGTCGAAGATGATTCGCTGAACGCTGTTTCTTTTTGAGACTCAGTACTTTCTCTCGTAGATCGACGATAGTCTCTTCTTGAGTGTCTATTGTTGTTTGATTGATCTCTAGCTCATCAAGTCTCTTGATGTGATCGACTTGTAGATCGATTCATTGCTCGTTGAGTTTCAAAGTCATGTCTCGTTGATCTCTTAGCTCGATCAGCATCTTGATGATCTCGTCTGACTGATCGATAGTTCATTGACGAAGTTGTTGACTCATGTTGATGTTTCATGAGATAGCGGCATTCTGAGATTTCGCTGAAGCATCGAAAGAAATAAGAAAAACTCGTCTACTAGCAGTGCTTCTAAGCAGACGAGCTGTTCGTGACTCGACTGATTCAGAGTCGCGTGCCATTGTGAGAGAGGTAAAGATAGATAGATGAGTTTGATTGTGATAAGATTGAGTGGTTGATTTGATAAATTTGAGTAAATTTGAATGTGTGTTTTGATGAAAGTAATTCGAAGAATTTCTTGCGAATTTTCTGAATGAACGAAGTAGATTATTTCGTATCGTCTACACGTCGATAGCAGAGTAGTTGATGAGCATTTATTTACTGTTAGAGACCAGCATAGAGCGAGTCATATGAATGTCATTTAACTAATAGATAAATGCTAAGAAAGAAAAGTATCTACAGAAAAGAACTCGATTCTTATATGTGTGTTTCTCAGCCCTGTGCTAGGCCCGATTGGGTTGACGCCTTACACATATGATGCAGAGTCTCAATGACATCATCTCTAGCTCGAATGCTCACTAGACTCGATTAGAATGAAATCAAGGCGAAGGCTAGAAAGAATAGGCGAAGGCTAGGCTCGTAACACATATTTTCAATTCAACACGACTCGACTCGACTGAAAATTGAGTCAATTCAACTCAATTCATCAAGAACTTGAGCTTGATGTTAAGAGAGCTAAATATAGAATTTTTTCCGGTTTTTTGCTTTTGCATTATCTTTTTGATAGAAAGTCATGAAGAGAAACATGATGAGAAACATAAAGAAAAACATAAAGAGAAACATGAAGAGAAACATGAAGAGAAATATGAAGATCGTTTGATAGAGAGTCATGACGAGAAACATAAAGAGAAACATGAAGATTGTTTGATAGAGAGTCATGACGAGAAACATAAAGAGAAACATGAAGATTGTTTGATAGAGAATCATGACGAGAAAACATGATAGAAAGTCATGAAGAGAAATCATGTAGACTGTTCAATCAAGCTATTTACATCTATCTAATATCTTGTCGAGTCGAGTCAAGTTTTCAAGTCGAGTTGTCGAGTCAAGCTTCTCAATTCGACTTGAGTTCTCGAATTCAACTTCTCAATTCGACTCAACACTTTTTCAAAAAAATTTCAATTCAATTCGACACTTTTCGAGTCAAGTACTTGACTTGAACTCGAATACTTGACTTGAACTCAAATACTCGACTTGACGCGATCAGTCTAATCATTGATCAGCTCTTCATTATGTGTAACAGCATACTTTTTATTCAATGCTTAACTAAATATGAAAGTTAACTTTATATGATGTTGTAAAAATCTTTGTATTCAATTAATATTTAAATCATCATTTTATTAACTATTTTAAAGTAACTTTATTGTCATGAATTGAATCTGATTGACTTATGATGATCAGTTTCAAAAGATCATAAGTAATATTCAATCAGTTAAAGTCTTTTCTTATTTAAAGATGAATTGCTGATATTGTTGATGAAAGATTTTAGAAAATTCAGCATTGCTGATATGTATTTGAAGTGTAAATTTCACAATGTCATGCTGATGAGCAATCTTTTAAAGTGAAAGCTTGAATACATTGTTTTAATAAATTATAATAGCTAATTGAACATGCTTAGACTGATCATCAAGTCGAGTTTTCATATTTACATTCTGACTCGATTCAAGTACTTGAGTCAAACATCTTGATTCAACTTGAATACTTGAATTGAACGTCTTAACTTGACTTGATATCGATTTCAAGTCGAATCAGAACTCGCTGACTTGATTTGACTCATTAAGCAATTGAATATGACGTCAAGAAAGCTAAATATAGAAATTTTTCCGATTTTTCGCCTTTGTATTATCTTTTTGCATTATCTTTTTGATAGAAAGTCATAAAGAGAAACATGAAGAGAAACATAAAGATCATTTAATAGAGAGCTTTGATAGAGAGCTATGATAGAGAGCTATGATAGAAAGCTATGATAGAGAGCTATGATAGAAAGTCATGAAGAGAAACTATGAAGACTGTTTGATAGAAAGTCATGAAGAGAAGTCATGAAGAAAAGTCATGAAGAAGAGTCATGAAGAGAAGTCATGAAAAGAAGTCATGAAGAGAAGCTATGATAGAAAAACATGAAGACTATTTGATAGAGAGTCAGAATAGAGAGTCATAATAGAAAGTCATAATAGAATATCTATCTATTTATCTTCATGTCTTGATGAGTCAAATCGAGAATTTCAAGTCGATACTCAATTTCAATTCTCTGACTCGACTCAAATACTTGAGTTGAACATCTTGATTCAACTCAAATACTCAGATCAAGAATTCTGACTTGAATCAAATCTTGACAAGTCGAGAATTTGACTCGATCTCGATGACTCGACTTGACGTGATCAGTTTAAACATGCTTTTTGTTAGGGGCCAGCATAGAGCGAGTCATATGGGTGTAATGTAACGAGTATATAAATGCTAAGGAAGGAAAGTATCTAGAAGGGAAGAGCCGGCTATCTATATGACTCAGGAGAACATAAGCTAACCCTGAATAGGGTTGGCCTCGGAACAACCCTATAGCCTAGCGGCGAGCGGCCGGCGATAGTCATCAACATAGCCACCAACATAGCTACCAACATAGGTGCGTAGCTAGGATCGTAACATAGATGATGCAATGTTATCGCAGAGCTTGCTCTAATGAGTGTCATTGAAATGATGAAAGTAAAAATAGTTAAAGAATTTGAATGAGATTCTTCTGAGAAAATGCATAAGAACTTTCGTTGACGAAAG
>JAABUI010000483.1_pt1 | contig 29772 bp, 25 predicted proteins | sample 5559111 | NCBI WGS metagenome assembly JAABUI01 (sample SAMN10711870, study PRJNA513365) | rock metagenome | isolation source: Antarctica rocks | place: Antarctica: Victoria Land, Buttleship Promontory | reverse complement strand
AAGCTCAAGAACTGGCGCGGCCTGGCCACCCGCTACGACAAGCACGCCCTGATCTACCGCGGCGGCATGGTCCTGGCCTCGATCGTCCTATGGCTCAACGCATGAGTTCAGAGACACGGCCTAGCCGCAATCCCGACGCGGCGGCACCCGCGCTGCGGAGCGATGCGACAGAAGCCCCGGCTACCAGGCACACGAACCCGGACGCGACTCGCGTGCAGATGAGGACGTCCGCATGGGGTCAGCGGAGGCAGTCGAGCAGTCGCCCGTAGGTCCCTTCGATGTCCCCGTCCAGACTGAGAATCTCGGTGACGTTCCGCCCTACGAGTCCCTGCACGAGCCGCTCGTAATGGTGGGCGTAGCCCCCCGCCTGGGCGACGAACGTCGCAGCTATCCGTTGATGTTCAGTTCGGGAAGGATCGCGGAGACGAGCATGAAAGCGGCGTTCGGCGCTGTGAGCATCGTCAAACAGCACGAGCTCGACGTGGTCTGCACCGACGTCCATGGCGACGGCGGCCAGTTGGTTGAGATACGACGGCAGCGCAACGAACTGCGGCACGATCACGTCGTGCGCCGCAAGCAGTTGCTCACGTGCCATCGCCAGACACAGCTTCCGCGCCAGGGACCCGGACTCAGATTCTCGGCTTAGCCAGCCGCCCAGCAGGCCGCGCACGACGTCCTGCTCGAGGCACAGAGACAATGGGTGTTCGTCGACGAATCGCTCCGCCAGCGTGGACTTCCCAATCCCAGGCGGCCCGTTCAGAGCGATGAGTCGAGGCATCAGGCGACCCTAGGCTTGCTGCAGTGGGCCCCCGCAACACGGGTCACGCTGACCGCCGAGCACGTGCCGCGTCGCCGACACAGATGCGGCGGGCGCGACCAGCGGCAGAAGCGGATGTTCTGGCACAGGTCGCGGCGTCGCGAGCCGTCAGTACTTGTGAGGAGGCCGCGCGGTCGGTGTTTGCTCGACCTGGCTGTCTAGCCACACTTCCCCTGTGGTGGGGGGCTAGGCGATCCGGGAAGTTGAAGAAGTCATGAGGGCTCGACGCGGCTGCGGTGGCGCTACTGCTCAGACCCGCGGAATCGACTGCCGCCGGGCCGACAGCACCGTCCCGGTGAGTAACGCGAGCACCGCGAGCGGCGGAAGCCACCAGACAGGCACCCCTTGGTGGGCGAGGAGGGCGGTGGCGGTGAGGGTGAGCACGATGCCCGCGGTGATGCGCCAGTCGTCGCCGATGACGAGGTCAAGCAGGACCGCGATTACGGCGCGCAGCGCTTTCATGGTGCGGCCAGGGCGTCGGGGCGGGCGGGTCGGGCGGCCCGCGCAAGGCCGACCGAGGTCAGGCCGATGACGGCGATCAGGGCCAGGAGCGCGGCGTCGGCGCCTGGCCAGTTGACGCCGACGCCCTCACCGGACCAGAACACCCCGAAGGACGTGAGCATTACCCCGACGGTGAACTTCAGGGTGTTCTCGGGGACCCTGGTCAGGGGCGCACGGACCGCGAACCCGACGGCGCTGACCAGCACGACAGCCGCTATCCCGCCGACGGCCGCCAGGGCGACGTTGCCTTGGTTGGCGCCGAACGTCAGGACGATGAACACGACCTCCAGTCCCTCCAGTAGAACGGCCTTAAACGACAGGGTGAACGCGTACCGGTCCAGGCCGGAGGTGGGCTTGCCGCTGGCGACGGCAGCAGCCGCGACCTGACGGTCGTAGATGGCCGCTTCGTCGTGTAGCGCTTTGAGTCCGGCGGCCCGCAGCACGGCCTTGAGAAGCCACCCGAGCCCGAACACCAGCAGCAGGCCGCCGACCACGATCCGCAGTGCGTTCAGAGGGACCTGCGTCACCGCTGGGCCCAGGACCGCAACGATCACCGCGAGCGCGGCGACTCCGGCGAGCGCACCGTAGAGGCTGGCTCGCCAGCCGCGGGTCACTCCTGTTGCGAGGATGACCGTTAAGGCCTCGACCGCCTCCACGCAGCAGGCCAGGAACACCGACAGGACAAGAAACACGGCAGCTCCCACGAGCGGCTCCTTCGGGCAACAGACGGACGGTCATGACGTCGGTCGACTGTAGGCAGTTACCCCGCTGACGTGCCGTGCCCGCCAGGGTCGGCGTAAGCAGTCGGCTCCCAACAGCGCCAACTGCATCTCCAAGCTGCCCGCTGCCTGCTTATCGGCAGTAACGCCGTCAGCGGCAGAAGCGGATGCTCTCAGAGCGTTCCAAATGCGGATGTGTGGAGGTCGGCGTTGCCCCACCACTCGGCGTCCTGGCGTGCCGCTCGTGAGTAGTCCAGGTCGACCAGCCGAGCGAATGCCGGATCGGTTCGCGCCATGTCCTCAAGGTCGGATGCGTGGGTGGTCATCTGCTTCCCGATCGCATCGGCGAGCACGCGCCGCTGACGCTTCGACGGGCCGTAGCCGTGAAGGAGGGCGGCAAGGTTCCTTTCTTGACGTTGGCTGACTTCTTCATCCGCACTGATCCCGTACTCGGCATGCCACCGTCGGCCAGCCATCAACGGCACCCATCGCCATGCCGCCCAGGCCAGATCCTCGATCGGGTCTCCGGGTCGAGCGAAGTCCCAGTCCAGCACGACCAGGGAGTTGTCCTGCCGACGCACGGTGTTGTAGGTAGAAACGTCGTGGTGCACGATCACCTGGCTGGGCTCGAGCGAAGAGCCTTCAGCACGTCGCCACGGCTTGGCTGGATCGACGACCAGATCCGCCTGCGCGGACTGGAAGTCGCGGATCCATCGTCCGATCGACCAGCAGCTTTCCGGCGTCTGGAACCACGCCGGCAAGGGCTGCGCCGCGGAGAGGTTCCCGACCTCGCCCGCTACGAACGCGAGGATCTCCCGGTCCGCGTCGTCGATGCCGACCACCTGGGGTGAGCCAGGGAACGCGACCGCGCTCAGGTAGTGAAGCAGGTCGTGCACGGCAGGCGTCCACGGTCCGACTGGGCGACGAACCGTTTCACCTACGCGGACGACGGTCGTCGTGTTGCCGCCGCTGAGCTGTTCCTCCTCGGGCATGACCGGAAGCGTTCCACGTGCGGGTTCGCCATCGGCCGTAGCGCGGCTCGCGGCATGAGCGGACGTTCCAGAGGCGATGTGCGCGGGCCACAGGACCAGCCCAATGCGAGCAGGTCTCGGTCTTCGACTGGTCCAGGGGAGTGCGGTCAGGCAAGGTGGCAAGATCGTTGGTCGCGCATCGAGGCTTGACACCCTCCGCCGACAATGCCCGCAGCGACACGCCGCCACATCGCATTGGGACTCGCTCAGTTACCGTTCGGGTTGGAGTGACTCGGCGTTAGGTGGTGACCGTGGGGCCAGCGGCAGACCCGGAGGTGTGCCTGGGCGAGTTGGTGTCGCTCTGGACGGCAGCCGGCGCGGAGGCCCTGCACCGGGTTCTCGTCCTGCAGCCCGGCGGTCGTAACAACGCCGACGCGTTCGAGCCCATGGCCCTGTTCACCAAGCATCACGCCTCAGAGCCGGGGACGTCGGAGGCCACGGCGATGCTGCTGCTTACGGACCAGCGTTGGCGGGGTGGCGTGGGGCAGCTCGTGTGCCTGATCGCGGACTCGGGGTTGCTCACCGACGAACAACTCGATGGACTGGCGATCGAGTTCCTGGCGGCGGACCGCTACGTGTACTGGCCGGTGCCCGACGCATGGTTCACCGCGGAGTCGGTGGCCTTGGTCGTGAGCGACGACGCAGGCGAGGACGCCGACGAGGCTGCGGTGAGCGAGGCCCCTGCTCTTGCAGCTCGAGGCGTCGCTCCACCTCTTCGTCGTTGGGCCGCGGCTCGTGTCCTTGCCCGGGAGCCCGGGGCCTGGCCGCGGCTGCTGGCAACGGCCCAGGACCTCGACGCTCGGCATGGCGCTGCGGTGGTAGCCGGGATGTTCGACAGCATCGAGTTCATGCCCGCCGCCGCGCAGGCCCGGCTCGTCACTAAGGGCACGACCTGGCCCCACCAGCACGTGCGGCGTGCCGCCCTTGAGGTCGTCGCGGCCCGCGACGGCGCGGACGTGGCCTTTCAGCTTGCGCACACGGACCCGAACGCCAAGATCCGGGCCTGGGCGGCAACCCTTAATCGTCCCACACCCGGACCGCACGGGCTGGAGGGAGGCGAGTCCCACCGTAATTCGGACCAGTCGCACGGCAACGGCGATCAAGCGACTCTGTTCTGACGACGAAGGACCCCTGGCCGCTGTCTGCCGGGCTGTTCCTCCGGCGCTCCGGGCGCGGACCTCACCTGACGCTATCTGCCACCTGAACTCACGGAGCAAAGCCGCCCATGGGCCAGTGGCTGCGTCCGCTGGCGGCCGTGAGAATGACAAGCCGATTTGACCCCACTGTGTCATTCTCACGCGCGCAGCAGATGCGGCGCCTCGTCCGCTCAGCGGTGCGACCGTGCTACTCGCGGCATGACCGGACAAGTATGGGCGCCACTAGTCCGACAGGAGCCGGTCTTCTGGCGCCTTTCCTGGAGGGGAGCCGCCCCCCTTTCGGGGCGCGAATTGCGAAGTTTGCCGTCAGCGCACGTGCACATTGGCCCGCGACTGCCCTCCGGCCGCTACTGCGCTGCGCGCTTACGTTGCGCTCGGTTGGGGGCCGCAAGCAGGACGCCCTTAGAGCGGAGTACGGGAGTGACGACTGGTTCGACCTTGGAGAGCTCCAAGTCGGCGAGAAGGTGGAAGAGCCCTGCTCTAACAGCCTTGCTCCTGTCGGCATCGCTATCCGCGACCAGCCAGTTGCCTGCCTTGTCGCGCCGGATCTTGCCAGGGAGGTCCACAATGTGGAGGCTGGCGTCTTGACGAAAGCGGGACGCCAACTCCAGTGTTGCAATCTCCGTATCGGCTAGTGCGCCGTCCACGGCCTTTACCGTCCGCCGCAACATGTCGGCGAGTCCGATCACCCCGTACCAGGTGAGGTTGATTCGCTCGCCGAGGCTCGTTGAGGGCAGCTCAGGCATCACCTGCATGCCAAGGTCGGCCGGTTGCACCATTGTGTAGGCCGTGTAAGACGAAACTACCTGTTCACCGGCACGGTTCCCCTTGTGGGCGATGGCGTTACGTGCCTCCTTGAAGGCCCGGTAGACAAGCATACGGGCATCGAGAAAGCCCGTGACTGGCCCTTGTTGGCGTAGGCGAGTGCCAATAGTCGTGCGCCAAGTCCTCTCCAGGCCGGCAGCCCGTAAGGCAATCAACGCCGCACTGATGCCCTTGTCGCTACCCGCTTCCGTGGGGAACTGCAACTGATCGCTCAACTTACGGGTGGCCTTCCGGTCCGCCTTCAACTGGCCCTCAAGGACCTGCGCGAGCTCCGCGGAAGTAGGCGCGTCGCTCTGCGCTACGTCAGGGCCCTTGATCTGCCGCTGGTGCTTGACCACCGCGTCACCTAGTGACTCGCAGAACCCCTCGTAATGAGCTATGACGTCAACGAGCAGGATTCGGGTCAGTTCAGCATCTATGTCGGCCCAGTCTCGACGCACAAAGGACTCGCCGAAATCGGCGCCGTTAACGCCGGAGCCCTCCGCGAAGCGGCCCGTGAGCTCTCGGTCACTAACGCTTGGGACTGCGGCCTGCAGTCCTCGCATCTGCCAGTGCATCGTCCACATGGCCACGCGTGCGGCCTTCAATGTTTGCTGCAAAGGGCCGTAGCTGGATAGGTAGTCAGCAGAAGCCGTGAACATTGCTGTTGCCACGAGTTGGTTCTCCTTGATAGTTGCTTCGCGGAGCAGCCTGCCCTACGCGAGTGCTACGAGGCGGGGACTTCGTTGGAAGGATTCACAGCAGTCTTCGCCCCGCGCATAGCCGCTCATTCTGAGCCCTGCAGTACGAGCCGCAGCGGCTGGCCGCTCATCGGCACTTGCGGACGTTCCGGCCGGCACCAGCGCTCCTCCCCGGTGCGAGCCGAGCCTGACGTAGCGCCAGGGATGCGGTGTTGCGCTGCTGCGGTTCAAGGGCCTTCGCCCCCCGGAGCAGACTGCTCCTGGCGCAGCCGAGCCGTCGAGGGCGGTCCGGTCAAGCCGGTCCCAGCCGTGCCGAGACGCCGTCGACGAAGCCGCTCACAGTCGCACCGACGAGCAAGGGTCAGTCACGCTTCAAGGGCCAGCGCCACCAGCAGGGTGAGCAGGAGCCCGAAGAGCGGTCGGCCTGCGGGCCGCGCCGTTCACACCACGTCGATGAGCGGCTGGGGCTGGCCGTGCTGGTGCGCGAGCAGCCCGTTGTGCGCCTCGCCGTGCCGCCGTAGGACCGCGAGGACGGCTTCTGGGGCATGCGCGTCGGCAGCTGCCGCTGCGATGGGAAGGTCGCCGTCGTCTAGCGGCGTGAGGTCGAGGATAATGGCCACTCGAGGGCCGAACAGGACGACATTGCTGCCTCCGGGCAGGGCGGCGCTCGGAACGACGATGCCCGTGGTGCCCGACGTGCGGAGGCGGGTCGCGGCGGCCTGGCAGGCGGTCCAGTCGTCGTCGACGAGGTCTTCAGCCCGCAGCCCTAGCTGGAGAGCAGCGTCGAAGGGCACCTGCAGGAGTCCCGTGGTCTGTAACCGCGCGACCCACAGCCGGCGCCGTTGCTGATGGAGGTCCTGCAGGGAATCAACCTGGCTGTTGCGCAGCGCCTCCGCCCAAGCGGCGGCCGGGTGCGTGCCCCAGTACTGGGTGGGCGGGCTGCCGGCCTCATTCCAACGGCCAGCGTTGCGGTTTGGGCTGACCCACAACGGGCGGTCGTAGTCGGCAACCCGCCACGCCCACACGTCATCGGGCGCCGGGACAGGCGCCGTCATCAGCAGGCGACGGGCGCCCGCTGCGCGCTGGCGGCGGACAGGAGCCTGGATGCGCTTCGCGGCTCAGCGAGCAGGTCGCGGGGCGCGGCCCCGCCGAGCCCCGGGTGAGAGCGTGTCAGCCAAGCAATCGTTCCGGAAGGGGTAAGTGTGTGACGCAGCTGGTTCAGCACGCGCGCCAGCGTGCGCACCGCGGTCGCCTGCTCGCGCGTAGGCGCGGCGGTGTCGTTCGTGCTCATCCACCGCTGAAGCGTCCGCGTCGTGGTGCGCAGCAGGGTCGCAATCTCGCCTTGCGGTACCTCGGCGGCTTCAACGAGCCATCGCACGACCTCCTTGATCGGCTGGTCGCTGCCGACGGACCCCTCCTCCAGCAGGTCTCGCAGGGCCTGCCGGGCACGCTCGAGGTTGACGCGGGCGGTGCGCCGCGCGGCTGCCTCGTCAGTCTCCGACAGCGCCAGCGCCACCCCGAATGCTCCGGCAAACAGCTGCTCGACCAGATACGGATCGCAGTCGGCGAAGGCCGCTCTGACGTCGTCGCTCGGTAGCTGATGCAGAACCTGTTTGATCGCCAGCTTGGCGTCCTCGTCCAGCCCTGGACGGGTCGCGGTGAACGTCAGCACCTGAGCGAGCTCCTGCTGCAACGAGACGATCCATCGAGCCGGCATCGTCGTCGTTGATGTGTCGTGCAGTAGCGACGTCATAACGACAGATGCTGCAGGCTACTGCCGTCATACGCAAGTAGCGACTCGCGTTGCTTCTGCCGGAGAGCCGGCTCGGGCGACGACTACGCGCTGATCGTCGCGACCTGGGCACAGCCGACGATTCAGAGCAGCGGCTGCGCGCCCATGAGGGCGTCTCGTATTCGCTCGTTTCTGAGTCGGTCCAACAGCGGGCCCAGTCCCCAGCACGGTCGGCGCGTTCCTGAGCGTGCCGCGGTTACTGCTCGTGTAGCGCAACTGGTGGCCGGAACCTACGTCTCGTGTTCGGGCGGCGTTGGACGTTTGTGGTACGGCCGGGTCTTGGCGCACCTGTTGGGCTATGCGCGGGTGTCCACGACCGAGCAGAACCCGGACTTGCAGGTCGACACGCGGCCGGGTGCGGGCGGCGGCGGGGCCAGGAGACAGCCGACCATGCCGGTGGACGCTCGACTGCTGAGACGGGTGCTGGCCCCGGTCTGACCTAGTGTGGCGGCATGCCGGCTCGGTTCTGGGTCTGCGCGGCGATCACGACGGCGAGCGCCTTCGTGAGCCTTGGCTACTCGGTCGTTGGGCTTCGCGGCCCAGCCGGGGCGGCGGCCACCAACGCCATGTACGCCTTCACGCGCAGCTTCGCGCTAGCCGTAGCGGCGACAGTGGTGCTGTTCACGCAGTCGCCCTCGTGGCTGCGGGCCGTCGCGTTCGCCATGGTCCTGGTGCAAGCAGGTGACGCCACGATCGGCGCACGGCTACATGACCGTCTCAAGACCGTCGGCCCCGCCCTGACGGCCGTGGCCAACCTGATCGCGTTAGTGGCGTTCAGCGGCTGACGGTGACCCAGCGGCCGGGACCGGCAAGCAACCGTCCGGCAAGCCAGTGAACGTCTACCGGGAGCGCCCCAGGTCAAAGGGGGTGCACTGACGCCGTCCGGGCAACGACAGCATCCTGGCAGGGGTCCTACGTGAGGCGTTCGGAGATCTTCCTGTCTGGTACCGCACGGACTCGGCCCGTTTGATGCAGTCCTCCCTAATGAGCGGTTGCTGCCCATGCCCAGCGCGCCGGCGCAGAAGGGTCGTCGTGCTTGGCGAGCAGTTCAGTTCGTCTCCCGGGACGCGCCACAATCGACCGCTTGTGGGATGGACGGCCCGCGGCCTGGCGTCGTCGGGCGTGGGGGAGCGGCTGGCGCTGCAGGTCCGCGCGGCCGAGCAGATCACAGCGCGGCTGGTGTAGGACGGGCCAGGCCGGACGGGGTGTCATGTCAGATGCGCTGCCGGAGCCGTCCGGCTACGTCGAGCTGCTCGAGGTTCGGGTGCGGGCGTTGCGGGACCGGGAGGCCCGGGCGGCAAGCAGCGAGCTGCTGGCGCTGTACCGGTCGGTCGGCCGGGACACCTTGGACCGGCAGGAGCAGGGCGGCTGGGGCAGCCGGGTCATCGACCGGCTCGCGACCGACCTGCGGGCCATCGAGACCGAGCATCGCAAACGGATAAATGCATTTCTCTACGGACCGGGCTCTAGACAGACGCGGTCTTCAGGACGGGCCTGCGGCGGCGAACCAGACAGTGGTGTCAGGAGCGACCTCTCGGGAGCTGCTCTCCGGGTCGGAACTGAGCAGGACCTCGCCGCTAGGGAGCGGGACTCGCTCGGCCGACATGTTGGTTAGGACGCCCACCGCTCCGTTCGTGAAGCAAAGTACTTGCGTGGGCGCTTCCAGCCACCGCAACGTCCCAGCACCCATGCTGCGTTGACGGCGAAGCGTGAGCAGCTTCCGATAGAGGGCGAGCGTGGAGCGGTCGTCTCGCTCTTGGACTTCTACAGAGTATTCGCCGAAGTAGCGCGGCTGTGGGAGCCAGGGGCGGCTGGCCATACTGAAGCCAAAGGACGGGCCGGCAGACGTCCACGGTAGGGGCACACGACAACCGTCCCGTCCGCGAATTCGGTGGTTCGACCGCTCCCAAATTGGGTCTTGTCGCACTTCGTCGGGCAGGTCGGTCACGTCCGGCAGCCCTAGCTCTTCGCCCTGATAGAGGTAGGCGGATCCTGGGAGCGCCAGCATGAGCGCAGTGGCGGCACGGGCGCGACGTAGGCCTTCCTCGCGGTCCGGCTGCGGGTCGTCCGCCCCGACACCCGCTTCGAGGGCGACAGGTCCCTCGTAGCCGAACCGGCTCGCATGTCGCATCACGTCATGGTTGGACAACACCCAGGTGGTGGGTGCTCCTACGGCGTCATTGGCGGCCAGCGACTGGTCAATGGCCGTCCGGATTTGTTTCGCGTCCCACGCTAACTCCAGGTAGCTGAAGTTAAACGCCTGGTGCATCTCGCCAGGCCGCACGATGCGCGCTACGCGTTCTGGGGGCAGCCACGCCTCAGCGCAAAGGATGCGAGTGCCCTCGTATGCGTCCAGAATCCGACGCCAGGATTGGTAGATCTCGTGGATGCCCTCCTGGTCCCACATGGGTGCTTGTGCGCCGTCCACGTGGGTGACCACGCCATGGGTGGCGTGGTTCCAGTCGGGTAAGCCCTCCGCCTTTAGGAGGGCGTCGCATACGTCGACGCGGAAGCCGTCGACCCCGCGGTCGAGCCAGAAGCGCAGGGTTGCCTCGAAGTCGTCTCGGACGAGCGGGTTGTCCCAGTTCCAGTCCGGCTGGGACGAATCGAACAGGTGCAGGTACCACTGTCCGGGTTTTCCGTCCCGCTCGATAACGCGGGTCCAGGCTGGCCCCTCGAACATGCACTGCCAGTTGTTCGGTGGCTGGCTACCGCCAGGGCCGCGTCCGTTTCGGAAGATGTAGCGATCACGAGCAGCGCTTCCCGGCAGGTCAGCGAGCGCGGCCTGGAAGGCGGGATGGTCCGAGGAGGAGTGGTTTGGTACGAGGTCCACGATGACGCGGAGGCCGACGTCATGCGCGCGGACGCGCAGAGTGTCGAAGCTGTCGAGGTCACCGTATCGCGGGTCGACGTCGCGGTAGTTCGCGACGTCATACCCGCCATCGCGTTGCGGGGACGGGTAGAACGGTGAGAGCCAGACGGCGTCAGCGCCTAGCCGGACGATGTGGTTGAGCTGGGCGGTGATGCCCGCAAGGTCTCCGGTTCCGTCGCCGTTGCTGTCCGCGAAGGAGCGTGGATAGATCTGGTAGATGACCGCAGTGCGCCACCACTGGGTGTCCGTGGGATCGATCAGGTTCACTTAACGGCGCCGTCAACGATCCCCGTGATCAACCGGCGTTGGAGCACGACGTAGGCGATCACGATGGGTAGCGCGACCAGTACTGCGGCTGCGGCGGTCACGCTGGGGTCACTGGAACGTTCGTTGCCGGCGAAGAAGGACAAAGACAGCGGCGCAGTTTGAACGCTGCTGTTGTCCGGTACGAGGATCAGCGCGAGCAGAAATTCGTTCCAGGTGAACAGGAACAGGATCGTGGTGAGCGTGGCAATTGCAGGAACCGCGACCGGCAGCATGACGAGGCGGAGCGTTTGGAAGCGGGACGCGCCGTCGATGCGGGCGGCCTCGAGGAGCTCGGTCGGGATGGAGGCGAAGAAGCTTCGCATCCAAAAGACGCCTAGCGGTACCGAGAGACCAATTTGCGGCAGGATCAAACCCCAGTAGGTGCCGACGAGGCCCCACCCTGACAGCAGCTCGTACAGCGGCAGCACAGTCACTTCGTAAGGCAGTACGATGCCGACAAGCAGCGCGGCGCTGATGAGCCCAGCTAACGGTATGAGCATGGTCGCGAGGGCGTATCCAGCCAGGCAGGCGACGATCACGGTGACGACTACGACGGTGGTGGCAACGATTGCGCTCGACAGCAGCGCGGAGGCGAAGTTCCCTTGCGTCCAGGCGGTGACGTAAGCCGTTAGCCAGGAGTGCCCCGGGTCGGAGCTGGACAGCGACGATGCGAGGATGGTGACGAGGGGATAGAGCGCGATCACGCTCATTACGACGAGGACGGCGTGCGTTGTGGTTGTCTCGAGGCGCCCGACCTTCATCGGGTTTGCTCCGGCTTCTCTCGAATTATGAGTTGCACCAAGGCCACTACGACCAGGATCACCAAGGTCAATACCACGGCGAGACTTGACGCCTGGCCCAGCTGACGGTTCTGGAACGCGTCCTGGTAAACATAAAGGCTTGGTACGGTCGTAGTCGTGCCTGGACCGCCCCGCGTAGTGTTCCAAATGAGATCGAAGTTGCGTAACGCGAACGTGATCGTGAGGATTAGGGCGACCGCGAGCTGTGGCCGGAGTCCTGGCAGAGTGATCGCGAAGAATTCACGGAAGGGACCAGCGCCGTCGAGGCGCGCCGCCTCATAGAGCGAGCGATCAATCGTAGCGACGCCGGCGAGAAACAGCACCATGCACAGCCCATACTCGACCCACGCACCGATCACGCCAATCGCTGGCAGAGCGGTGTTAAAGCTGCCGAGCCAGCTCGTGGAGAGCGAGCCTAACCCCACTATGTGCAGCAAACCGTTCACCGGGCCGTCCACTGCCAGCAGCCTGCGCCAAGCGACTGCGACGACCACGCTTGAGATGACCTGCGGCAGGAACAGCACAGCGCGAAAGATCGTCAGGCCGTACACGCGGACTCGGGACATCGCGCCCGCGAGGAGCAACCCGGTACATACGGGCAGGAGCGCGTAGAAGAACAGCAGCACAAGCGAATGCAAAAGGGCGCCGGCCAGGTCGCCGTCCGTGAAAACGTTCCCGTAGTTGGCAAGTCCTACCCAGGTCGCCGCGGTCAGACCGTCGTACTGGTAGAACGAGGTCTGTACAGACACAACAATCGGATACACAACGAAGATCGCGTAGAACGCCAAGGCCGGCGCCAAGTAGAGCAGGCCGAGCCAGGTATATCCCCGAAGGCGCGACCGGGGGCGACGTCGGGCAGTCAGCCTCGGCCCGCTGGACACAGTCACGCGTGGCTACTACTTCCCGTGGGTCTTTGCCCAGTCGGCTTGTACCCGTTGGGAGAAAGCGGATGGTGTGATCTTGTCACTCATCACTTCCTGTAGGGCACTGCCCGTCACTGAGAGCATGTCGGTGGTAGTCCAGTCGTAATACCCGACCTGGGTGCCAGCGGCGATCGTTGCCTTTAGAGCCTGCAACGTCTCCTGCTGCAGGCTCGAGCTACTTGTTACGCCGTCCGTAACGACGGGGAGGCGACCTGTGTTGAGGATCTGCTGGCCGACCTCGGGCGTGTGCAGCAGCGCCATAAAGGCGACCGCAGCCGGTGTCACCCTCGACTTCTGGCTGATGTGCCAGGGGGACGCGGTTGCCCCAACCCCGCCGGAGACGAGCGCGCTGAGCCCGAACTTCTTGTCGTTCAGAGCGGCACCGTTCCAGGAACCGCCGACGAAGAAGACGCCGGTGCCTTTCGCGAACTTGGAGAGGGCATCCTCATTGTTTAGTCCATTGTAGCCGGGCCCGAAGTAGCCCTTGCTTGCCCAGGTTGCCATGGTCAACGCGGCCGCGCGGTTACCCGCGGTCTCGAAGGTGGTGCCCTTGGTGCCACCGATCCAGGCGCGGATGCTCGCAGGCGTCTGGTCCGTCACGGCGATGTCCGAAAAGATGTGTGTTGCCGCGTACTGGTCCGCGTCACCCAAGGCGATGGGCTGCTCCCCCTTCGCCTTCGCGATCGGGAGGTCGGCCTGCAGGGCGGCGATGGTGGTCGGCGGCTTCAGGCCGAGGCCGGCAAGCTTTTGCTTGTTGTAGTAGACGCCCTGCACCTCGGAAATAGGAGACATGCCGTACAAGATGCCGGAGCCGAAGGTGGTGCCCGCCGGGTCCCAACGCGCGGGGCTGAGGGTGCTCGCGCCAGTGCCGGTCGTCCAGCCATAAGCCTTAGCTGCGTCGTCGATGGGGCGGACGAGCTTGGCCTTCACGAGCTCGCCGTCAACGGAATAGCCGATGTTGCCCTCGAAGAGGTCCGGGGGGTTCGGGCTCGATGCCGCGTTAACCACAGTGGCGACCAGGTCATCAAAACTCTTGTACGTGATGTCTACCTTGACGTTCGGGTACTTCTTCTCGTAGGCCGGGATCACATATGCCATGAGGGGCTTCTCAGCTACGTCCGACCACAGCTTCAGCCTGACGTCGCCGAGCTTCCCGACCTGGGTCGCAGCTGTAACTGGCGCCGTTACCTGGTCCTGCACAGTCGAGGTCGTGGACGTGCTTCCAGAACCCGGGGCTGAGCACGCTGCTAGGAGCCCGGACACGAGAACGGCGACGACTCCGACCCCAGGAGCAGGGCGGGACCTTGAACGGAGGGGGGCCATGGGGTCTCCTCTGGTTAGGGCGGTGCGGGGGTGGGTCTGGGCGGACCTGCAGGGGTGGTCTGGGTGGTCTGGGTGGTCTGGGTGGTCTGGGTGGTCTGGGTGGTCAGGTGCTCGGTTGTTGTCGTTGGTTGGTCTGGGCCCAGGCGTGCGCGGTGATGGCACCGTCGTAGAGGGGAGGGGCACCGGGATGGCCTGGTCGCCCTCTCGTAGCTGCCTCCACACGCGGGAGAGGGTGAAGCTCTCCGGGGGTGGATGTGGCCGGGGCAGCGGGGACCGGTGTCGCGAGCGTGGAGTAGAGCTCGGGTCGTCGGTCGCCGAACGCGTCACCGAGGATGGTGTGCGTCTTGTCCCGGGCGAGGGTGAGGTTGAGGTCGGCACTGGCGGTGCCGACGCCGGAGCCGGCGGTGGCGATGACCCAGCCGTTCTCGTCGATGATCGACGACCCCTCTGTCCACTGTTGCCCGCGCTCGGTCCCGGTGCGGTCGCAGCAGGCGACCGCTACGCGGTTGACTCGGGCTGCCGCCATGCCGATCGTCACCTCGGGTGCGCGCTCGCCGGGCGGGCGGGGGACTTTTGGCCAGTTGGTGGGCACGACGATGAGGTCGGCGCCCGCGAGAGCCACACCCCGGGTTAGTTCCGGGAACTCCAGGTCGTAGCAGATCAGGAGGGCAAGCCGCCCGACTCTGGTTTGGACCACGGGCGGGAATTCCGGCCCGGGCGTGAAGAACAACTTTTCGCGGTCCCACAGGTGGGTCTTGCGGTAGATCGCGCGGACGCCGCCGGAATCGACGAGCACGGCGCTGTTGTAGAGCCTCCCGTCGGCGCGTTCGGCGAAGCCCGCGACGACCACGGCGGACGTTGCGGCCACAGCGTCCGCCCAGTCCTGGAACAGCGGATGGTCGAGGGGGATGGCCGCGGACTCCGCCTCTTCGGTGGAGGCGAAGACGTAACCCGACGTCACCAGCTCGGGTAGGACGACGACGTCTGCGCCGTCGGCGACCGACTCGGTGATGGCCGACAGGCTCATGGCGCAGTTGGCCTGGAGATCACCGACCGTGGGCGCGAGCTGCCGACAGACGATTCGGGTCATAGGACTTCCGCTGGGTCGTCACTGGCCAGGCGGGTCCGCACCCGCTCGGCGAGCCCGGGGACGACGAGCACGACGATCGTGGCCAGCACCAGCCACGCTGCAATGAGGTAAGGGAACACTCGGTACGGCCCGTGCACTCCGACGACGTTCTTGTACAGCGTGTAGAGGACGAAGGCCAGCCCGAGCACCGGGATGGCTGCTTGCCAGCGCGGGGCTTTGGCCGGACCGGTCAGGAACAGGAAGCGGAAGGCGCCGATCGTGGCCAGCGCGTACGCGACCAGCAGTGCGATGGTGCCGATCGTCAGCCAGTAGAACGTCGCGTCCTCGACTCCGGTGCCGGCCAGCCGCTGGCCGACCATGAAGCACAGCACCAGCACCGTCGTGACCGCGAGGGTGGGCAGCGGCGCGCCCTGGCGTGAGAGCCGGGTGAACCGGTTCGCCCCGGCGGCGTCGCGCGCTAGTGCATAGAACACCCGGGCAGCGCCGTTGAGTGTCCCAAGTGTGATCGCGAACAGGCTGATGCTCGCGACCAGGTTGAGCAGGACCGCCAGTGCCGAGCCGACGTACGCCTGGCCCAGGTCACCGAACGGACTGGCTGCGCCGGTGAACGTCTTTACGCCACTGGGCCCGGTGCCGTACCCGACCGACTGGCCCACGATGGTCAGCAGGAAGAACAGCCCCACGACGCCCACCGCGATCTTGATGGCTCTGGGGATGTCCCTTGTGGGGTGCATCGTCTCCTCACCCAGCGCCGCCGCGCCTTCGAAACCGGCGAACGCCAGGAAGCCGAACACCGCAGCGCCTGCGACCGTGCCTAGACCGGTGCCGTGCGGCAGCTGGAGGAACCGCCAGCCCAGCGTTTGTCCGGACGGACCGTGCCCGACGCCGGTGCGGACCAGGATCACGACGCTGAGCAGGCTGACGAGTGCAGCACCGACCAGCTCCGACACCAGCAGCACCCGCGTGATCACCCGGATTTCGGTGAGGGACAGCGCGCCGACGAGCACGAGCGCGCCCAGGCCGGTCCAGATCCACTCCTGGGTGTGGCCCAGGTGGATGCCGGTGAGGAACTTGTCGAAGAACAGGCCGATCTCGATCGTCGAGCCTGTGCCGATGGTGGCGTACGCGGCGAATAGGGAGCAGCCCGCGACGAACCCGTAGCGCGGGCCCAGGGTGCGGCCGACCAGCGCGTACACCGAACCGGTGTGGGAGATGTGCCCTGACAGCTTGATGAATCCGTACGCGACCAGGGATACCCCGACGATCGCGAAGATGAACGCCCACGTCGCGCCCTGGCCGAGCAGCCCGGCGGCGCCGACCCCGAGCAGGGCCATCGCCCCGACCGGGCCGATCAGCCCGATGGAGAAGGCCGCCGCGTCGACGACCTTCAACTCCCGCTTGAGGGCCGGCCCGGCCCCGGCCCGCGCAGTGCGGTGAGGGCCTGCGGTTGCGGTCACGCGCGCCCTCCCGCACGGCGCGTGATGGCCGCGGTCGGCACGCCTACGGCTGGCAGCGCTCTCATGTCGTCACCATGACCGTCACCGTGACTCCCGTCCGTTACGGTTGGTGCCGTCCTTCTCCGCTGCATCTGGCGACCTTTCTGATGTGACGGCGCGGCGGCGGCGGCGGCGGCGGGGCCGGGCCGGCTGCGGTCCGCGCTGCTCACGACGCCCTGAGCCGGCTCGTGCGCAGCGTGGCTGTGGCCCGGTGCGCGGCCATGCCTTCGGAGTTGGAGATCGTGTCGACGGCGCCAGCAAGCAGCGGTGTCGCCTCCCGGGACACCCGCTGGTAGGTCAGTGGCTTGAGGAACCGGGACACCGACAGCCCCGCCGTGTGCCTGGCCCCACCGGCGGTCGGCAGCACGTGGTTAGTCCCGGCCATGCCCTTGTCGGAGTAGGCGACGGTGCTCCAGGCGCCCAGGAACAACGAGCCGTAGTTGCGCAGGTGGTCGTGATACCAGCCGTCGTCGGTCGTCTGGACCTCCAGGTGCTCCGGCGCCAGGTCGTCCATGAGCGCGACCGCGACGTCGCGGTCCTCGGCCACAGTGATGGACCCGAAGTCCCGCCAGGCCGGTCCGCAGATGTCGCGTGTGCTTAACGTCGGGATCTGCCGCTGGACCTCGGCCAAGACGGCGTGCGCGAGCTCGCTGTCGGTCGTGATCAGCGCGGCCGGCGAGTCCGGGCCGTGCTCGGCCTGGCCCAGCAGGTCGGCGGCCACCAACTCGGGATTGGCCGAGCCGTCGGCGATCACGGCGACCTCCGACGGCCCAGCGAGCAGGTCAATCGCCGTGGTCCCGAACAGCTGGCGCTTGGCCTCGGCGACGTAGGCATTGCCCGCACCGACGATCATGTCCACCGGGTCCTCCCCAAGGAGCCCAAAGGCCATCGCCGCAAGTGCCTGAACCCCACCGAGCAGGTATGCCCGATCAACGCCGGAGACGTGCGCCGCGTACAGCACGGCGGGGTTCGGGCCGCCGTGCGGCTGCGGGGGGGTGCAGGCGAGCACCGTGGGGACGCCTGCGAGCTTTGCGACGTTGACCGTCATGAAGGCGCTAGCAGTCAGCGGGAACCGCCCGGCGGGCAGGTAGGCACCCACCCGGCTGATCGGCACGTAGCGCTGCCCGGTCACCAGTCCGGGCTCCAACTCGACCTCGAAGTCGATTAGGTGCTCGCGCTGCGCGCGCGCGAAAGCAGCGGTGCGCCGGGCACCCAACTCGATCGCGGTGCGCAGTTCCGGGTCAAGCAGGTCCGCGCTACCGGCGATGGCGGCGGTGTCGAGCTCGACCGTGGCCCCGGTGAACCCGTCGAGCTTCTCGGCGTACTTCAACACCGCGTCCATGCCGTTGGCCTGAATCGTGCTCAGCATCTCCGACACCACAGCGATCACGGCGGGCTGGCGCTGAGCAGGCGGCCCCGAGCGGGCAGGGGACTTGATCAGGCTGAACCGGCCCTCAAAGCGGTCGCGCACACGGGAGGTGAAGTGCATGCGCGGGACAGTAGGAGCACCCGTACCTACTTGACAACCTTGGAAGTTCCCTCAGCAGCCATAGGATTGTCCTGTGACACTGAATCAGTTGCGAGCGTTCTTGGAGTCCGCCCGTCGCGGCTCCTTCACCGCGGCGGCCGGCGTCCTGCTCGTCTCCCAGGCTTCTGTGTCCGAGCTGATTCGGCGGTTGGAGGAGGAGCATGGCGTTCAGCTGTTTGTCCGCGGCGCCCGCCATCTCGTCCTCACCTCGGCCGGTCAGGAGCTGATGGCGTACGCCGAGCAGGCCGTAACAGCCGCTGACAGCGGCAGCCGGGTGCTGCGATCGGTACGCACGCTAGAAGGCGGGGTCGCTACCTTCGGCGTCCTGCGCAATGCGGAGTACTACCTGCTGTCCGGGCTGGTCCAGCGCTTCACCGAGTTGCACCCCGCCGTGCGGGTGCGCATGGTGGGCCTGAACTCCGCCGATGTCGCCGCAGCGGTCGCCCACGGCGGGCTGGAGGCGGGCATCGTCGTGCTTCCCGTCGACGGCGAGGGGCTATATGTGGAGCCCTGGGCGCGGGACGAGGTGCTGTACGTGAGCGCCAAGCCGGTCCCAGCGCCCGCCGTCACCGTCCAGGCCCTCGCCGAGGCACGCCTTGTCCTGTATGACGCGCACGCCGGGTGGCGCGACCCCACCCGGCGCCAACTCGCCGACCGGGCACAGGTCGCGGGCGTGCGGCTCGAGCCGTGGTGCGAGGTTGAGCACGTGGAGACCGCGCTCCAACTAGTCGCCAAAGGGGTCGGGGACACCGTCGCCTCCCGAGCCGTCACCGCCAGCCCCGGCTTTCCCGCCGGGCTGCACCTCGCCCCGCTGGACCCTCCGCTGTACGACGGCATCGCCCTGATCCGGCGCGAGTCGGGCCCTCTATCCCTGGCCACCCGGGAGATGGCCAGGCTGGCGCACCTGATGGTGCAGGCGAACCCGCAAGTCGTGCCATCGTCCCGGCGCTGAAGACTCCGCGGCGGCGGCCCATGGACAGGATGGTGAACAGCAGCTGGCCGATCGGGTCGGCCGGGTCGGCCGGGTCGTGCACGGAACCGCCGAGGTCCAGGCGGACGCCGCGGGCGGTGAGCTCGGCGACGATGTCGCGGGCGTCGGGGACGGAGCGGGCGAGCCGGTCGAGCTTGGTGACCACGAGGGTGTCACCGGGCCGGCAGGCGGCGAGGGCCTCGCGCAGCCCGGGCCGCCGGCGGTGGGTGCCGGTGATGCCGTGGTCAACGTAGACCCGGTCGGTTGCACGCCGAGGGCGGCACGGGCGTGTCGCTGGGCGGTCAGGTCCTGGCCTGGTGCTGACCCGGGCATAGCCGATCTTCATTGCGGTTACGGCAGGAGTATGGCCGGTTGCCCCACCCTCACCAGGCATCTACGCGGGCGGGTCGTGCGGGAACGGCGCTGACGCTCGAGGAGCGGACTCGGGTGGGGGAGCGCGGCGTCCCCGCTGGAGGTTCGGCTACTCGAGACAGGTCCGACAGCAGTGGGTTCCTGCAGCGCGGGGACCGCTTACGGGTACAAACCCCTAAGGGTGACGGCTTGAGCGACGCGGTCGACGCCGATGATGTGCGCGGCGCGCCGCAGGGACAGGTGCTTGTCGTCAGCGACGGACACAACGTGCGCAAATGCGTCGTCGATCACCGCTTCCAAGTGAGAGCGAACTTGTTGTTCGTTCCATGCGAGGTACTGGAGGTTCTGCACCCACTCCAGGTAGGACACGACTACGCCGCCGGCGTTGGCGAGGATGTCCGGGACGACGGTGACTCCGCGGTCGGCGAGGACTTCGTCGGCTTCGGGGCTAGTGGGACCATTCGCGCCTTCGACGATCAGCGTCGCCTGCACCGAGCCGACGTTGTCGGCTGTGATCGCGTTCTCGAGGGCAGCCGGGACGAGGATGTCGACGTCCAGCCCGATGAGCTCGGCGTTGCTGATGGGTGTTGCGTCGGGCCAGGTGGCGACGGAAGTGTCCTGGCCGGCCAGGTCCAGCTGCAACTGGACGACGTCGAGCCCTCGGGGGTCGTGCGTCGCGCCAAGGACGTCGGACACGGCGACGACCCGGACGCCGTGCTCGCTGAGGTACCGCGCGGCGAGGGCGCCGACCTTCCCGAAGCCCTGCACGGCGGCTGTACAGGCTCGCGGGTCGCGTCCCAGCCGGCGCAGCGCGGCGAGCGTGGCGAGGACGACTCCCAGGGAGGTCGCGCCCGCCCGGCCGCGGGACCCGCCGATAGCGATTGGCTTGCCGGTGACCACGCCCGGCACGGAGTAGCCGGCGTTGACCGAGTAGGTGTCCATCATCCAGGCCATGACCTGCTCGTCAGTGCCGACGTCGGGTGCGGGGATGTCGCGCTCCGGGCCGATGAGCGGGAGGATCTCGCTGGTATAGCGCCTGGTCATCCGCTCGAGCTCGCCCTTGGATAAGGCGTTGGGGTCGACGGTGACGGCGCCCTTGGCGCCGCCGTAGGGGATGCCGACGACCGCGCACTTCCACGTCATCCACATGGCCAGGGCCGTCACCTCGTCGAGGTCTGCGGACGGGTGGAACCGGACGCCTCCCTTGGCCGGTCCGCGGGCCAGGTTGTGCTGCACGCGGTAGCCGTGGAGCACGGTGGTGCCGCCGTCATCGTGGCGCAGCGGGACGCTCACGGTCAGGGACCGTCGCGGGGTCGCGAGCGTCTCGTGCAGGCCAGCGTCCAGCTTCAGGTGGTCGGCGGCGGCTGCCAGCTGGGCCAGGGCAGCGCTTCTGGCGGCCGCGCCGGCAGATTGCCGGTCCGCGGGTGTCGGGGGGCTGTCGGTCTGGGAGGGCACGTGCCTGGGTCCTTCCTGTGCAGGATGTGTCGGCGGGCGCTCGCCGAGCGCCACCGGCAGGGCGTCGGGTGTGTGCCACGGCAAGGGCCGGTAGGAGGCCCGAGCGTCAGAGGACCTTGGCCAGGAAGGCCCGGGTCCGTTCTTCCCGCGGGTCCGACAGCAGCTGCTCGGGCCCACCGGCTTCGACGATCACGCCGCCGTCCATGAAGCACACCGTGTCGGCGACGTGCCGGGTGAAGCCCATCTCGTGCGAGACGACGATCATGGTCATGCCGTTGGAGGCCAGTGCCTTTATGACGTCGAGGACCTCGCCGACGAGTTCGGGGTCCAGGGCCGAGGTCGGCTCATCGAAAAGCATGATCTTGGGTTGCATCGCCAGGGCCCGCGCGATCGCCACCCGCTGCTGCTGGCCGCCCGACAGCTGGGACGGGTAGGCGTCGGTCTTGGCGGCGAGCCCGACGCGGCTGAGTTGCTCGTGAGCGATGTCGAGGGCCTGCCGCTTCGGCAGCTTCTTCACCCGCACCGGCGCCTCAGTGACGTTCTCCAGCACCGTCATGTGCGGGAACAGGTTGAAGTGCTGGAAGACCATGCCGAGGTCGCGGCGCTGGCGGGCGGCGGTGCGTGGGTGGAGTTCGTGGAGCCTGCCGTCGTGCTCCCGGTACCCGACGAGCTGCCCGTCAACGTAGAGCCTGCCGCGGTCGATGCTCTCGAGGTTGTTGACGCAGCGCAGCAGGGTGCTCTTGCCCGAGCCGGACGGTCCGATCAGGCACAGGACCTGACTGGGTTGCACGGTCAGGTCAATGCCGCGCAGGACGTGGGTCGCGCCGAAGTGCTTGTGGACGCCGACGGCCTGCACCACGGGTGACGGGACGGCGGTCGCGGTCATCGAGGGAGCCCGTCGGGTGGCATGTGGCTGGCGGAGACGGCCAGCCGTTGCTGCTTCACAGTCAGCTTGCGGGTCGCGCCGCGAGCGTATCGGCGCTCGAGGAAGTACTGGCCGAGCATCAGCAGGCTGGTGATCGCCAGGTACCAGGTGGAGGCGACCAGCAGCAGGGGCACGGGCCGGAAGGTGACCCCGCTGATGGCGCGTGCCCGGGAGTACAGGTCGAGGGTGTAGGGGACCGCGGTGACCAGCGACGTCGTCTTGAGCATGCTGATGAGCTCGTTGCCGGTTGGCGGGATGATGACCCGCATGGCCTGGGGCAGCACGATCCGGCGCATCGTCTGCGCGGAGGACATGCCAAGCGCGGCGGCGGCCTCGTTCTGGCCCTCGCCGACCGACAGCAGGCCGGCGCGGACGATCTCGGCCATGTAGGCCGCCTCGTTGAGGCCGAGACCGATGGCGCCGAAGACGAAGGCCGCGTTCAGCCCTTGGATGTCGAAGGTGGCGAACCGGTGCAGGAAGGGGATGCCGATACCGATCTGCGGGTAGATCGAAGAAAATAATCCCCAGAACACGAGCTGAACATAGACGGGCGTGCCGCGGAACACCCACAGGTAAGCCCAGGAGATGTAGCGCAGGACCGGGTTGCCTGACAGCCGCATAATCGCGAGCAGAATGCCGAGCGCCAACCCTAAAACCATCGCCCAGATGGTCAGCTGGATGGTGTTCCAGGAGGCGGCGACGATGCGGGCGTCGAAGAGGTAGCTGGCGTAGGTCGACCACTGGTAGTTGCTGTTGGTAGCGGCGCCGTACAGGAACAGCCCGGCGACGACCAGCACGAGCGCGGCCGCGACCAAGCGTCCCCGGCGGGGCAGCGGGACGACGTCCAGGGCACCGTCCGGCCCGGCCGTGTCGTGCGGAGTTCGGCGGGCGCGCACGTCGTGGTAAACGCTCACATCAGCTCGTCGCGCCGTTCGTGGTGGCCGTCTTGATCGCCCCTGCCTGCAGGCCCCACTTGGCGGAGATCTGGCCGTAGGTGCCGTCGTCGATGAGCTTCTGCAGCGCCTTCTGCATCGCCGGCACCAAGCCGGAGTTCTTGTCCATGGGCCAGCCGTAGGGGGCGGCCTGGGTGATGTCGCCCGCCGTCTGCAGCTTGCCGCCGGTCTGCTTGACCGCGTAGGCCGTGACGGGGGAGTCCGCTGACATGGCGTCGGCCTTGCCGAGCACGACCGCGCTGGTCGCGTCGTCCTGGCTCTCGAACTGCAGCTTGAGAATCGCCGGCTTGCCGGCGGCGACGCAGGCCCGGCTCCTGGCGGGGACGTCGTCGGTGTCCTCGACGGTCGTGGTCTGCACCGCCACCCGCAGGCCGCAGGCGCTGTCGGGGTGCACCGTCTTGCCGGCCGACGACGCCCACTGGATGCCGGCGCTGAAGAAGTTGACGAAGTCGACGCTCCGCTCCCGTGCCTTGGTGTCGGTGAACGAAGACAGCCCAACGTCGTAGGTCCCGGCCTGCACGGCCGGGATGATCTTGTCGAAGGCGGATTGCCGGTAGTCGGTGCCCAGCCCCAGCACCTTGGCCGTGGCGTCCATCATGTCGACCTCGAAGCCGACGACCTTGCCGTTGTTGTCGAGGTATTCGTTGGGCGCGTACGGCTGGTTGACGCCGACCACGAGCCGACCGGCCGACTTGACTTTGGCGGGCACCGTGCTCGCGAGAGCCGCGTCCTGCGCGACGGTGGCGCTAGCGCCGGGGCTCGGGCCGCCTCCGGCCTGCTGGTCGTTGTTGGAGCACGCCCCGGTCAGGAGCAAGACCGCGGGAACGGCAAGTGTGAGTCTCCATGCGGACGTGCGCAATGTGCCAACCTCTCAGGCTGCTGAGCTTCGCGGTCTTGAGGCCGGCATCTGCCGACAGGTCGACTGTGGTGCCCGTCACCCGCAAAGTCGAGGAAGAGATTTCCCTGCGTCGTGTAGCAGGGCTTCAACGTGTGGGATCTGGCGGAAGCGTCGTCCGTGCGAGGTGGCGCTGCGCTGGCCTTGCTCGGCATAGGCGGGAAAGGGCGTCCGCCGTCGGGTAGCCCATGTGTCCCTGGGCCGCACAACGTCCGGGTGGGATCGGCTCAGCGGACGGGGCGCCCGCTGGGACCACAGAGCCGCGCAGCGCCCGCTTCAGGACTTGGCTGGCGTGCTTTAGTCCGCAACATGTTCGACCTACGCCAGCTGCGCCTGATCCGAGCTCTGTCCCGGGAGGGGACGGTCACGCGGGCGGCGGAGTCGCTGTCCTTCACCCCCTCGGCGGTCAGCCAGCAGCTGGCGGCGATGAGTCGCGCGGCGGGGCAGCCGTTGACGCGGCGGGAGGGTCGGCGGGTGCTGCTCACCCGGGCGGGCGAGCGGCTGGCGCTGCACGCCGAGGAGATCCTCGCGGCGGTCGCGCTGGCCGAAGCCGAGGTCGCCGCCGTCGGGCAGGCGGCGTCCCCGCTGCGGGTCGCGACGTTCCCCACCGGCGGTCGCAGCCTGCTCATCCCGGCGCTGGCTGACGTGGCGCTGCGCCATCCGCAGCTGCGGGTCGAGGTCGTGGAGGGCGAGCCCGACGCCACCGTCCCGCTGCTCAAGGACGGGGTAGTGGACCTGGCGCTGACCTACTCCTACAGCCTGCTGCCTCGGCAGACCCCGTCAGGGCTGGCCGTCACGGCGCTGGTGGACGAGCCGCTGCTGCTGGTGTGCGACGACTCGGTCGCCAAGCGCCTGCGCGCGGCCGGAGCGTCCTCGCGGGCTGTGCTGCAGGACCTGGACTGGGTCGCCGGGCCGGTCGGGTCCGACGACCGGGTCGTGACGCACCGCGTCTGCGCGGTGCTCGGGTTCGAGCCCCGGATTGTGCACGCAGCCGACGACTACTCCCTCACCCTCGCCCTGGTCGGCGCCGGGCTGGGAGTGAGCCTGGTGCCGCTCGCCGCGGTGGAGGGCGTGCCGCAGGGCGTGCGCGCGCTGCCGGTCCCGGGCACCACGCCGATGAGACACGTGGCCGCCACGGTACAGCTCGGGCACCAGCGCCGCACCCTGACCGCGGACCTGCTGAACGCACTTACGACCGCAGCGCAGGAGCGCCGCGCCGTCTGATACCGCAACGTGCGACCGGCCGGACCATGTCGAGCCAGCACACTCCGCTCACCGATCGCTACATGGACGCGGCAGCCCGGACCGGTGACGCTACCCTCATGACCGCTCTGCTCCCGGCCGCCCGCGACCGGCGCCACGACATCCTGTTCGAGCACGTTCAGATCGGCCCGCTCACCGCCAAGAACAGGTTCTTCCAGGTGCCGCACTGCAACGGAATGGGCTACCGCGACGTGTCGTCGTTGGCCCGGATGCGCGAGGTCAAGGCCGAGGGCGGCTGGGCGGTCGTGTGCACCGAGGAAGTCGAGATCCACCCCACCTCGGACCTCACGCCCTACATCGAGGGCCGGCTGTGGAGCGACCAGGACATCCCGGCGATCGCCCGGGTCGCCGACGCCATCCACCGCGGCGGGGCGCTTGCGGGCATCGAGCTCACCCACAACGGCATGTCGGCGCCGAACCTCGCGACCCGCGAGGTCCCGCTCGGCCCGTCGAACCTGCCGGTGCTGTCGAGCCACCCGGTGCAGGCACGCGCCATGACCAAGCCCGACATTGCGCGCCTCAGGGGCTGGCACCGCGCGGCGGTCCGGCGCAGCCTGCAAGCCGGGTACGACCTGGTCTACGTCTACGCCGGTCACGGCCTGGCCGGCGCCCAGCACTTCCTGTCCCGGCGCTACAACCTGCGCGACGACGAGTACGGCGGCCCGCTGGCCAACCGGATGCGACTGCTGCGCGAGCTCGTGGAGGACACCGTCGAGGAGGTCGCTGGCCGGGGTGCGGTCGCGGTGCGGCTGTGCGTCGACGAGCTGGCCGGACCGGCGGGGCTCACCCGGGACGAGATTGTGGAGGTCGTGGGCACGCTCGCCGAGCTGCCCGACCTGTGGGACTTCGTAGTCGGGGACTGGAGCGACGACTCGTCCACCTCCCGGTTCAGCCCGGAGGCGACGCATACCGAGCACCTGCGCGGCCTCAAGGCCCTGACCAGCAAGCCGGTCGTGGGCGTGGGCCGGTTCACCTCCCCGGACACCATGGCGCAGCAAGTCCGCCAGGGCGTCATCGACCTCATCGGCGCCGCCCGACCCTCGATCGCTGACCCGTTCCTGCCCAGGAAGGTCGAGGTCGGGCGCAGCGAGGACATCCGCGAGTGCATCGGCTGCAACATCTGCGTCACCGGGGACATGACCTCCTCGCCGATCCGGTGCACCCAGAACCCGACGATGGGCGAGGAGTGGCGCCGGGGCTGGCACCCGGAGCGGATCGAGGCGTCCCGCTCCGCCGCCCGGCTGCTGGTCGTGGGCGCCGGGCCGGCCGGGCTGGAGGCCGCTCGAGCCGCCGGGCACCGCGGGTACCAGGTCACCCTGCTCGAGGCCGGCCGCGAGCTCGGCGGCCGCGTCACCGGCGAGTCACGGCTGCCCGGCCTGCGCGCGTGGCGGCGCGTCGTGGACTACCGCGAGCAGCAGCTCGCCGGCATGGCCAACGTCGAGGTGTTCCGGGAGAGCCCCACCGGCGCCGCCGACGTGTTGGAGTTCGGGTTCGACCACGTCGCCGTCGCGGTCGGCGCGCATTGGCGCGCCGACGGGGTCGGCCGCTGGCACACCCGGCCGATCACCGTCGCGGACGGCGCCGCGGTGCTCACCCCGGACGACCTGCTTGACGGCGCCCGGCCGCAGGGCCACGACGTGCTGCTCTACGACGACGATCACTACTACCTCGGCGGGGTCCTCGCCGAGCTGCTGGCCGCCGAGGGCTACCGCGTCACCGTCTGCACCACCGCGCCGCTGGTCTCGGCCTGGACCGCGAACACCCTGGAGGTCAACCGCATCCAGGCGCGGCTACTGCGCGCCGGGATCACCCTGATGACCGGGTCGGCGCTGGTCGCGGTGCAGCACGGCAAGGCGGAGCTGGCCTGCGCCTACACCGGCGACGCCACCCACGTGGCCGCCGACAGCGTCGTCCTGGTAACCGCCCGCAACCCGGCCAGCGAGCTGTACGACGAGCTGCTCGCCGCGAAGGATCAGTGGGCCGACGCCGGCATCCAGACGGTCACCGCCGTCGGCGACTGCTGGGCCCCGTCGACCATCGCCGCCGCGGTCTACGCCGGACACCGCTACGCCCGCGAGCTCGAGGAGCCCCGGAACAGCGACACGCTCAGCTTCCGCCGCGAAGTTACAGCCCTCGCTAGCGATTTCTGATCACCGCCAGTACGCCCTTGATCCGCCCGAACGACGTGCTGCACGCAGACCCTCGAGGAGCTATATGGCACTGACCGCCGCCACACGCGCTTCAGACGCGCACGACCAGGCACCGCCTCACCAAGCAGCCTGCAGGTCGATCTTGGCCGGACTCGGCCCCGGCCTCGGCGCATCGCTGCACCGATCGCACGGGCAGAGTTGCGGCCGGACGGCGACGGTCTGCTGGGCCAGGAACAGCTGCAGATGCCCGAGCGGAGCCTTCGATGGTCAACAGCAGCCGCTTACTACCGCTGTTGCAGGCCTGTGGCCGAGCCTGTGTCAGTAGGACTCAGCAGCAGCGGCGGCGCTCGGGGCCTGGCAGGCACCACGGTCACGCCGCTGCGGGTCAACGAGCCGGTCCGCCCATACGTCCCCGGCAGCGCGCAGCGCGCGTCGCTCGAAGCCCGGATCGGCGAGCTCGCGAAGGAGCCGACCGAGCTGACGATGACGATCGACGGCCGGCAGCGGACCGGCAGCGGAGCGCCGATCGAGGTCGTGCAGCCGCACCGGCACGCCGCGGTGCTGGGCACGACGTACGAGGCCGGGCCCGACGACGTCCGAGACGCCGTCGACGCGGCGCTCGCCGCGGCTCCCGCATGGCGCGCGACCGCGTACGACGACCGGGCCGCGGTCCTGCTGCGCGCCGCGGAGCTGTTGGCGGGGCCGTGGCGCGACACCCTCAATGCCGCGACGATGCTGGGACAGAGCAAGTCGGTCTACCAGGCGGAGGTCGACAGCGCCTGCGAGCTGATCGACTTTTTGCGCTTCAACGTCGCGTTCGGCGCGCAGGTGCTCGCCGAGCAGCCGGTCAGCTCGCCCGGCGTGTGGAACCGCATGGACCACCGCCCGCTCGAGGGCTTCGTGCTGGCCATCACGCCGTTCAACTTCACCGCCATCGCCGGTAATCTGCCGCTGGCGCCCGCGCTGATGGGCAACACCGTCGTCTGGAAGCCCTCGCCGACGCAGCAGCTCGCGGCGCACTTCACGATGCGGCTGCTCGAGGCGGCCGGCCTGCCGCCTGGGGTGGTCAACCTGGTTACCGGCAACGGGGGTGCCGTCAGCGACGTCGCCCTGCCGCACCCGGACCTCGCCGGCATCCACTTCACCGGCTCGACCGGCACCTTCCAGGCCCTGTGGCAGCGGGTCGGGCAGGGGCTGACGACGTACAAGACCTATCCGCGGCTGGTCGGCGAGACCGGCGGCAAGGACTTCGTGCTGGCCCACCCGTCGGCCGACCCGCTGGCCCTGGAGGTCGCGCTGGTGCGCGGCGCCTTCGAGTACCAGGGCCAGAAGTGCTCGGCGGCGTCCCGCGCCTACGTGCCCCGCTCGCTGTGGGAGGGGGGACTGCGCGACGGGCTCGCCGACCGCACCCGCTCGTTGGTGTACGGCGACGTCACGGACCTGTCGGTCTTCGGCGGGGCCGTGATCGACCGGCGCGCCTACGACCGGCTCAGCCGGGCGCAGCAGCGCGCCGCGGCCGCGCTCTCGCTCGAGGTGCTCGCGGGCGGCACGGCCGACGACAGCGTCGGCTTCTTCGTCCAGCCCACCGTCGTGGTGGGCAGCGACCCGGCCGACGAGGTCTTCGTCCAGGAGTACTTCGGCCCGTTCCTGGCGGTGCACGTGTACGACGACAGCGCGCCGGGCGCCTGGGCCGACGTGCTGCGCCTGGTCGACCGCACCGCGCCGTTCGCGCTCACCGGCGCGGTGTTCGCCCGCGAGGCCTACGCGGTCGCCGAGGCCACGGAGGCGCTGCGGTTCACCGCGGGCAACTTCTACGTCAACGACAAGCCCACGGGCGCGGTGGTCGGTCAGCAGCCGTTCGGCGGCGCCCGGGCCAGCGGCACAAACGACAAGGCCGGCTCGGTGCTGAACCTGCTGCGCTGGACGAGTCCCCGCACACTCAAGGAGACGCTCGACCCGGCGACCGACCATCGCTACCCGCACATGGGCTGAGCAGCAAGCAGGCACCGGCCGCGCTTGGGCGTGTCCGCCCCGCGAGAACACTCCCCTCGCACTCGTCCTGCACCTGCTCCCAACCGGCCGGGCCGTCCGCTAGACGATCCTTTTCGGACAAGATCACGATTGCGCGTGATCAGCTCCGCGAGTGCCCGGTGATCGTTCGTCTACCGGGACTGCTCCCGTACTTGCAACCGCAGGACGAGCAAGGCCGTAGCGACGAGGCCGACAAGGCTGATGATGGGGATAACCGCGCGAGGAGGAACAATCTCCGCGGCAGCGCCGGCGATGCCGAAGCCAGTTCCTTGCCAAAACATGAGGCCAGAGGTCGACACGGTCAGAGTGCGTCGGTGCAGCGCCGCCGGCGTCGCGTCCAGGAGCTGCTGATCCAGACCCAGCGTGTACCCGAAGCCGGCAGAGGACAACAGGAGCAGCAGCGCGGCGACAGGCAAGGGAGGTTGCAACGCGAAGCCGAGCGGCACGGCCAGGACGAGGGCGCTGAGTGGAACCACGCTGGCGATGCGACGGCCGGTCGGCACGAGCCGGACGATAAGTAGCTCGCCGGCGACGGCACCGGCCGGCGCGGCCCAGAGCAGGAGCCCGGCGCTGCCGGCGGGTAAGCCGAGGGAGACAACGTAGGGGACGGCGAGTGCTTCGGTGGCGACGGCCGCGGCCGGGATGACCCACCCCAGCACGAGCAGACCACGTCGGCGCGGGTCGGCGAAGACGGGGCGTAGCCCGGACTGGGGGCTTGCGTCGCTGACTTGGGCGACGGCAGCTTGGCTGCTCAGTCCGGTCCTGATCAGCACGGCGGAGCCGGCACAGGTCGCGGCGACGACCAGCAGGGCTGCGCGCGGGGTGATGAGCAGTAGAAGGCCTCCGCCAACGGCGAGGCCGAGGATCTGACTTGTCTGGGAGATCAGCCGCAGCACGC
>JAABUI010000482.1_pt1 | contig 29775 bp, 32 predicted proteins | sample 5559111 | NCBI WGS metagenome assembly JAABUI01 (sample SAMN10711870, study PRJNA513365) | rock metagenome | isolation source: Antarctica rocks | place: Antarctica: Victoria Land, Buttleship Promontory | reverse complement strand
AGATCAAACGTGTCGGCTGCGGGTTCGCCAACCAAGCCAACTACGAACGCCGTATCCTCGCCTACGCGACCGCACGGGACGCGCCGTGACCAGCCAGCACAACGTCACCGCTCACCCGGAACCACGGAGAGCCGTTATCAGGGTCCGGGACAACCTGCCCCCACTGGACGTCGGCGAAACCGTTACTATCACGGGCCTCAGCGCAACGCCCGATGACATTGCCTACGCGGTACTCGATCAGCTGTAAACCTCGATCCACCGACCCGCCTTGATAGAACCCGGTTTTCGGGATTCGGCGACTGATCCAGCTTTGGGATATGAGTGGTCCTCCGACCTCGGCCATCTGCTCGACAAGGTTCATCGGCTGTGGTGGTGCGGTGGGCATGTCGAAGGCCTGCGCAATGTCGGGCCAGAGGTGCTGCCAGCGGAACAGGTCTCCATTGGTGATGTTGAAGATCTCGTTGCTGGTTGACTGGCTGGTCAGCGCCCATTGTGTGGCTGAGGCCAACAGTTCGGCGTCGGTGAACTGATGCAAGGCGGTCCAGGCTTGACCGGAGCCGGGGAAGCGCAGGGGCACCCCGGCGTCCTTCGACAGGGCCGCGAACACGGCGATGGACGTAAGCAGATTCATCGGCGAACCGGTGCTGAACCCGATGACCACATCGGGCCGCAGCACCGTCCAGGTAAACCCGGCCGTCCGGGCCCGGTCAGCGAGTAGGTCTTCCTGGTCGTTGTAGAAGATCGGTCCCAAATGGCGTGGGTCGGACTCCTTGGCCGGGGTCTTGTACGGGCCGAGGTGCTCGCCGTAGGACTTGCCTCCGCCGATGAGCACGACCCGCTGCAGCGGGGCCCCTGCCGCTCGTAGAGCATCCAATGCGTTCTCGAGCATGGCCACGTTCGGCCCGGTGGCCTCGGCCATGGTCGGCCGGTCGAGGTACGCGGCGTAGACCAGATGGGTGACGCGCCCGAGGTTCACGAAAGCGGCTCGGCTGGCAGCTGCGTCGAGCAGATCGACGCTGACATGCTGAGCTCTGGCACTGCCATTCGAAAGCCGATGTACCCCGCTCCGGCGGGATGCGGTGCTCAGCTCCCACTCGGTGCTGGCGCCCAAGCGGTCTGCGATCGCGCTGCCAGTGACTCCGTGTGGTCCGATGACCAGAACACGCGATCCGTTGGTGCTCATGCGTTCACCGCCGCCGTGTCCATCTCAGCGCGTGAGGGAACCCGAAGGAACACCGCGAGCAGGACGGCTGCGGCGACGCAGACCATCGCGTTGACGGTCAGGGCGGTGCTGACGCCACTCAGCACGGTCTGTGGGGTCTCGCCGCCCAGGGCGTGCACTCGAGCGGTGGCGATGGCGGACATGACGGGGATGCCCATGGTGATGCCGACCTGCTGGCTCATGGTCGCCAGCCCGGTCGCCAGACCCTGCTCATCGTCGGGGAGCCCGGATGTGGCGGTAACCATGAACCCGACAATCGCGACGAGGTTGGCGATGCCGCCGACGAAGGTCGCGAACAGGAGCACCACGATCCAGCCCGAGGCGAAGCCGAGGAAGATCAGCGGAACAGTGGCTGCCGCCTGGACGAGGAAGCCGACGATGAGAGCATTCTTGTTGCCGAGCGCACCGATCACCTTGGGGCCGAGGATGCCGCCGACGACGGTGCCGATACCCAGGACAGCGAAGGACAATCCCGCTGCCAGCGGCGAGTATCCCAGGACCTTCTGTAGGTACAGCGTCAGCAGGAACACCACGGAGGTCTCGGTCGCGAAGGCCAGCAGGCCGGCGAGGTTGCCCCACCTGATGGCCGTGCGGCGCAGAAACTGAACCGGAACCAACGGTTCGGCCACGCGCTTCTCGATCACCCAGAACGCCACCAGCAACGCAATGCCCACCAGGAGTGAACCGAAGGCGTGCACGTCATCCCAGGACTTCGCGCCGGCCTGCGTCAGCCCGTACACGACGGCGAGCAGGGCCGCCGTGACGGTCAGGGCGCCGGGGATGTCCAGCTTGGGGCGCTGCGAGGGCCGGTTTTCGGACAGGACGGCTGGCGCGACGGCGAGGACGACGACGGCAACGACGACGTTGATGAAGAACGTCCAGCGCCAGCTCAGCAGGTCGGTGAGGACACCACCGAGGATGGCGCCGGTGGTGAAGCCCGCCGCCATCAGCGCACCGTTGAGCCCGAGCGCTTTGTTTCGCAACGCGCCCTCCGGGAAGGATGTGGTCAGCAAGGACAAGGCGGCGGGGGTCACGGCGGCGGTGGCGAGGCCCTGGGCGATCCGGGCCGCGATCAGGACCGATGGTGTGGTGGCCAGGCCGCCGATGAGGGAGGACACCCCGAGGAGCCCGATGCCGAGGAGAAACAAGCGACGCCGGCCGAACAGGTCCGCGATCCGACCGAAGAACAGGGTGAAACCCGCCGCGCACAGGGAGAAGGCCGTCGCGATCCACTGCAGATTATCCAGGGAGAAGCCGACGTCGGCGCCTACGGCTGGCAGCGCGACGTTCAGGATGGAGAAGTCGACGGCGAGGGTGAAGCCGGCCGTGAGCAGCACGGCGAGGATGAGTAGTTGACGCCCGCTGATGCGGTCACCGCGGGACGTGCCACCGACGCCACCATCTGCGGTGAAGGTGTTGTCGGCGCCGCTGGCGGTCGACTGGTCAAGGCTGGTCATGCCAGGTGATCCTTTCAATGCAAAAGGTGACGGTGGTCCCGTCGCGTTCGACTCTGCAACCGGTCGGCGGCGCGAGCCAGGTCCCTGGGGAAGCCAGCACCATGCTGCCTAGCACTGGCGGGGTTAGGTTCGGAGTTCGACGGACGCTCACAATGGAGCTCATGAACCCGTCGGAACAGGCTGCTGGCAGCGCGCTTGGCGAGTTCCTGCGCAGCCGGCGGGCGCGGCTGACACCCGCGACCGCCGGTGTTGTGTCCTACGGCGCTCGCCGGGTGCCCGGCCTCCGCCGCGAGGAGCTTGCCCAGCTTGCCGGCGTCAGCGCTACGTACTACACCCGTCTGGAGCAGGGACAGAGCACGAACGCATCGGAGTCAGTAATCGACGCGATCGCGCGCGCTCTCAATCTGGACGAGGACGAGCGCACCCATCTGCGCGACCTGGCCCGACCGGTACGCGCCACCAGGAGCCGCCCGCCGCGACCCGACGTCGCTCGGGCCGGCACGGCTCGCCTGATCGCCGCGATGACCGATGTTCCCGCCGTTGTGATGGGTCGCCGCAGCGAGGTCCTGGCCTGGAACCGGCTTGGGCACGCACTACTGGCTGGGCACTACGACCTCGACGCTCCGATCCGCCCGGCCGACCGGCCGAACCTGACACGGATGCTGTTTCTGGACCCGCACACCCGCGATCTCTACGCCCGCTGGGACGCCGAGGCCGCCCGCGCTGTCGCCTCCCTGCGTTTAGTCGCGGGCCGTAACCGCGACGACCGGGAGCTCGCGGACCTGCTCGGTGAACTGACACTCAAGAGCGACGACTTCGCCCATCTGTGGACACAGCACCCAGTCCTCAACTGCATGTCGGGGCTGAAGCACTTCCACCACCCCGAAGTCGGCGACTTCGAGCTCGAATTCGAAGTCCTGCATCTGGCCGATGACAGCGGACATCGCATCATGACCTACACCGCCATCCCCGGTACGGCTTCCGAGGCAGCACTGCAGCTCCTCTCCACGCACACCGCTTCCGCTGACCACGGCGATCGCCGCCACCCCGCACCTCGCCAACTTGGAGTAGAGCTGCAGGAACGCTGAGATGACGATTCCTTTGGAGCCGTAGGGAGAGGTTCAGGTCGGGTAGCTGTGGTCACCGGACGATCATGGCGAGTCACCGCCGCTGACGGTGGTCTCGGCGCGGCGAAGAGGTATTGCGCCAGCAGAGCCTTCGAGTTCGACGAGGCGTCTGCGTTTGTCGGTGGCACCAACTGATGTGGAGAACAGGCTCACAATCGCCGTGACTTTGGAGATTATCGGTGGACGTCGGCCAAGGGATTCCAGTTGCATCTACGAGATGCCGTTCGAGATGGTGCAGATTGAACCCCAATTCTTTTTGCATGCAACGCTATTCCCTCGTCACGGCTAGCACAGACTCCGCTTCATCGGTGGATCGAGGGTAAAAGCTACCGACTACCGACTGCTGTCCCGCTGCCACCCCAGACTCGGCGCACGGCCGCGCCGTGCGCCTCGCCGAAAACCGGCGCCGTCAACCACAACCACCGCCCCGACGAACTCCTGCACGGCGACAAAGGCGACACCCACAGCGACGAACCGTCCTGACGGAGACACCAGCGACAGAAGATCGTTGCCGCCGTTAGGCTTGCACCCATGGCACAGGACATCATTCCGGTCGAGCTCGTCCTCACCGAGGGGGACCTGATCACGCTCTGGGCACCGCGGTGGCGGGAGGACGGCGAGGAGTGGGAGGCGTTCCTCGGCCACGAAGATCATCTGTACTGCTTCGACGACGTCGCCGAGCTCGCCACGTTCATCCGCACGGTCGAGGAGCACGATCTGGTCGAGCACCCCGCGTGGTCAGCGGTCACCGGTCTTGCGGTCGCCGAGCTCGAACCCGACGATGCACACCGCTACGACATCATCGGCGTGCCTGAGCTGGCCGCGGGCGAACCCGACGCGTGGACGCTCAACCGGCTGGACGACACCCTGCAGATGGTGCGCACCCTCGGAGAGGTCTGTGAGCTCGACACGGTCATCGAGGTGCTCGACTCCGCAGACGGCTTCGTATTGCTCTCCTCCGGCGCGGGCGCATTCCTCGGTAAGGAGGGACAAAAGCTGTGGGACGAGGTCGGAACGGTGCTTTCGAACCGATGGGACGAAGTAGTAGACGCGCTGGACAACCTGGTGTTCCTGCCCGAGGTCGATGCCGACACCCTTGCCGTAGCCCAAGCGGAGCTGCTTGCCGCGCAGCCGGATGACGACCCGGAAGAGGACGCCGAGGAGGACCTGGACGAGGACTCCGACGAAGAGGACGAAACCGACGACGAGACCGAGGACGAGACTGAGGACGGCTTCTGGGCCGAGGTAGGCATTGATCCCATCACCATCATCACCACCGGCGATGAGCTGTACACCCTGCGCTGCTACGTCGATGACACGCCGATCTTCCTCGCCACGGACGGCAAAATCGACGTCTTCACGTCCACGCGCGCACTCCTTCGGCACCTCGCCGAGTCCGATGACAACGACCTGGCTCAACTGAGCACCTATGAGGAGGTCAAGCAGGCCGCGATAGCGGGCGAGTTGGACATCGAGGTCAGCGCCGAGAACGTGTACGTGCTTCCGGGCATCGCCGACGACATCGCCGAGGGCCCGGCAGCGGTGGACCGCGTCCAGCTCGAGCTGGCGGTCGAGCTCATCCGTGATGCCGCCGAGGCGGCGAACGACCATCGGGTCGCAGCCGCGCTGGCCGGTTCGGCGCCGTTGGGCTGGTACGTCTCCTTCGTCCTGCGCCCAGACCCCACCCGCCTCGCACCGAGCGCGCCTTACGACGGTGAAGCGGAAGCCTGGCGCCACCTGGAGCGGGAGTTCGAGGACCGGTTGCAACGTCGATGACCACGCCGCTGGACCGCAGTTCGATCGGCAGAGCACCCAAGGTGCTGCTGCACGATCACCTCGATGGCGGCCTGCGGCCATCGACTGTGCTGGAGCTTGCGCGTCAGGCCGATTACCCAGATCTCCCCGCCGACGACGCGGATGCCCTGTCCCGCTGGTTCCGCACCGCCGCGGACTCCGGATCGCTGGAGCGCTACCTGGAGACCTTCGCGCACACCGTCGGGGTGATGCAGACGCGGGAAGCGCTGATCCGGGTCGCGAGCGAGTGCGCCCAGGACTTGGCCGCCGACGGCGTGGTGTACGCCGAGTCACGCTTCGCCCCTGAGCAGCACCTGGAGGGCGGCCTCGGCCTCGACGAGGTGGTGCAAGCCGTCCTTGATGGCTTCCGCGCGGGCGAGTCCGCCGCACGGGTGCAGGGCCGGGAGATCCGGGTCGGGGTGCTGGTGACGGCCATGCGCCACGCCGCGAAATCCCGGCAGATCGCCGAGCTCGCAGTGCGCTTTCGCGATGACGGGGTGGTCGGCTTCGACATCGCCGGGGCCGAAGCCGGGTATCCGCCCACCCGGCACCTCGACGCCTTCGAGTACCTCCGGCAAGCCAACGCCCACTTCACCATTCACGCGGGCGAGGCGTTCGGGCTGCCGTCCATCCACGAGGCACTGCAGTGGTGCGGCGCGGAACGTCTGGGACACGGGGTGCGCATCACCGACGACATCACCCTCGAGGCAGACGGAACCGCCACGCTCGGCCGCCTCGCCGCTTACGTCCGGGACAAACGCATTCCGCTGGAGCTGTGCCCCTCGTCCAACGTGCAGACCGGAGCCGTCGCCTCCATCGCCGAGCACCCGTTCGACCTCCTGGCCCGCCTGCGCTTCCGAGTGACCGTGAACACCGACAACCGGCTGATGAGCGACTGCACGATGACCACGGAGATGCTGGTGCTGGTGGAAACCTTCGGCTACGGATGGACCGACCTGCAACGGTTCACCATCAACGCCATGAAGTCCTCATTCCTGCATTTCGACGAGCGCCTGGCGATCATCGACGAGGTCATCAAGCCGGGCTATGCCGTGCTGATCGGCTGAAGATTCGCGAGCCGTTGCTCTGCCCGCTGTTATGTCTGCTTTCTCACACTGGCCCACACCGCTGGCACGTGACTTCACCTGCGGTTTACGATTCATTAATCCGCTGCTCTCTCCTGGCGTGGACCACGCCTGCCGTCCGGGTGTCGGCTCAACCGGGTGGAGAAGTGGAACTGCCTCGGCGCGTCTGTGCGCCCCGAGCCGTACCCAGTGATGATGGAGGCGTTGCACGCGATGGCAAGCACGACAGCAGCTCCGCCCGATGCCCCGCGCACCCGGTCGCTGTACAAGGGCGACCCGGGCATGTGGTCTTGGGTCGCGCACCGGATCACCGGTGTCGCCACATTCTTCTTCCTCTTCGTCCACGTCCTGGACACAGCGCTCGTGCGGGTCTCCCCCGACACCTACGACCGCGTCATCGACACCTACAAGAACCCGTTGGTCAACCTCATGGAGGTCGGCCTGGTTGGCGCCGTGCTGTACCACGCGCTCAACGGGGTTCGCATCATGTTGGTCGACTTCTGGGAGAAGGGCGCCCGCTACCAGCGCCCGATGCTCTGGGTCATCGTCGGCGTATGGGTTGTCGTGATGATTCCCGGCATCTACTTCATGTTGGAGCGCACGGTGCGCGATCTGCTGGGGGGTTTCTGACATGTCTGCTACCACTGATCGCCCAGCCGCGGTCGACGCACCGCGCGCACCGCACGCGGGTTACAAGAAGCATTCACCGAGCAGGAACAACTACGAGATGTACTCGTGGGTCTTCATGCGCCTGTCCGGGCTGGCGCTCATCGTGCTGGTGCTCGGCCACCTGCTGATCATGAACATTCTCGACGGCGGCGTGCACCGCATCAACTTCGGCTTCGTCGCCGGCCGCTGGGCCAGTCCGTTCTGGCAGCTGTGGGACCTGGCCATGTTGTGGCTGGCTCAGCTGCACGGCGGCAACGGCCTGCGCACCGTCATCAACGACTACGCCCGCAAGGACCAGACGAGGTTCTGGTTGCAGGCGCTGCTCGCGGTCTCGATGGTGCTCATCGTCGGGCTCGGCTCGTACGTGATCTTCACTTTCGACCCCAACATCCGCTGAGCCGCCCCAAAGCCGCCGGAGACAAGACCAGGAGCTGAGCTGCTGATGCAGGAACACAAGTACGACGTGATCATCGTCGGCGCGGGTGGCGCCGGGATGCGCGCGGCGATCGAGTCCGGGCAGCGGGCCCGTACGGCAGTACTCACCAAGCTGTACCCGACCCGCTCGCACACCGGAGCGGCGCAAGGTGGCATGTGCGCCGCGCTGGCCAACGTCGAGGAAGACAACTGGGAGTGGCACACCTTCGACACCGTCAAGGGCGGCGACTACCTGGTGGACCAGGACGCCGCGGAGATCATGGCCAAGGAAGCCATCGACGCGGTGTTGGACCTGGAGAGGATGGGGCTGCCGTTCAACCGCACCCCGGAGGGCAAGATCGACCAGCGCCGTTTCGGTGGCCACACCCGCGACCACGGCAAGTCCGCCGTCCGCCGGTCCTGCTACGCCGCCGACCGCACCGGGCACATGATCTTGCAGACCCTCTACCAGCAGTGCGTGAAGCACGAGGTGGAATTTTACAACGAGTTCTACGTGCTGGACCTGTGCCTCACCGACACCCCGGATGGGCAGGTGTGCACCGGCGTGGTGGCCTACGAGCTGGCCACCGGCGAGCTGCACGTGTTCAGCGCGAAGTCGGTCATCTTCGCCACCGGCGGCACCGGCAAGATCTACAAGACCTCCTCCAACGCGCACACCCTCACCGGCGACGGCCTGGGCATCATTTTCCGCAAGGGCCTGCCGTTGGAGGACATGGAGTTCTTCCAGTTCCACCCGACCGGGCTGGCCGGGCTCGGCATCCTCATCTCCGAGGCAGTGCGCGGCGAAGGCGGCATTTTGCGTAACGCCGACGGCGAGCGGTTCATGGAGCGCTACGCGCCCACCATCAAGGACCTCGCGCCCCGCGACATCGTCGCCCGCTCCATCGTGCTGGAGGTCCGCGAGGGCCGCGGCTGCGGTCCGGAGAAGGACTACGTCGTGCTGGACGTCACCCACCTCGGCGCCGACGTGCTCGAGGCGAAGCTGCCGGACATCACCGAGTTCTCCCGCACCTACCTCGGCGTCGACCCCGTGGTCGAACCGGTGCCCGTGTTCCCGACGTGCCACTACGTGATGGGCGGGATCCCCACCAATGTGCACGGTGAGGTGCTGCGCGACAACACCACCATCGTCAAGGGCCTCTATGCCGCAGGTGAGTGCGCGTGTGTCTCGGTGCACGGCGCGAACCGGCTGGGTACCAACTCGCTGCTGGACATCAACGTCTTCGGCCGTCGCGCAGGCGTTGCCGCCGCCGAGTACGCCAACGGGGTCAGCCACACCGAATTACCCGAGTCCCCCTCCACCATGGTCGAGGACTGGATGGCGCAGGTGCTCTCCGAACACGGCGACGAGCGGGTGGCCGACATCCGCATCGAGCTGCAGGCGTCGATGGACAACAACGCCTCGGTGTACCGCAACGAGGACTCGCTCAAGCAGGCACTCTCCGACGTGCACGGGCTCAAGGAGCGGTACGCGCGAATCACCGTGCAGGACAAGGGTAAGCGGTACAACACAGACCTGCTCGAGGCGGTCGAGTTGGGGTTCTTGCTCGAGCTGGCGGAGATTACTGTGGTCGGCGCCCTGGCCCGCAAGGAAACCCGCGGCGGCCACGCGCGCGAGGACTACCAGACGCGCGACGACGTGAACTTCATGCGCCACACCATGGCGTACAAGGACGGCGAGGGCCTGCTGGCCGACATTCGTCTGGACTACAAGCCGGTCGTGCAGACCCGTTACGAGCCGATGGAGCGTAAGTACTGATGGCTACTGCTGAGCAGACCGAGACCGTCCAGCGCTCCAGCGGGCCCAAGCCGCCGCCGGTACCGGAGGGTTCCACGATGGTGACGGTCAAGATCCGTCGCTTCGACGCGGACAACCCCGACGACGCACGCTGGGACTCCTTCCAGGTTCCCGCCCAGCGCACCGACCGGGTGCTCAACCTGCTGCACTACATCAAGTGGTACCTCGACGGAACGCTCACCTTCCGCCGCTCCTGCGCCCACGGAGTGTGCGGCTCGGACGCTGTGCGCATCAACGGCGTGAACCGGCTGGCGTGCAAGGTTTTGATGCGAGACATGTTGAAGGCCAAGGGCAAGACCACCACCATCACCATCGAGCCGATCCGCGGCCTGCCCGTGGAGAAGGACCTTGTGGTGGACATGGAGCCGTTCTTCGCGGCCTACCGCGCGGTGAAGCCGTACCTGATCGCGTCGGGCAACGAGCCCACCAAGGAGCGCTACCAGTCCGCCGCCGACCGGGCGCGTTTCGACGACACCACCAAGTGCATCCTCTGCGCGGCATGCACTACTTCATGCCCGGTGTACTGGGCCGACGGCAGCTACTTCGGACCCGCGGCCATTGTCAACGCGCACCGGTTCATCTTCGACAGCCGCGACGAGGGTGCCGCGGAGCGCTTGGAGATTCTCAACGACAAGGACGGCGTGTGGCGCTGCCGCACCACCTTCAACTGCACCGACGCCTGCCCTCGCGGTATCCAGGTGACCAAGGCGATCCAAGAGGTCAAGCGAGCCCTGCTCTTCGCCCGCTGACTCGGGCGCACAGCGGGTGCACAGGATACCCGGGCATCCGCACAGTCCGGCCTGAAGACTGGAAACATGATGCTGATGACAGCTACGTCCCCAGCCACGAGGTGCGGTGGCCCGACGAGCTGATCGACCTGACCGCGACGGAGTTCGAGCTGCTGCGCTACCTCAGGCGCAACCCCCGTCGGGTGCTGCCGAAGGCTCAGATCCTGGACCGGGTGTGGAACTACGACTTCGGCGGCCAGGGCAACGTCGTCGAGCTCTACATCTGCCCGGCTGGTGGCTGGTGTCGTCTGTCCTCTTGCGCTGGTCTGCCTCGCCATCGGCGTCGTCATCCAGATTGCGTTGCAGCACTCACTGATTGGTCGGCTGGATGCGCAGCTCACCGCCGCCGGCGGACGGTCCAGCAACGTAGGCACGCCGCCGGAAGGTGGCGTGGGTCGGGGGCAATCACCGCCGCGGGAAGCTCGCGGTGCACAGTTTCTGCTGGCGCCGGGCCCACATCAGGTGAGTCGTTCCGCACCTACGGGCTATCGTCGACCGGACAATGCTGCCGCCGACCGAGAGGGACCGTTGCGTGATGGTCGGGAAGTACGAACGCCGCAAGGACGCCTTTCAAGAGCTGACCGAGTCCGGAGCGAACACCGTCGGCCACATCGCCACGATCCTCACTGGTGCGGTGCGAGACATCACCCGCGAAGTCGGTGGCTTCGTCACCGATGTGTTCGAGGTGCGAGAGGCCGCGGCGAAGGCGCGGGCAGATGAGAAAGCCATCTCCCCCACCGAGGCCGTGATCGAGGACAAGCAAGCCTGAGAACGCCCGGCAATTGATGCGTGACCGATGGTCACCGAGGCCCGGCCCGAGGGCACAGTTGTACAGTGCGGGGCATCCTGCTCGGGTGAGCACTCCCAGCAGCAGCGCCACCATCAGCAACAACCAGGGCGCTCACCCCCGTCCCCCGCCCGAGGGTCCACAGCGCCGCGTCCATCAGGCAGCACTCCTGGCGGCATCCGGCCACCCGCATAACGTGGTGACCCCCTGCCCGGCGTCGACCAGGCGGGCCGGCAGTCGGTGCTGATGCAGCCACCCCGGCGCACTCAGTGCACGCACGATCGCCGCGGTGGTGAGCGTGTTGGCCTGGAGGCAGCTGTCGGCGACCACGCTGATGGTGCGCCACATCGTGTCGGCGGGCTGACCGGTGCGCGGATCGATGATGTGGTGGACCTGGCGTCCGCCCCGCTGCCAGGTGCGTTTCAGGGTGCTCGACGTCGCCACCGCTGCGCCCCCGGGCAGCGCGAGCTGACAGGACGGCTCACCGGGTAGATCCTGGACGCCGATCTGCCATCCATTCGCCGGCGCCGGGCCGGCGGTGGCGATGTCTCCACCAAGGTTCACCAACACACCACACCCGAGCGTCTCGGCAACCCGTGCGGCACTGAGATCGGCGGCGAAGGCCTTCGCAGTGGCACCGAGGTCGAGCTGCACCCCTTCGGGAACGCGCACCGTGTTGCCGCTCAGCTGGATCTTCGACCACACCGGGGTACGCACCAGAACGGCCCGCAACCCGTGCCCGGTGTCTTCGATCAGTCGAAAGTCGCGGTCGTAGCCCAACGAAACCAGCTCGCGTCCCAGGGTCGGGTCTACGCTGCCCTCGGTCTGTTCCGCAGCCGTCAGTGCGCGGCGCCGATGAGTTCGGCGAGCAACGGCGTCACGCGGCAGGGGTGGCCAAAGGCGCCTTCCAGCGCGCGGATCTCCGAGTCCGCGCGGAACCGGCTGCATGCCTGGTCCACCTCGGCGAGAACGGTCTGCGCGATGTTCCGTGCCGCGTCAACGTCGTGTGGTTCGGTCACGACGACCTGGGCGGTGGTGCTCCAGACGGCCCAGCGCCGGGAGGCGGTGCTCATGAGCCACCGGACTGCGTGTGGGCAGCACCGGAACCCGCCGACACCGAGGGGGCGGTCGCCGTGCTCGTGCTCGGTGTCGACCCGGGCGTGGTGGCGGTGGTGGGCGGGGCGGGGCGGTACTCGGCGATGCACTGTCGGAGCAGGCCGCTGCGGTGGTAGCCACTGTGCTCGCCACTCCCAGGGCCACCAGAGCACGGGTGGCCCAGCGGGCGCGCCGTCTGCCGGTCTCCAGATTCATCGTCATGGTTCCCTTCGGGTTGGTGTGGTGTGAACGCCTCAAGACTGGGTCGCAGACCTAGGAGCCGGCTGTGCGCCCGCTGAAGGTCGACTATCGGAGAGGGCGGGCAGGGCACTGTCCTTGACACGGCATACCGGGCTCGTTGACGGATCGCACGCCGCACCAACGCAAACGTGACGGTCAGTGCCGACGACGGGTGAGTGCCCCGCAGGCGATGCGGTTACCGTGATCCCGTGACAAATCCCGCGCGCCCGCTCGCCTTGCTGGCTGCGATCGCCGTCATCCTTGCGTTGGCTCTGGCTTCCACGATGACAGCGGGCGCACAGCCGGTCCTGACACAGCCCGCGCCACCACCACCACCACCACCACCGATCGTTACCCCGAACACCGACGCGTGCCCGTTCGCCCTCACCCCGCCGCCGGTAATCGACCTCTCGGAGGTACCTCAGCCAGGACAGGGGCCGTCGGCTGCGCTGGCCCGGCCTGCCAGTCCGGTCGGCGGAGGTCAGCTCGCGCGCTGCGGCCTCGTCACGATAACGGGTTCGTCTGCTGTGCCACAGGGCATTTCGTCCGCCTCGTGGGTGCTCGCCGATCTTGATTCCGGTCAGGTGCTGGCCGCGAAAGATCCGCACGGCCGCTACCGGCCCGCCAGCACGTTGAAGCTCCTCACCGCCGCGGTCGCGCTCAACGCGTTACCACTGGGCGAGGTGATCACCGGCACGCAAGCGGACGCGGACGTCGAGGGCAGCCGAGTCGGTGTGGGGCCGGGCGGCCGGTACACCGTGCGCGAGCTGATGCTGGGACTGCTGCTGCAGTCGGGCAACGACGCCGCCCATGCGTTGGCGGCTCGCATGGGCGGCGACGCGGCAACCGTGCGGGCAATGAACGCGCTCGCGGCGTCCTTGGGCGCCACCGACACGCGCGCCATCACGCCCTCCGGATTAGACGGGCCGGGAATGAGCACGTCGGCCTATGACCTGGCGCTGATCTTCCGCCACGACATCGCGAACCCCGTCTTTGCCCAGCTCGCGTCCACGCCGACGGCGCTGTTCCCTGGGTACGCTGACAAGCCTCCGTTCGTCATCACCAACCAAGACCACCTGCTCACGGACTACCCCGGGGCGATTGGCGGCAAGAACGGGTTTACCAATGACGCCGGGCAGACCTACGTCGGCGCGGCGCAACGGGGGGGACGCCGGCTCGTGGCAACGCTGATGGACGGCACGCGCATCCCGTTGGCGCCCGAGCAACAGGCTGCAGCTCTGTTGGACTACGGTTTCGCGCTCGCGCCGGGTACCGCCGTCGGCGAGCTGGTGGTACCCGGCTCAGCCCCGCCGTCCGCAGCCACCACGACGTCACCGGCCCCGCCCGGACCCGTTGCCGCAGCGGCTCCAGCTACCGCAGCACATTCCTCGACCAGCACCCGACGACTCGCGTTGCTCGGCGCCGGGCTGGTGGTGCTGCTCTGCTTGCTCGGTGCGGCACGGCGGGCCCGCCGCCGCCACGGTTAATGTCTGGCGCGGTTAATGTCGCCGGCGCCAACCCGCGCCCAGCACCGCGCCGACGCCCACCAAGCCGACGGCAGCCCGCAGGCTCAGCGTCCGAGTGACACTCACCCGCGGAGCGATCACTGCCGGAGCCGGAATCGGGGTCGCCGCAGGCACTTCGTTCTCCGTCGCGGTCGCCGCCAAAGCCGTCGCAAAAAGAAGCAAGCGGGAGGTGATGTAGAAGAACACCAGGATGCCGATGATGGGACCGAAGGTAGCTCCGGCCGGGCCCGCGGTCACCTTCTGCAGGTAGAACACGCCAAGCTGTTTGAACACCTCGAACGCGGCGGCTGCCAGCAAGGCGGCCCGCATCGCGCTGCGGCCGGACACCGGTTCGCGCGGCAGCCGGGCGATCACCCAGACGAACAGCGCCCAGGTCGCCGCGATGGACAGCACGATCGCCACCACGTCGGTGACGATGAAGGCTCCGGGCAGGGTGTTCAGGCCGAGCTCGTCCAGGATGAGCCGCGAGCCGCCACCGCCCACCGCGGACAGCGTCAGCGAGACCACCAGCGCGAGACCCAGACCGGCCAACGCCCCGAGGTCGGCTACCTTGGTCTTCAGGAAGGAGCCAGTTTTGTGCGGTTGGTCCCACTGTTGGGTGAGCGCTTCCCGCAGATTGGCCATCCAGCCGAGGCCCGCGTACAGCGAACCCACGAGCCCGATGATTCCCACCGCTCCCTTGGACGCCAGGGCTTTGGTGATCAGCTCGTTGATCGTGGTTCCCATCGACCCCGGCACCCCTTTGGTGATGCTGTCCTGCAGCTGGGTCAGCAGCTCGGGGTGTCCGGCGAGGACAAAGCCAGCCACCGAAAAACCGACCATCACCAGGGGAAACAGGGCAAGCACACTGAAGTAGGTGATTGCGGCGGCGTAGTAGTCGCCCTTCTGGGCGTTGTAGCGAAGACCCGCACGCACCAGGTGGTCCAGCCACGGCCGAGCCGCCCGCTGCTTGTCCAGAAAGCTCATGGCCTACCGTCGTTCACGAGGGACCCCCGAGGAAGCCGACACGCTCGTACACGGTTCGCAACGTCGGCGCCGCGACCGCACGCGCCCGCTCCGCACCGTCGGCCAGAATGCGGTCGAGCTCGGCGGGATCGTCGAGATAGGATTGAACAGCCGCCTGGAACGGTACGACAAATTCGGTGAGTACCTCGGCGACCTCAACCTTGAGGTCGCCGTAGCCACGCCCGGTGAAGTCGGTCTCCAGCCCCGCGATGCTTCGACCTGACAACGCCGAGTGAATGGTGAGCAGGTTGCTCACCCCCGCTTTTTCCCCGACGTCGTAGCGGATGTCGCGCCCCGCATCGGTCACCGCGGAGCGGACCTTCTTCGCCGAGGCCTTGGGGGTGTCAAGCAGGTCGACGATGCCCGCAGGGCTTGACGCGGACTTGCTCATCTTCGCCGTCGGGTTCTGCAGATCGTAAATCTTGGCCACGCCGGAAATGATGTGCGGTTCGGGCATTGTGAACGTGGCACCGTAACGCGCGTTGAAGCGTCCGGCCAGATCGCGGGTCAACTCCAGGTGCTGGCGCTGGTCCTCCCCGACGGGTACCCGGTCGGTCTGGTACAGCAGCACGTCGGCGGCCATCAACACCGGGTAGGTGAACAACCCGACCGATGTGCGGTCACTGCCGTAGCGCTGCGACTTGTCCTTGAACTGCGTCATACGGCTGGCCTCACCGAAGCCGGTGAGGCAGCTGAGCACCCAGGCCAGTTGCGTGTGCTCGGGCACGTGGCTCTGCACGAACAGGGCGGCACGGGTGTGGTCGATACCCATGGCGAGGATTTGCGCGGCGGCCACCTGTGTGCGCCTGCGGAGCACCGCCGGATCCTGCTCCACGGTGATGGCGTGTAGGTCGACGACGCAGTAGAACGCCTCGTGGTCGTCTTGCAACGGCGCCCACTGCCGTAACGCACCCAGGTAGTTACCCAAGTGAAAAGAGTCGGACGTCGGTTGGATGCCCGAGAGCACGCGGGGCTGCGCAGCGTTGGCTACAGGGGTGGACATGGGTGTTGATCCTTCCATGACGAGCCACCGGGCCAGGATCTCGCTTCACGCCGCCCAGCGGTAGCCGACGGTGACTGGCGCGTGGTCCGACCAGCGCAACGCGTGCTCACTGGCGCGCTCCACCTGAGCCCAGCTGGCGGTGGAGGCGAGCTCGCCGGTGGCCATGTGGTAGTCGATCCGCCAGCCGGAGTCGTTGTCGAAGGCCCGGCCCCGGTAGGACCACCAGGTGTATGGGCCGGCAACCTCGGGGTGCAGCGTGCGCACCACGTCCACCCAGCCCAGCCCGGTCACGAGCTCGGTGATCCACTCCCGTTCGTGCGGGAGAAATCCGGATGATCGGTGGTTCGTCTTCCAGTTCTTCAGGTCGTTCTCGGTGTGCGCGATGTTCCAATCGCCGCAGACCACGGCGTGCCGATCCGCGAGCTGGCGCAGGTGCGGCCGAAAGGCCACCATGAAACGTTCCTTCTCATCCTGGCGTGCGGTATTCACCTCGCCGGAGGGCAGGTACAGGCTCGCGACCGTCACCGTATCTGTCGGTGCGCGAAGATCGACCTCGATGTAGCGGCCGCAGTGTTCGAACTCCGGTGCGCCGAAGCCGATCCGCACCGCACTCGGCCTCGCCCGGGTGAGGATGGCGACCCCGTTGCGGCCCTTGGCAGACGGTTCCGCGGACTCGACGTGCCAGCCGCCGTCCAGCGCCTCGGCCAGTGCGATCCGCAGCTGCTCGTCGTCGGCGCGGGTTTCCTGCAGGCACACCACGTCCACTGTGGTGGCTCTCAGCCACTCCAGCAGTCCCTTGCGGCTGGCGGCCCGAATTCCGTTGACATTGACGCTAGAGATGCTGAGCTGAGCGGCCGCGGTCACTGGCCCCAGCGTAGTGATGACGTCCGGCCTCGCCTTCGGTGGGCAGCGTGGCCCGTTCTCCGAGAGCCGCCAATTGCTCACGGAGTGCGTAGTTCTCCTCGCTCAACCGGGCCAGGTCGCGGTCGTCCACCCGCAGGCGGACGAGCTCCGCGTAGGCGTAGTCGAGGAAGGCGTCCACCGAGTCCTCGTGGTAGCCGCGCCGCCCCCAGGGTGCGCGCGGGAAGGTGACGTCACGAACTTCCTCTGGAGTCAGACCCATGCGTTGCCTCTCTTCACCCGACCGACGCAGCCATGGTGGCACGGAACACCCGGCGGATCGGGGAGCCGCGGCCGGTCAGGCGCGGATCAGCTCCGCCTGCGGCACGCCAGCCCGGGACTGACGGTCCGTTCGACGCTGCGCCACCACCGAAACAACCAGTACTCCCAGTCCGCCGACGGCGAGAGCTGAACCGACCAACGCGGGGGCGGTGTAGCCGAAACCTGCCGCGATCACCAGGCCCCCGAGCCACGCACCGAGGGCGTTGGCCACGTTGAGCGCGGAGTGGTTGAGCGCAGCGGCCAGGGTCTGCGCGTCGGCGGCGGTGTCCATCAGACGGGTCTGCAGACCAGGCACCATCGCCGAGCCCGCAACCGCCACCAGGACTGCCATCACGACCGCGGCGAAGGGACGGGCGGCGAGTAGCGAGAACAGGGCCAGCGCGACGGCCAGCGCAACGGATAACCCGATGAGCCCGGCCATCAACGCACGGTCGGCCAACCAACCGCCCAGGAAGTTGCCTGCGACCATGCCGCCGCCGTAGAGGGCGAGCACGAGGGGCACCGCGCCGACGGAGTAGCCGGCCACGCTGGTCAGTACCGGTGAGATGTAGGTGTACAGCGCGAACATTCCACCGAACCCGACGATCCCGACGCCTAAGGTGAGCAACACCTGTGGGCGCCGTAACGCGCCGAGCTCGGCCAACGGACCCCCAGACGGAGACGCCCCGACCTGCGGTACCCACGCGAGCAGCGCCACGACGGTCACCACGCCGATGACCGCGACGATGACGTACGCGCTACGCCATCCCATGGCCAGACCCACTCCCGTGGCCAGCGGAACCCCGACGACGTTCGCCACCGACAACCCCATCATGACCATCGCCACGGACTGCGCCCGCCGATGGTGTTCGACGAGAGAAGCTGCCGTCAACGCCGCGACACCGAAGAAGGCGCCGTGCGGCAGCCCGGCGAGAAAGCGAGCCATCAGCACCGTGGCATAGCTTGGGGCGAACACCGTCAGCAGGTTGCCCGCCGAGTAGGCCGCCATCAGCCAGACCAGCAGCGTGCGCCGCGGCACTCTGGCCGCGAGGGAGGCGATGAGCGGGGCGCCGATCACCACGCCGAGGGCGTAGACCGACACGATGTTGCCAGCAGCAGGCACGCTCACCTTCAGATCGCTCGCGATGCTGGGCAGCAGACCCATGGCGACGAACTCGGTGGTGCCGATGCCGAAACCACCAAGGGCCAGCGCGAGCAGAGCCAGTCGTGGACGGTCAGCGACAACGGGAGGGGCAGACACGGTTCGGTGCAACCCGGCGCGCGGCAGTGTTGTTCCCACGGCCCCGACGTTGTTCCCAAAACCCCCGATATCTCGCGGCACGAAAAGGCCCGGCCACACCGAGGTGCGACCGGGCCAGGGTGCTTGACCCCTACTGCATTGCGGCGTTCAGGTTCTCATCCAGCGCGGCGAGGAACTCCTCGGTGGACAGGTACGGGGCGTCCTTGCTGATGAGCAGGGCGAGGTCCTTGGTCATCTTTCCGCTTTCGACGGTCTCCACGCACACCCGCTCGAGGGTCTCGGCGAACTGGGTGACCTCCGGGGTCTCGTCCAGCTTGCCGCGATGCTTGAGCCCGCCGGTCCAGGCGAAGATCGACGCGATCGGGTTGGTGGAGGTGGGCTTGCCGGCCTGGTGCTGGCGGAAGTGCCGGGTCACCGTCCCGTGGGCGGCCTCGGCCTCGACGGTCTTGCCGTCCGGGGTCATCAGCACCGATGTCATCAGGCCGAGCGAGCCGAAGCCCTGGGCCACGGTGTCCGACTGGACGTCGCCGTCGTAGTTCTTGCAGGCCCAGACGTAGCCGCCCTCCCACTTCATGGCCGCGGCGACCATGTCGTCGATCAGACGGTGCTCGTAGGTGAGGCCGGCCTTGTCGAAGTCGGCTTTGAACTCGTCCTCGAAAATGCGCTGGAAGATGTCCTTGAAGGCACCGTCGTACGCCTTGAGGATGGTGTTCTTGGTGGACAGGTACACCGGGTAGCCGCGCTGCAGGCCGTAGGTGAGCGAGGCGCGGGCGAAGTCCTCAATGGACTTGTTGAAGTTGTACATGCCCATCACGACGCCGCCGTCCGCGGGCATCTGCACCACCTCGTGCTCGATGGGTGCACCGCCCTCGGTGGGGGTGAAGGTGATGGTCACGGTGCCGGGGCCAGGAACCTTGAAGTTGGTGGCCTTGTACTGGTCGCCGTGGGCGTGGCGGCCGATGACGATCGGCTTGGTCCAGCCGGGCACCAAACGCGGCACGTTACTGCAGATGATCGGCTCGCGGAAGACGACGCCGCCGAGGATGTTACGGATGGTGCCGTTTGGTGACACCCACATCTTCTTCAGGCCGAACTCCTCGACGCGGGCCTCGTCGGGGGTGATGGTGGCGCACTTGACGCCGACGCCGTGGCGCTTGATGGCGTTGGCAGCTTCCACGGTGACCTGGTCGTCGGTGGCGTCCCGGTGCTCGATGCCGAGGTCGTAGTACTCAAGGTCGATGTCGAGATAGGGGTGGATCAGCTTTTCCTTGATGAATTCCCAGATGACGTGGGTCATCTCGTCGCCGTCGAGCTCGACGACGGTGCCCTGAACCTTGATCTTGCCCATGCGGTGGGTCTCTCCTCTCGATGCTCGCCGGGCCTCGGCGCACCTGCGGCGATGACGTAACCCAAGCGGGACGAGCGTACTGGTGGGTGGGGCAATCAGCTCAGCCAGGACTCCTGGCGTGGTTGCGCCTCGGCCAGCAGCTCGGCGACAGCTGAGATCCACATCGCCCGCTGCCACGCTCGAGTTGCTAGCGTCGTCCCAACCCGCAAACGCTGCACCGGCGCTTCCCCGGCCCCGTGCACACCATCGTGAGGAGCCAGTTGTGAGCAACACCCCCGTCAAGGTCGCCGTCACCGGAGCCGCCGGCCAGATCGGCTACAGCCTGCTGTTCCGCATCGCCAGCGGAGCGCTGCTCGGCCCGGACACCCCGATCGCGCTGAGCCTGCTGGAGATTCCCCCGGCTGTGGGAGCGGCCGAAGGCGTGGCCATGGAGCTCGACGACTGCGCTTTTCCTCTACTGAGCAGCATCGGCATCTCCGACGACGCTGAGGTCGCCTTCGACGGGGTGAACATCGCGATGCTCGTCGGCTCCCGCCCGCGCACCAAGGGCATGGAACGCGGTGACCTCCTGGCCGCCAATGGCGCCATCTTCACGGTGCAGGGCAAGGCGCTCAACGACAAGGCAGCCGACGACCTCAAGGTGCTCGTCGTCGGCAACCCGGCCAATACCAACGCGCTGATCGCCATGAACAACGCACCCGACGTCCCCCGCGAACGCTTCACCGCGATGACCCGGCTGGACCACAACCGGGCTATCGCCCAGTTGGCCAACAAGACCCAGCGACCAGTGGAGGAGATCCAGAAGATGACCATCTGGGGCAACCACTCCGCCACCCAGTACCCGGACATCTTCCGCGCAACCGTCGGTGGTCGCCCCGCGGCCGAGATCGTCGACGACCAGCAGTGGCTGGAGGGCGACTTCATCCCCACCGTGCAGAAGCGCGGTGCGGCCATCATCGAGGCGCGCGGCTCCTCCTCGGCGGCGTCGGCGGCCAGCGCCGCAATCAACCACATACACGACTGGGTCACCGGCACCCCCGACGGCGACTGGGTGTCCATGGCCGTGCCCTCCGACGGCTCTTACGGCGTTCCCGAGGGGCTCATTTCCTCCTTCCCCGTCACCACCGCCGGTGGGAAGTACGAGATCGTGCAGGGCCTGGACATCGACCAGTTCTCCCGCGGGCGGATCGACGCCTCCGTCAAGGAACTTGCTGACGAGCGCGACGCCGTGCAGGAGCAGGGTCTGCTCGGCTGACTGCCCGTGCTGTGTGCTTTTACCTCAGCCAGGTCTCCGGAGGGCCGATCTCCTCCCAGTCGTCGCGGCGCGCGGCGGTGCGGGGTGGCAGCGGAGTGGTTCGAGCCGGTGGCGTGAGCGTTTCTGGCGAGAGCCCGGCGGTGGCCGCCTGGCTGACCACCGCCGCAGCGTAGGGATCGTCACGTAGTTCCCGCTCCAACTCGTCGGCGGCCGCACGAGCGTGGGCGCAGGCGGCGTGCTGCGCTGCGGTGATCAGCCCAGCCAGTTCGGGTGTCGCTATGCCATGCAGGGCCGCGTCGAGGTGCAGGTCAGTGATCTTCCCCGCCGCGTCGACCTCCACGCGTACCCGCCCGAGAGCCGATTCGCCCCGTCCGCGCACGCGCGCCACGTCCTGCTCGATCCGTGCCGCCTTGACCATGAGCTCGGTAAGCGCCGCGTCCGCGTTCATGACGTCGGTGGCGTCGAAGCAGGCGAGTTCTTCGTAGCGGCCGACAACCGACAACCGGTATCGCTGCTGATCGCTGCGTTTACCGTGGACGCGAGCCAGAGGACGGTGCCCTCCGGGCTGTAGAACCGGGCGTCGTGGTCGCCCGGCTGGTCCTTGAAACCCTGGCCACCGGTAGCCCCCAAACCGGCGGCGAGCTCTTGGGCACGCTGCCTCGCCTGCGGCCATACCTGGTCTGGGATCGGTCCAGAGGCGACATAGTTTCGCAAGTGCACGTTTTTTCCCTCCGTTTGGTCGTAGGGCTGGCTACAGCCTCCTGGCGACCTGTCGCGGTTCCAGTGCCACTGCAAGCCGGGGACAAGCGTGCTGACGTAGGTGGCCAATTCCACGACCGCCTGCTGCACGCGCGCTTCGGTCTCCTCCAGCGATGGCCAGGTCACCAGCTTCGCAGCCGCCGCCGCGGTATCCGCCCCGCCAGTGGCCTTATAGGGATCGTCCAACACCCCACCACATCCTGTCAGCATCAGTGCGGCCACGACGACAACGCCCGCCGCCAAACATCGGTGTAGACGACTCATCGGCATGGGAGCCACGCCGCCCTGACCAGGTTCATGACGTCGGGGGTGACGACGAAGGAGGAGGAGGAGGAGGAGGAGGCAAATTCTTCACTGCGGCGGGCAGACGGCAACCGGTATCACCGCTGATGATCGCGTTTACTGCGGTGCCAAGCGAGAGTACGGTGCCTTGCGGGCTGTAGAAGCGAGCCAGATGATCACCCGGCTGGTCCTTGAAACCCTGCCCGCCGGTAGCCCCCAGGCTGGCCGCAAGTTCCTTGGCGCGCTGCAAAGCCTGCGGCCACGCCGCATCCGGAATAGGGCCAAAGGCCAGGTAGTCGGGCAGGTGCACGCTACTGCCCTGTGTCTCATCGTAGGGTCGACCGCAACCTCTCGGCGAGCGGTTGCCATCCCAGTGCCACTGCAAGCCGGGAACCAATGTGCTGGTATAGGTCCCCAACTCCAAGACCGCCTGCCGCACCCGCGCTTCGGTCTCCTCCAACGACGGCAGCGGCACCAGCTTCGCCGCCGCCGTTGCGGTATCCGCCCCGCCAGTCGCCTTATACGGATCGTCCAACACGCCACCACATCCTGTCAGCATCATTGCGGCCACGACAACAACGCACGCCGCCAACCATCGGGCAAGAACACGAGTCATCGGTGCGCCAGCCAATCCAGTACGTCGGTGGCAGCCGTCTGCCACGCCGGGTTGCCGTGCACCACTTTGTCCGGTAGCCCGGCCACGACCACTGCTGTGTTGTAGCCGGAGGTACGGAGTTCCCCGTTGTCGCCGGTGCGCGCGTATTCGGAGTGGCCGGTCGCCCCGTCGGGGGTGGTCGTCGCGTCGGTTCCCATATCAGTGAACCCGGGGGTGTAGCCGGGACTGGGGCCGAACTGGTTGAGGTTGGCGACCGGGTCGCCGTGTGCGGTCATTTGAAAGGCATGACCGGGTCCGACATGCAACTCGTCCAGCGCGGTCTCCGACGGCGCATGCCCTGTATCCAGGCCTGGCGAGCCGTAGACCACGAGATCGGTGACGGGATGGCTTCCCGGCTGCTGCAACGCCAGCCCGGTCATCAGCGATCCGTAGGAATGCCCTACCGCGGTAATCTGCGGCTTGGCCCCGTCGTGGGCAGCGCCCAACCCACCGTAGAAACGGGCCAAGGACGGAGCACCGGCCTTGGCGAGATCGTCGGTAGCCACCTGCCACCCGCCCGCGGCCCTGTCCATGATCCCGCCCTTGTCGACCTGCGGAAGATCCGCGCCAATCCAGGCAACCGTCGACACCGTCTCGCCTGCTCGGCCGTACCGCTTGAGTTCGGATCGGGCCGTCGTCTGCAGACTTTCAGCCTCGCCGACCATGCTCTTGAGCGAGCCGCCGACGGTCGTGTTCAGGCCGCCAGCAGTCACGGAGACGTGCTGGGCGGTGTCCGGGTTGCCGACCGCGACCGCGGCATGTGCCATACCCCCGCTCTGGGTGTCCAACAGCATCAGCATTGTTTCCGGGTTCTTCGCGAGCGTCTCGTTCACCGCCCGCAGGTCCGGCAGGTTTTTCGCGCGGTTCTTGGCGTCGTCGTAGGCGCGCTTCCAAAGGTTGTAGTCATCGACGTCCTTGAACCGTGCGCCAGGGTCGTTGTGCGGAATGTTGTCACCCCTGGCCCAGTCGGTGTGCTGCTGGGTCAACTGGTCCAGTTGGGCTTGCGCGGCCGCCGCCCGCGTGCTCTCGTCCGCCAGCTTGACTTGGTTGTAGTGGTCGCGGTCCACGGCGGGCATGCCGTCGTGGTTGCCAAGGTACTGGTCGTGTTGCCACAGCGCGTCTTTCTCGGCGGGGGTGAGGGTGCTCCACAGGTCGTGGAAGGCCTTCGGGTCGGTGGGGATGGGCTGCTTGCCGGAGAGGAGGTCGGCGACCCTGCCCGACGGCGGAGTGCCCTCCGGTTTACGCACCAAGTCCCCAACGGCGTCGGTGGCGGCTGTCAAGGCGGTAGCGGCGTGGGCGTCGAGCTCGTCGAACGTGTTGAGCGCCGCAACCAACCGTGCCTCGAAGGCGCGCGCCTTCTCGTCGGCGACCATCTGCAGCAATGGTTGCGAACCGAATTGCGGCGCGCGTACGCGTCCGTCTTCGGCCGGCGTACACCCGCTGTGGGACGCATCGTCGGCGATGGCCAGTACCGTCTGCCGGGCGGGGCCGAGGCTCGCGGCAGCCTAGTTGAGGGCGTCGACCTGGGCGTCCACCGCGGTCCCGAGATGGCTGCCCGTGACGTGGTCGGCCGCCGACCGCGCGGACGCCGCGGCCGCCCCGTCACCCCTGCCAGTGGGCCATCGCCGCGCTCACGTCGTTGTGCGCGCCGTCCAGCGCGGTGGTGAACATCCTGTTCAGGGACATCAATTCGGTGGCCGCGGCGGCCAGCTGCGAGGGGTCAGTGGCCCTCAGTTGCGTGATCGTCACCACTACCCGGCCCCGACTTCGTAGCGATCCAGCAGGGCGGCGAAGCCTCGATCGGTCGCCTCGTAGTCGTTCGCCGAGGTGCTCGCCGTGGTCGACATGTCCCGGAGGGTTGCCGCCATCGCGGCGTAGGCCCGCTTGACCGGCTCCGCCATCGTCGCCGCTGCCGAGCCGGTGGCGGTCGCCCGCATGGCGTCGGCCGCGTGCTGTCCCGACGCCGACGGGTCGAGTGGCGCTATCGCGTCCGCGTGACCGGCCAGCGTTGCCGCCATCGAACGCAATGCGTCCGCGTCTACTGCCAACGCCGGTTTCGACACCTCAAGCCCCCACTGGTCGGAATCGGGACGAACAGTACGGGACCGCCCGGGACCGCGCAGGCAGTTCCTGGGGCGAACCCTCCGTCGCGCGAAACCGGAGCGCTCCGCTACGATCTGCACCAGGTCATGAGTGCCAGCGTGTAGCCCCGGCTTGCTGGACGGCAACCCTCCAACCGCGGTGGGGTGCCCCGGGTGATGACCGGGTCGATCGGAGATTGTCCGGTCGTCAAGCGCGGGCCCGTCACCCGACTGGCCCCTTGTCTGAAGCGGAGCCCTCATGACCGACGCAACCACCGACCCCAGCGCAAACTGGAGCTTCGAAACCAAGCAGATCCACGCCGGACAGAACCCCGACCCCACCACGGGGGCCGTCGCGCTGCCGATCTACCAGACCACCGCCTACGCCTTCCGGGACACCGATCACGCCGCGGCGCTGTTCGCGCTGGCCGAGCCGGGCAATATCTACACCCGCATCATGAACCCCACGTGGGACGTGGTGGAGCAGCGCGTCGCCGCCCTGGAAGGCGGTGTCGCCGCACTGCTGCTGTCCTCCGGGATGGCCGCCACGACCATCGCGATCCTCAACATCGCCGAGTCCGGCGACCACATCGTTGCCAGCCCCAGCCTGTACGGCGGCACGTACAATCTGTTCACGACGACACTGCCGAAGCTCGGCATCACCGTGTCCTTTGTGGATGATCCCGATGATATCGAGCAGTGGCGCGCCGCGGTGCAGCCGAACACCAAGGCGTTCTTCGGAGAGACGATCTCCAACCCCCGCAACGACATTCTCGATGTTCCTGCTATCGCCGAGCTGGCGCACTCGGTGGGCGTGCCGCTGATCGTGGACAACACGGTTGCCACGCCCTACCTGATTCAGCCGCTCTCACTGGGCGCCGACGTCGTGGTCCACTCGGCGACCAAGTACCTCGGCGGCCACGGCACCACCATCGTCGGCGTGCTGGTGGACGGCGGCACGTTCGACTGGACCAGCGGTCGTTTCCCCGGCTTCACCACCCCGGACCCCAGCTACCACGGCGTGGTCTACGCTGACCTGGGGGCTCCGGCGTACGCGCTGAAAGCTCGCGTGCAGCTGCTGCGCGACCTGGGTTCCGCGGTGTCACCGTTCAACGCCTGGCTCATCAACCAGGGTCTGCAGACCTTGAGCCTCCGGATGGAACGGCACGTCGCCAACGCCCAGGCGGTCGCGGAGTTCCTCGACGCACGCGAGGACGTCGTGTCGGTCGCCTACGCCGGACTGCCGTCGTCCCCCTGGTACGAGCGCGCCCAGAAATTGGCTCCTCGCGGGGCGGGCGCCGTGTTGGCCTTCGAGATCGCCGGCGGGTTAGAGGCAGGCAAGCGCTTCGTGAACGCCCTGCAGCTGCACACCCACGTGGCCAACATCGGGGACACCCGGTCGCTGGTGATTCATCCGGCTTCCACCACCCACTCGCAACTCTCGGAGGCCGAGCAGCGTTCGGCGGGCGTCACTCCCGGACTGGTCCGCCTCGCCGTGGGCATCGAAGGCATCGACGACATCCTGGCCGACCTGCGGATCGGATTCGAAGCCGCAGCCCAGGCGTGAGCCTGCTGCACTCAGTCGGATTGAAGGCAGACGGCCCCGTGCAGACCATTGCACTGGGCCGTCTGACTTTGGAGAACGGTTCCGTCCTGCCCGACGTGACCGTGGCGCTGCAGAGCTGGGGGACGCTGAACTCTGACGCCGACAACGCGGTTCTGGTGCTGCACGCACTCACTGGCGACTCGCACGTGGTGGGTCCGACCGGTCCCGACCACCCCTCCCCCGGGTGGTGGGACGGACTGGTCGGACCAGGCGCCGCACTCGACACCGACCACTGGTGCATCATCGCCCCCAATGTCCTCGGCGGCTGCAGGGGCACCACCGGACCGTCTTCCGCCGCACCGGACGGGAAGGCATGGGGTTCACGGTTTCCCGCGGTCACCATCCGGGACCAGGTGGCCATGGAGCTCGCGCTGGCCGATGCGCTGGGCATCCGTCGCTTTGCCGCGGTGATGGGCGGGTCAATGGGCGGGATGCGCACCCTGGAGTGGGCGGTTTCCTACCCCGATCGGGTCGGGGCCGCGCTGGTGTTGGCCACCGGCGCCCGCGCTACCGCCGACCAGATCGGGATCCAGTGCACCCAGATCATGGCGATCACCAACGACCCCAACTGGCAGGGCGGCGACTACTACAGCACCGGGTGCGCTCCGGACATCGGGTTGGGCATCGCCCGGCGCATCGCGCACCTGAGCTACCGCGCGGAAGCCGAGCTCGACGCACGCTTCGGCGACGCAGCCCAGACCGGTGAGAACCCCGCCGCCGGCGGTCGCTACGCCGTGCAGAGCTACCTCGACCACCAGGCGCGCAAGCTCGTGGCACGCTTCGACGCGGGCAGCTACGTGTTGCTCACCGACTCGATGAACTCCTACGACGTGGGCCGCGGACGGGGCGGAGTGCAGATGGCATTGTCGGCGACGCACTGCCCGGTGGTGGTCGGAGGTATCGACAGCGACCGCCTGTATCCGCTACGGCTGCAACAAGAGCTAGCGGGGAGCCTGGGTAGCTGCGACGGGCTGCGAGTAATCAGCTCGGAGTTCGGCCACGACGGGTTCCTGTTGGAGTTCGATGCGGTGGGTGCGCTCATCGCGGAGACGCTGCACCGGTCCCTCGTTTCGTGAGTTGGGCGTACTGCAAGTACTACCAACTGGCGGGAATGCGTCTGTAACCGCTACCAACTGCGCACGGCGGAGCTACACGGTGCCGAGCGAGTCGATGGAGCTCGCGAGCACGAGGATGGCCACGCCGAAGACCGCAAAGGTCACGACGTCCACCGGGCGATTGCGCACGGCGAGCAACCCCACCTGGTGATCGCGCAGTACAGCACGCAGGACAGCGCCGACCAACATGGCAATCCCCACCAAGATCGCTCCCCTGCGCCAGCGGTCGGCCACCACGAAGCCACCCGCGGTCAACACCATCAACACCACCAGCGCGAACGGCCAGTACACGGTGCGCAACCGAGCCATCAGCCCTTCCCGGACATCAACACCGCTTCGGCCCGCTCGACCACGTTTACCAGCAACATGGCCCGCGTCATCAGCCCCACTCCGCCGGGGTTCGGCGACAGATACCCCGCCACCTCAGCAACGCCCTCGTCGACGTCGCCCATCAGGCCCGCTTCGGTCCGAGTGACGCCGACATCGAGCACTGCGGCGCCGGCCCGCACCATGTCCGCAGTCACCAAGCCCGGGACACCGGCCGCGGCCACCACGATGTCGGCGCGGGCGACCTCTGCCGCGAGATCACGGGTCCCGGTGTGACACAAGGTAACCGTCGCATTCTCGGAGCGGCGGGTGAGCAGCAGTCCGAGCGGGCGCCCGACGGTGACCCCACGTCCGATGACTACGACCTTGGCGCCGGCAATCGGCACCCCGTAGCGGCGTAGCAGCGCGACAATGCCTCGCGGGGTGCACGGCAACTGCGCCGGCTCACCCAAAACGAGTCGACCGAGGTTCACCGGGTGCAGACCGTCCGCGTCCTTTAGCGAATCCATCTGCTCCAGGGTGGCGACCTCGTCCAGGTGCTTGGGCAACGGCAGCTGCACGATGTAGCCGGTGCAGTCGGGGTTCGCGTTGAGCTCGTCCACGGTGTCCAGCAGCTGCGTCTGACTCACGTCGGCGGGCAGATCCCGGCGCAGGGAAGTAATACCCGCCTTCGCGCAGTCGGCGTGCTTGCCCCGGACGTAGGCGTGCGAACCTGGGTCGTCGCCCACCAGCACGGTGCCGAGGCCGGGTGTGTGCCCCGCAGCGGTGAGGGCTTGCACCCTGGTTTGCAGATCCGCATAGATCTCGTCGCGGGTGGTTTTGCCGTCCAGGAGGGTTGCCGTCACCCCAGCAGTCTCCCAGATCTCACTCGGCCAGGTCGACCCGCAGGCCGTGCGCACCGGCGAAAGCCAAAGCTTGCATGGGTTCGACCCGTGCGCCGGTCAACGACGCACCGACCCACACCCCGGCGTCCACCCGCGCACCCCGCAGGTCGGCCTCGTCCAGCTTGAGGCCCGAAGTGCGGGCTCCGGACAGGTCCGCGTCACGCAGAACCGCCTTACGGAGATCGGCCTCCACCAGGTTGGCCTCGCGCAGCCGACAGCCGGTCAGATCCACCCTACGGAGGTCTACCCGGCCGAGCGAGGTGAGCGTCAAGTCAACCTCGTCCAGAATGAGCGGCCGTACCCGGCAGTTCTCAAATACCGACCCCATCAAGGTGCTGTGATGGAATTCGCTGTGCCACAGGCTTGTTCGGGTGAACGTGCAAGATCGGAACGCAGAGCCGTTGTGCACCGATCGGCGCAGGTCCGCGCCGGTGAAGTCGCACCCGGTGAAGGTGACGTTTTGGGTGTGCAGCCCGCTGAGGTCGGAGTCGGTGAACGCACAATTCACGTAACTGCGGGTGCTCCAGTACTGATCGGCCACCACCGTGTCGATGAAGTCGGCGCCATCGAACTCTGCCCCGGAATGTGCGTCGTCGCTGACCATTCTGGCGATCCTGCCCTATGCACTGGGCCCCGTTAGGGAAGGATCACGCTCAGCACCGGTTTGCGGAGGGGAGCGCAGTGGGCATGGATGAGGCGTCGACCGTGTTGGTGGCACGCATCGCGCAAGAGGTGCTGGCCGTGTGCCCGGCCGGGGGGCAGCGCGCGCAGGTTCGGTGGCGCCAAGTGGGCACGCTGCAGGAGCACGACGCTGCCGCGATCAACGCCGACGGGCACGAAGTTGCACTGTCGGTGCCTGGTGAGGTGCTGGAGCTGTTTCACACGTCAGGGGTATTCAGTTGACCGGACTAAGATGACTGCACATGAGCGCGCTGCGGCCCCGAGCAGGGGTGCACTATCCGCGTTCAGCGGGTGAGTTCCGGTCATGGTTCGCCACCGACGCGGACTGC
>JAABUI010000480.1_pt1 | contig 29910 bp, 32 predicted proteins | sample 5559111 | NCBI WGS metagenome assembly JAABUI01 (sample SAMN10711870, study PRJNA513365) | rock metagenome | isolation source: Antarctica rocks | place: Antarctica: Victoria Land, Buttleship Promontory | reverse complement strand
GCCTCGGACCTGCCGTAGACGGATCGACGTCCATCAGCACAGATTGTCCAGCGACCCTAGGCTCCGGCATGCCACATTGTCCTGCGACAGCAGGCGATCATGGGTTACCGACACGGGGCCCTAGGTACCTATTGAATCGGCCCATCTCAGGGCCCGAGGAGGTTGAATAATTATCAGCCGGATATCTGCACGACGACCACGCCCGTGGATCCGGGCGGTCCGCCGACAATTCCCGCCCTGGGCCGGGGGTTGCTCGTGAAGAACCCGCTCACGCACGTGTCCGGGGGTGAACACGGGTAGGTATGGGTGACGATGTCCTTCTGCTTGAAAGAGCCCCCCAGCTGGTAGCCCGTGAAGTAGAAACCTGCGTAGCCGAGGATCTGGTACTTGCCGTTCGAGCCCGGCAGACCGTTGACGTTGTCATAGATCGGGACATCGACAATCGTGCCCAGCAGAGCCTGGAAGTCGGCGTCACTACAAGGGTTCGGCGGGGAGTTCCCGGTGCTGTCCGGGAACCAGTTCGCCGTGTCCGATTGCGCCAGGCACTGGCCCGAGGTCGTGCTGAGGTAGCCGAAGCCACCAGGGATCGCATTTCCCGAGTGCGGATCGGTGCAGGCATCAGCACCCTTGTTCGTCGAGTCGTGCACGTAGTACAAACTCGGCGTGCTGACCGGCGGCGGCACCGGCTTCAGCGGCAGCGCCTTGATGAACGTGCAGTCCGAGACGGTCAGGGGGAGGGCGGCCAGCGCCGAGGCGGCTCCGAAGGAGGCGCGGGCGCACGCTCGCACGGTCGACCCGTTGTAGGAGCTGTTGCCGCTCAAGGCGCGGGCCAGGATAGGCGGCAGCAACGTGCTCCCAGATGCAGTGAGCGTGCTGGTCTGCACCTGCACGTATGGCGCGCCGGCGAGAGCTCCTGAGGAGGGTGGGGGGACGCAGTCCCAGGCGCCCTGCTTAGCCGGGCAGCCCCCCAGACCGGGCGCTGTGCCGCACACCAGATCGATGCCGGCCTTGCCGTCGTGGAAGTCGTTGTCGCCGGCGTACTTCCCGGCGGTGCCGCCGTTGGACGTCAAGGAGTCGCACGCAGCGGGAGGTGCGCAGCCCTGGGCGACCGCGACGGCTGCCGCATCGGCACCGTTCTGGAGCTGGCGTCGCTCGCCATACAGAGAGCCGATGTCGAGCACCACGGCGCCGAGTCCCAGCAGCACCGATGCCATCAATACGGCGATGACGATCGCGACGGCACCTGACTCGTCCCGCCTGGGCGCGGCCCTCAGCCCAGGCATCGCATCTCACCGATACCGGTCAACGTGATCGACGAGGGGATCGAGGCTCCGAACAGACCCATGATCGACTGAAAGGCCGAGTACGCCGGATTGGCGCTGGCGTTGTAGGGATAGGTCGCCGTTACCTTCGCCTTGTCTGTTGCGGACGGAAGGAGCGGGCAAGGCGTGGTCGACACGTTGATGGCGCTGCTCGCCAGGGGCGAGGCTGCTGCGATCGTCCGGGAGGTCGCGTCGCTGACAGAACGTGCTCCCGGGTTGATGGCCAAGGTGCGAACACCTTCCCGGGCCCCGGCCGACAGTGCGAGTTGGGCGTTGTAGGCGATGCCGAACTGAATGATGCCGAACACGATCAGCAGGAGCAGCGGCAACACCAGGCCGAACTCGACGGCGGCAGCACCCTCATCGTCCTGGCGCCCTGTGCCGCTCATCGGTACACCCTCTCGGTCGTGTGGTCGTGGCGATGGTGCTATGGCGGGTCTGTTGTCGTGTTGACCTGCTGCGGGCGCCAGTCCATGGACTGGCGCCCGTAGCAGGGTGGAGCTAGAGAGCTGCTGCTACCGCGTTGAATACAGCGATCAGGTTCGTCCCGATCAACGTCACCGCAGCGATGATGACAACGGCGATGAGCGAGACCATCAGGCCGTACTCGACAGCGGTTGCGCCCTCGTCTGCGCGGTCGGGTGGCGTCAGCACGTTCACCAGCGTTTGGAGAAGCGAAAGCATCATTGGGAGCACCTCATGCCGACTCGGCGGTCAGGCTAGAGCGCTGCCGCGACGGCATTGAAGATGGTGGTGAGTCTTGTGCCGATCAACGTCACGGCGGCGATGATGACAACGGCGATGAGCGAGACCATCAGGCCGTACTCGACGGCGGTCGCGCCCTCGTCGTCGCGCTTGCGGGGGGTGAGCAGGGTCTGCAGGGTGACGAAGAGCTGGAGCATGTCCGATTCCTTTCAAGGAGTGCGCCCGGCGGCTGCCGACCGCTGGCGGAGCTGCTCCGCCGACAAGAAGCAATCTGGCGAAGTGCCCGGCCAGCGAGTAGCGGGCGGACGGGCGGAGTCCTACGACGTTCGGTCGAGACAGATTGTCCGATCGGCTGACTTGACATGCGTCAGCAGCCGTGCTTCAAGGCGAGGGGGACGGCTGAAGTGGCTGTCCCCTTGCGTGCCCTCCGGACAGGCCGGACCGCTCAGACGGGCTGGCGTGCCCCGGCAGCGGCGCTGACGTCGAGCAGCCCAAGCCGCACGGCGGACACGAGGGCCTGGCTCCGGTTAGTGGCCCCGAGCTTCTCGTACAGCTTCGAGACGTAGGTCTTGGCCGTGGACTGGTTGATGTAGAGCTGCAACGCGATGAGCGGGATGGTGAGGCCGGCGCCGAGCAGCTCGAGCACCTGCTGCTCGCGTCCGGACAGGGCGGCTCGGGCGGGCGACATCCGCCGGCGCATGGCGCCGGAGAGGTCGGAGGCGCTGAAGGCGTACGGCGCCGAGGCGGCGTGACGGGCGGCCGAGAGCACTTCCTCAGTCGGTGCGCTCTTGGCGACGAACGCCGAGGCCTGCGCCTCAAGGGCGCCGAACAGGTGCTCGTCGTCGTCGTACATCGTGAGCACGACAATGCCCAGGCCCGGGTGTGCGGCGCGCAGACTGCGTACGCCCTGCAGCCCCGAGCCGTCGGGGAGCCCCACGTCGATGACCACCACGTCGGGACTCAGGGCGGCGACCATCCGCACTCCCTGGGCGCGGTTCGCCGCATCGCCGACGACGTCGAAGCCGCCGTCGCGCTCGAAAGCGCCGCGCAGCCCGCCCCGGATCAGGTCGTGGTCGTCGATCAACACGATGCTCAGGCTCAAGACGCCCCCCAAGAACGACGGCCGCGGCCCGGACGGGTTCAGCCTTTGCGGTCGCTCGTTCCTACAGCACAACGGCGCCTGTGGGTGCAGAAGTTGGGAAATCAGCTCAATATTCGTCCGAATGCCACGGCCCGGCCAGCGGTGGGACCTTCCACGAGACCTGGACCCAAAATCGGTCCTACGACCGTTCGAGCCAATCGAGCAGCGCCACCACCACGAGAGCGGCCAGCAGCACAACGGCCAACCCCAGCTGAGCGAGTTGCGCGTTGACCGGCACGCCGAGCACAGAACGGGACTTGTCGCGGGTGGGAGGCACGGCGTCATGGTCCGCGGCTGCAGGCGGCACGACCATCAGCCGTCAGGCTGGGAAATCCAACCCTGCCGCGGGATTGACGCTGAGGGGCTTGTGGGATACGCGAGCAAGCGGGTCCTCCTCGGCGCTGCCTCCCAGCGTGAGCTGCAGACGCGGGCCCCCGGTGCTGCCGGTGGCGGTGACCAGGGTTCCGCCCAGCCGCCCCACCGTCGTGCACAGCTCCTCGAGCGGCAGCTGCTCGGCCGGCCCGTCGTGCTCCAGGCGCAGGGAGGCCGACGGCGGGTCTACGCGAAGCTCCACCCACAGGTTGCGTACATCAGCAGTGCGGCGCAGCGGCTGGGTGAACAGCTGCACGGCGCTGAACAGCAGGACCTCCTGCTCGGCGGCAAGGCGGAAGGCCGAGTCCTGGAGGGACACGTGCAGGACGATGTCCTTTCCGGCGCAGACCGCTCGCAGGTAGCTGCCCAGCACGGCGGCCAGACCGCGCTCCGGGCTGATCGTGCTGCGCAGATCGGTGATGGACAGCCGGATGTCGCTGATCAGCCGGGTCAGGTCGCGACGTACCCCGGAGGTGCGCTCGGCCAGATCTGCGTCGCCCTTGAGCGCGCGGGACCGCAGGTCATCCAGCTGATAGCCCAGGAAGGCGAGCTCCTGGGCGACGCCGTCGTGCATGTCCCGGGCCAAGCGGCCGCGCTCCTCCATCGTGGCGGCCGACCGCACCTCCTCGAACAGCAGGGCAGTCTCGAGCTGGATCGCGGCGTCCTCCGCCGTCCCCTGCAACGCCTCCAGCACGGTTGGTGAGAACGCATGAACGTCGAAGGACTCCAGGACCACCAAGCCGAACGGCTTGCCATCGGACTGGAAGGGGATGGCGGCGACGGCGCTGCCTCGGCGGCGCCCCCCTGCGTCACCGGCCCGGACATCCACGACAGGCTGACCCCTCATCCAGGCGTCGCGCAGGGGCCCAGCCTCGTCCAGGGGCGTGCGCCACGGCACGCGCCGGGCCCCCCTGACGGCCAGCGGGATCAGGGAGCCCTCGCTGGGCTGGACCAGCACTGCGCTGCGGGCGGAGTCGATCACCTCGTGGCAACGGTCCAGCAGGACCTCGGCGGCGGCCGGCGCGTCCAGCCCCCCGGGAAGCCGCCGGGTCGCACTGCGCAGCTGCCGTAGCAGCTGGCGGACCTCGACGAAGCTGCCGGCGGCCGACGCGGGGGCTGCCAGGCGACGGGCCCAGAGCGCCACGAGGCCAACCGCGACCGAGAGCAGGACCCATTGCGCTCCCGCCGTGGTGTAGCCGGCCGAGCTGAGCTCGCCAGTCAGTGCCCCGCCGACAAGAAACGCGCCAGCAGCAGCGCCAGCACCGAGAATCACCTCGCGTTGCGTCCCCACCAGGCCGAGCGAGAGACCGGGCGCAAGCAGGTACGGCAGCAGCGGGCTGCGCGCGCCGCCGGTACGGCACGCCGCTCCTGCCGCCAGCACGGCGCCGAGGTACGGCCAGACGCGGCTGAAGCGGGGGGTGCGGTACGCCGCCCACGCGCCGGCGAGCAGCACCAGCAGGACGACCAGGGCGCTCGGGTGCCGCGGAGGGACGACGCTCAGCAACGCGCAGACCGTGATCATGGCGGCGCGGAACCCGGCGACCGGCGCGCGCTGGTCCGCTCCGGGGAGTGCGCTAGGCGCTGCCACCGGCATCCACCCGGTCACGTCCATCCACTGGGGAACGATTACGTCGTCGGGATGGTACGGCTTTGCGGGCAGTTGCACAGCCGACCGGGAGTCCCGCGGTGACTAGTCATTTCCGTGGCCATTTGAGGCTACGGGTATCGGCCGTTCGGCTGGCCGACCTGACCGTCAAGCCGATGTCGGCCTCGCCCGCACATCGGCAGTCTGCTTCTCACAGGGCCTCATGGTGGGGCTCAAGCGAAGCTTTGATCCGCCGGGCGACTTGGTCGCCAGCTAGGCCCGGCGGGGAGCTAGAGGCGAAACCGGCGCTTACTCAGTCCCTCGGAAGGGATCTTGAAGATGCGTCTCACCAAGAAGTCCAAGGCTGTCGTTGCGGGTGTGTCGATGCTCGGTCTGGTCGGTACCGGCACCGCTTACGCGTACTGGTCCACCAGCGGCTCCGGCACGGGCACGGCCACCACATCGACCGGCGCTGCCAGCCTCCTCGTCAGCCAGGGCACCGCTATCAGCAACATGTACCCCGGGGACGCCGCCCAGTCGATCAACGGAACCGTCAAGAACACCGCCGCCAACTCGGCGTACGTCACCGCCGTCACCGCGAGCATCACCGTCACCCCGCTTGGTGCGGGCACCTGCGACGCAACTGACTACACGCTCGCCAGCCCCATCATGGCGGTCGGCAGCGACGTGGCGGCCGGCGCCACCGTGCCCTTCAGCGGCGCGACGCTGAAGTTCAACAACAAGGCCACGAACCAGGACGGCTGCAAGGGCGCGACCGTCAACCTGACCTACACCGCCTCCTAGTACGGCACCGGGCGGGGCGGGCTTCGGCCCGCCCCGCCCGGCCGCCGTTGCTGCGCGGCTTGTTTCTTTAACGATTTTGCTCGATGAAGGGGTTGGCTTGATGAGGGCAGCGACAGGCACGAGGCGTGCCCTGCTGGTGCTGCTGGCTGTCCTGGCTGCGGTCGGAGTGGTCAGCACGGCGGTGTACGCCGCGCAGGCCAAGCCTGACTTCTCGCTGGGGTCCAGCCCGACCAGCCAGTCGGTGCAGCAGGGCGGGACCGCCGGCTACGCATTGACCGTCACCGGCTCCGGCGGCTTCACCGGCACCGTCGCCCTGACGGCAGCAGTCTCACCAACCGGCCCGACGACCACCCTCACCCCGAGCCCCGTCGCCCTGAGCAGCACCGCCACGTCAGGCAGCTCAACGCTGAAGGTCGCCACGGCCAGCAGCACCCCGGCCGGCAGCTACACGGTCACGGTGACCGGGACCAGCGGCAGCACCAAGCACACCTTGAGCCTGACGCTGAACGTCAGCGCCACCAGCCCGAACGCCTTCACCCTGACCGCGACCCCCACCTCGGTGACCGTGGCCGCCGGGTCCAGCGCCGTCTACACCCTGGCGATCACCCGCAGCAGCGGTTTCACGGGCGCCATCACCTTGGCGGGCTACGGCAACTACCCAACCGGCACCACCACCACGTTCACCCCGAACCCGGCGACCGGCACCTCGGCGACCCTGCAGGTCAACACCAACGCCAGCACCACCCCCACCGGCACCTACACGCTGTACGTCGTCGGCTCCGCGACCATCAACGGCACGACTCAGTACCAGTACGCCCAGACCCAGCTCATCGTCAGCGCCCCGACCGGTTCCGGACAGCCGTTCACCATCTCCGGCAACCTGCCCGGCCAGCTCGCTCCCGGCGTCCCAGCGCAGCCGCTGAACCTGAGCCTGACCAACCCCAACAGCAAGAGCGTGTCGATCACCGGCCTGACCGTCACCATCAGCAAGGTCCAGCAGGCCACCGCCGCACAGGGGGTCTGCTCGCCGAGCGACTACGCCGTCACCCAGTACAGCGGCCCGTACCCGCTGAACCTGGGCGGCGGGAAGACCGTGACCCTGTCCGATCTCGGTGTTCCCTCGACCGCCTGGCCGAAGGTGCAGATGCTGGACACCAAGGTGTCGCAGGACGGCTGTAAGGGCGCAACCCTCACCCTCACCTACGCCGGCTCCGGCCAGGGGAACTGACGATGACAACAGTTGCACGCACGTCCGTTGTGGCCATCAGCACCTTCATTGCCGCCTCTTTGAGCGTCGGGGCAGCGTTCGCGTACTGGTCGACCACCGGGACCGGGAGCGCCGCTGCCAGCACCGGCACCTTGGCGCCGGCGACCGCCGTCAGCGCCCCGGCCACCTCCGGCAGCAGCGTCCCGGTCAACTGGGCCGCCCCCACGGCCCCCGGCAGCGGCGGCTCTTTGAGGTACTACCTCACCCGCACCACCGGTAGCACCACTGCGACCGCCGGTGGCACCTGCGGTACGCCCAGCGCCCCCATCAGCGCGACCTCGTGCACCGACAGCGGGGTGAGCAGTGGCAGCTACACCTACAAGGTCGTGACGCTGTTCAACTCCTGGGCCACGACCAGTGCTCCCAGCGGCACCGTTGCCGTCTCCGCGGCCAGCAAGCTCGCCCTCACCAGCACCGCTGTCAGCGGCGCCGCGTCCAGCACCGCGACCCTCGGGCCGGTCACCGTCCAGCTGCAAGACGCCACCAGCAACCCCGCGACCGCGGCGGGCTCGACGACGGTGACGCTGTCCTCCAGCAGCACCGCAGGCGTGTTCGCTGCCAGTTCCGGCGGCACGTCCGTCACCACCGTCACCACCGTCACGATCCCCGCCGGTTCGTCGAGCACCACGTTCTACTACGGCGACACGCAGGCCGGTACACCCACGATCACCGCCGCCGCCAGCCCTCTGAGCTACGCCACCCAGACCGAGACCGTCACCGCGGCCGCAGGCACCACCGTCTCGACCGTGTCCGGCACATCGCAGTCCGCCGCGGTGGGGACCAGCTTCACCAACCCACTGGTCGCCCAGGTCACCGACACCTACGGCAACCCGGTCAGCGGCGCGACCGTCACGTTCACCGCCCCCAGTTCCGGTGCCTCCGGCGCCTTCGCCAACGGCACCGTCACCGTCACCGTCACCACCGGCACGACCGGTCAGGGAAGCAGTGCGGCGTTCACCGCCAACGGCATCGCGGGCAGCTACAACGTCAGCGCAGCAAGCCCTGGCGTTGCCACCCCCGCGAGCTTCACGCTCACCAACCTCGTCGGACCGGCCAGCACGGTCAGCGCGGCATCCGGTACGCCGCAGTCCGCCGCCGTGACCAACGCCTACGCCAGCCCGGTTGTCGCCTTGGTTGCCGACTCCTACGGTAACCCGGTCTCCGGCGCGACGGTCACCTTCACCGCCCCGACCGCAGGTGCCTCCGGCACCTTTGCCAGAAGCACCGGCCCCGCCACCAACACCATCACTGCCACCACCGGCAGCGACGGCCGCGCCACCAGCAGCACCTTCACCGCCAACACGACCGCTGGCCCGGTCTCCATCACGGCCACTACCACCGGCGCCACCTCGGCGAGCTTCGCGCTCACCAACACCCCGGCTGCCGCCAGCAAGCTCGCCCTCACGGTGCAGCCCACCAGCACCGTCGCCGGCGTCTGGATCAGCCCCTCCCCGACTGTCCAGATCCAAGACCAGTACGGGAACCTGACCCCCGGCACCGCCAACGTCACGATCGCGATCGGCATCAACCCCAGCGCCGCGACCCTGTCCGGGACGGCCACTGTCGCGGCCGTCAACGGCACCGCCACGTTCCCCGGAGTGTCGATCAACAAGGTCGGGACCGGCTACACCCTGGTCGCCAGCAGCACCAGCCTGACCGGGACGACCAGCAGCCCGTTCAACATCACCCCGGCTGCCGCCAGCAAGCTCGCCCTCACGGTGCAGCCCACCAGCACCGTCGCCGGCGTCTCGATCAGCCCCTCCCCGACTGTCCAGATCCAAGACCAGTACGGGAACGCCACCACCAGCACCGCCAACGTCTCGATCGCGTTCGGTACCAACCCCAGCGCCGGGACCCTGTCCGGGGCGGCCACCGTCGCGGCCGTCAACGGCACCGCCACGTTCCCCGGAGTGTCGATCAACAAGGTCGGGACCGGCTACACCCTGGTCGCCAGCAGCACCAGCCTGCCCGGGACGACCAGCAGCCCGTTCAACATCACCCCGGCCGCCGCCAGCAAGCTCGCCCTCACGGCGACGACCGTTGCAGGACCCCGCTCCACGACCGCGAACATCGGCCCCACCACGGTCGCGCTGCAGGACAGCTTCGGCAACGCGGTTACCGCTACCGGGACGGGCACTGCGGTGACCTTGTCCAAGTCAGGCGGCGGGCAGGGGGTTCCGATCTTCTCATTGACGCTGAACGGCTCTGCGATCACCTCCGTGACCATTGCCGCTGGTCAGTCGAGCGCAACGTTCTACTTCGGTTATAGCATCAAAGCCAACCCGACCGTGAACGGCGCGGGCACGGGAGTGGCGCCCGCATCGCTCGACTTCACGATCTCCTGACCGATGACCACCTCTCGGCACAGTGGGCTGGAGCTGTAGGTCGCGCTCCTGCGGTAAGGCGTCACCCGGCTCAGCTACACCCCGAGGCCGTAACCCGACTCGGCGTTTCACCCAAAGCTGCGGACAACCACCTGAAGCGACTCGTGGACCGGGGCCTGCTGGAGCGAGTCAGCCGAGGAAACTACCGAGTGGTGGCCCCCAGCGTCGTCCTGCCAGAGCCGCGTCAGGCGAATCCGTCCGAGCGCCCGGCCAGTGCGCGCAGCACCACCTGATCGCCGCACCACGGACGCACAGTCCCCACCTCGGCAGCAGCCGTTACTCCCTGGACCGTCGGCACGGTGATCGTCTGCCGACCGGGTCGCCGCCGCACCCGATCACCGACACGCGGGATCCCAACCAGAACGGTTCAGTCGATGACGACGGGGGTGCCGTCGGGCACCGTGCGCTCCAGGGTCAGTGAGTCCGCGTTCACCATCCGGATGCACCCGTGCGAGACGCTCCGCCCGATGCTGGACTGCTCGTCGGTGCCGTGGATGCCAAGCACCCCGTCACCGCTGCCGAAGCGGGTCAGGACGTCGGAGTGGCCGGACAGCCCGAGCGCGGCCGGCCCGTACGCACCGCCCGGGTCGTTGGTCTCGATCAGGTCCGTCACGAAGAACAGCCCGGCCGGTGTCGGGGTGCTGGCCTTGCCGATTGCTACGGGGTAGCGCGCGGTGACCAGGCCGGCGCGCCACACGGTGAGAGAGTGCGTGGCGCGGGTGATTCCGATGCTCCACGGCTCGGCGGCGAGGGTGACCTGGCTGCGACGTACCCAGCCGGTTGCGGTGTTCGGCCGGACCGGCAGGCGTACCTGGACCCAGCCGGCCGTCGAGCCGGCGACGAGCAGGACGCGCGGGCCGCTCAGGTCCGTCCTCGGCCCTAGGGCCAGGACCGGGCGCCCGTTGGGCCGGTCGTAGGCGGTGAGCACCGTCAGCACCCGCGCGACGGTGCCGCCCTGCAGGGGGCTCGGCAGTCGAACCGCGGGCGCAGCAGCCGTGGGCCGCGCCACGCTGACGCGGTGCTGGACGGGCACGACGTCCTGGACCGCGTACGCCGGACCGGTGGCCGCGACCGGAGCGACCGCGGCAGGTGTAGGTACGGGCCGGGACCCAGGCCAGGCGGCGCTGGGACTCGCGGGCAAGGGGGTCTCGGCGGGGGCCGCGGTGCTCCCGTCCGCCTGCGGCACGCTAGACCCCTGCTTCACCGTGTACACGGCCCCCACCACGACCAGGACTGCGAGCAGGAGCAGCAGCGCGTCGTTGCGGTGCAGGCGCGGGCGTTGCATGGGATGACGTTACGTGGACATCCGCCTGCAGCGCCGTAGGACGAGCCGGTTCAGGTCGGCCGGATCAGGTCCGGATGGGAGCGGAACCAGGCCAACGTGCGCTCCAGCCCCTCCTCGTGGCCGATCGTGGGCTCCCAGCCCAGGGCGCTCCTGGCCAACGTGATGTCCGGTTGCCGAACGGTCGGGTCGTCCTCGGGCCGCGGGATGAACACGATCTCGCTGCGGCTGCCCAGCAGCCGCTTGATGGTCTCGGCGAGCTCCAGGATCGAGACCTCGTACGGGTTGCCGATGTTGACCGGGCCGGACAGGTTCGAGCGCACGAGTCGCATGACCCCCTCGACCAGGTCGTCGACGTAGATGATGGACCGGGTCTGCGAGCCGTCGCCGGCCACCGTGATCGGCTCCCCGCGCAGTGCCTGGCTCGCGAATGCCGGGATCGCCCTGCCGTCATTCGGTCTCATCCGCGGGCCGTGCGTGTTGTGCGCAAGCACGCCCCCGCCCGCCCAGAAGTTCTCTCTCCCCGGGACGCAGAAGTCGTAGACCAGCTCGGTGGCCTCGACCTGCGTGATCCAATGCACCGGGGCCCAGACGATGTCGCCGGTCCGCTTCGCCTGCAGGTTCTGCTGTGTGCCGCGGTGCCACTGCAAGGGGCTCCACGGACTGACGTGGCACACGGTGACGCGCCAGAACGGAAAGCGCCGGTCACCGGACTGGGCCTTGTTCGTGGTCTCGTAGCGCCCCACACTGGGCACCAGGCCGAAGCGAGCCAGTGCGACCACCAGGTCGTCCTTCAGCTCGGTGCTCGTCGTGGACCACTCGTGCCGCTTGCCGTCGGCGAAGATCGCCCCAGAGTGCACACCGTCGCCCTCGCGGTAGCCCTCGATCACCTGCCCAAGTCGGGTCAGGGGGAGGCCGAGCACCCAGCCGGGAAGTCGCTTCGGACCGGCCCGGAACCCCAGGTGGTCCATCAGGTGCAGCAGGAACGTGCTGTGCACAACCAGGTGCGGGGCGCGTTCCGTCGAGCCAGCACCCCTGGCTACATGCACACCCAGGTCCCGCTCGAGGATCTTCTGCGCGAGATCCAAGGTGTCGTCGTCGCACGACACGTCTATGTAGGCGCTCTTGCCCGACGTCTGAACCCGGCAGCCTTCGGCGACGTAGAGCCCGAGGAACCACAGCAACTCGTCGGTGACCGGCACGAACCTCGGCAGGCTCGTCGATCGTCCCCCCGTGCTCGGCCGCACCCGGGCAATCGCCGACACCGCGACCCCACAGGCCTGCAGCGCCCCCAGCGGTACGGCGCCCGTCGTCGTCCAGCGCAAGACCGTGCCCCAGGCGCTCTGCCGGGTGGGGCCGGTCGAGCCCTTGCCGCGGTGCGCGAGCAACGCGCCGAGCAGGTCCTGGCGCCGCTCGTGCAGCGCAGCGCTCTGTTCCGGTGCGACGACCACGACGGACCACGGGTCCTGGTTCTGGAGCACCTCGAGGAGGTCGACGACCTGCTTGTCCCGCTCCACCACGGCCAGCCGGCCGGCGATCGCGACCGCGTCGCCCACCTGCAGCTCGTTCACGGTGCGAGCGACCGGCTGCCCATCTGCCCCCCGAACGAACAGGCTGTGGTCCCCCGTGACCCGGATGCTTCGTCCATAACGGGTCTCGATCTCATAGCATCGCCGCTCGGTGGGGTGGCCCACGAACCAGCTGGCCTCGCTCGGTCCGATGCGGCCGCGCTCGTCGAACGCCGGTACCGACCAGCCCTGGAGCACCGTCGTCGGGCCCCCAAGCCGTGCCGCCAGCTCGCCGGCCGTCGTACGGCACAGCTGGACCCCGTCGTCGTACAGCACCTGCTCGTCAGCGAGCACGCTGTTGAAGATCCGCACGATGCCGGCGTCGACCTCGTGGAAGCGACGGTAGGCCATGGTGAGGGCCTCGGCGTAGCGCTTGGCCTCGTCGTACACCCCGCGCGGACCGACCGGATTCACGTGCCCCCAGTAGGTCTCGGGCTGCGGGTGCACCTGCGGGTCACCGTAGGTCTCGCTCGTGCTGGCCAGCAGGAACCGCGCGCCCTTCTCCTTCGCCAGCCCCAACGCGTGCAGGGTGCCGATGCTGCCGACCTTCAGCGTCTCGATCGGCAGCAGCAGGTAGTCGATCGGGCTGGCGGGGCTGGCGAAGTGCAGCACCTGGTCCACCGGGCCGGGCACATGGACGTACTCGGTGACGTCGACCTTGATCAGCCGGAAGCCGTCCCGCTCCATAAGGTGAGCGACGTTGTTCGGCGTACCGGTGAGGAAGTTGTCAAGCGCGACGACCTCGTGCCCGTCGTCGAGCAGGCGCTCGCACAGATGGGAACCCAGGAAGCCGGCCCCGCCGGTGACGACTGTGCGCATGCGCGAAGGCTAGTGGCCTCGTTGCGTCTGCCCGGGTGCCTCGCGGACAGGCAGGTGCTGCCGCCGCAAAGGTCCCCGTGCCGCCAAGACGCACCCACCTCGTTGAGGGTCGGGGACCGCCCCACTGCAAGCGCCGCGATGGGGCCGATCCCGACCCTCAACTCGCGATCAGCTGGTGCGCTGGAGCCTCGCCGACAGGTGCGACTGCAGCGGCTGGTCCACCGCGGCCATGTCGACCGCGTACGCCAGGTCGCCCTCCACCAGCCCGTACAGGCGCTTGAGACCGGTGACCTGCTTGGCGGTCTCGGTACGCGCGACCACGTCCGTCGCCAGGTCGATCCGGGTGAACGCGACCTCGCCGACGTAGACCTCGACGATGCCGGTGGGGTGCGCGAGCAGGACCTCCACGTCCCGCGGCTCCTTGCCCGGACGCCAGAAACCGGTCTCGGTGGCCGCCGGCCTGATCCGGGCCCCGTCACCGTCGATCAGCCAGGTCCGCGAGCTGTACGACAGGAAGGGCCGCCCGTCGTGGGTGAAGCTCAGCTCCTGCTCGTAGTTGGCGCTCTCGATCGTCGGGTAGCCCACGACGCCGACGCCGCGCCAGGTGCCGACCAGGAACGCCAGGTGCTCCAGCCGGTCGTGAAGATCGTTGTGCCGGGCTTCCGGACCCGTCGTCATGCCAGGATCGCCCGACTGATGATCATCTTCTGGATCTCGGTGGTACCGCCGCCGATCGAGGCGAGCTTGGCGTCACGCAGGGCCCGCTCGGCCGGGAAGTCGCGCAGATAGCCGTACCCGCCGTGGATCTGGATCGACTCCAGCGCGTTCTCGACGGCGAGCTTGCCGGCCAGCGCTTTGGCGACCGAGGCCTCGACCGTGTGCGGCTCACCGTGCTGCTTGAGCCACGCCGCCTTGTACACCGCGTTGCGCACGACCTGGCAGTTGATCTCCATCTCGGCGAGCTTGTGCGCGATCGCCTGGAAGTGCGCGATCGGCTTGCCGAACTGCTGGCGGTCCTTGGCGTAGCGAATCGTGTCGGTCAACGTGGCCCGCATTCCGCCGACGATCCCGGCCAGCATCACCGTGCGCTCCCAGTCGAAGCACTCGAACGCGATCTTCCACAGGGCGCTGCCGAGCTCGCCAAGTACCGCCTCCGGGCCAACTCTGCAGTCCTGCAGGACGATCTCGGCCGTCGGCGAGGAGCGGCAGCCGAGCTTGTCCAGCTCCCGGCCGACGCGGAAGCCGGGGTTGGTCGTGTCCACCACGAACGCCGTCGGGCCCTCGGGCGCGCGCGCCAACACCGTGCACACGTCGGCGATCGGGCCGTTGGTGATGAAGATCTTCGTGCCGTCGAGCACCCAGTCCTGGCCCTCGCGCCGGGCGGTGGTGCGGATCGCGCCGGCGTCCGAGCCGGCCTCCGGTTCGGTCGAGGCCCACGAACCGATCAGGTCGCCGCTGCACAGGCCGGGCAGCCAGCGCCGGCGCTGCTGCTCGGTGCCGTGCAACCAGATCGGCACCGTCCCGATCACCCAGTGCGCGCCCAGGCTCAGCCCGAGACCGCCATCCCGGCCGCCCTCGCCGAGCGCCTCGTTGACCAGGCAGCAGTCCAGGATCGAGCCGCCCGACCCGCCGTACTGCTCCGGCACCGGCATGCCGGCGACGCCCGCTGCTGCGAGCGACTTCCACACGGTCGGGTCCCAGGTGCCGAGCTTGTCCCGCTCACTCGCGCCCGGCGCGATGACCTCACGGCCGAGCCGGAGCATCGCGTCGTACAGGGCGATCTGGTCGACGCTGAGGGAGAAGTCCACGCGGGCGGCGGCTAGCGCTGGCCCTGGTAAAGCTTGTACACGACGTAGAACGAGAACCAGGCGATGAACAGGAACGCCACCACCAGGATCGCGGTGTAGACGATCTCGAGCACGGGGGGCCTTCCTCCTGGGTGGGTGTCCTCATGCTAACCAGTGCCGTCGGCGAGGGCCGTGCAGACTGGGGTCATGCGCTCGCGGCTGGTGGTCAACGTGACGGCCGGTACGGACGCGCCCGAGCGGTGCGCGCAGGCCTTCACCGTGGCCGCCGTCGCCGTGGCCAGCGGGGTCGGCGTGTCGCTGTGGCTGACCGGAGAGGCGAGCTGGCTGGCGGTGCCGGGGCGGGCCGAGGCGTTCGAGCTGGCGCACTCGGCGCCGCTGCACGAGCTGCGCGACGCGGTACTGGCCGACGGGACCCTCATGGTCTGCACACAGTGCGCGGCCCGGTGAGACCTGCACCAGTCGGACCTGCTGCCCGGCGTACGGCTGGCCGGTGCGGCCGTGTTCGTGGCCGAGGCGCTCGAGGACGACGCACAAGCCCTCGTGTACTGAGGCAAGCGCGCGGCTGGCGCCGGGCACGGCGTGATCGCCGCGCCACGGCACGATCGGCGTGCCACGGGTGAGCGCGGGAAGCGGCCCGAGCCGGCAGGGCGATCACCGGATGCGGGCTGCACCCGCCTAGTCATGATCGGCGTGCCAGGAGCGAGCGCGGGAAGCGACCCCAGCCGGCACGGCGATCACCGAACCCGCCTAGTCATGATCGGCGTGCCACGAAGGAGCGTGGCAGCCGGCCCGAGCCGGCACGGCGATCACCGAGCGCGCGCCGAACCCGCCTGGTCATGATCAGCGTGCCAGGAGTGAGCGTGGGAAGCGACCCGAGCCGGCATGGCGATCACCGAACGCCCGCCGAACCCGCCTGGTCATGATCGGCGTGCCAGGAGTGAGCGTGGGAAGCGACCCGAGCCGGCATGGCGATCACCGAACGCCCGCCGAACCCGCCTGGTCATGATCGGCGTGCCACGGCGTGATTGGCGTACCACGGCGTGCCACGAGTGAGCCGCGCCACCCGGCGCAGGACGGCCCGGCACCCGCATGTGCAGGGCGCCGGGCCGACGTACGCGTCAGCGGGTCAGGCTGCGACCTCGATCGTCACGCCGATGGCCTTGCCCTGTACGGCGTCCACGCGCGCGTCGGTCGACTGGCCGCGGGTCAGCGCGCGGACGGTCCACTCGCCCGGTGCGGCGTAGAAGCGGAACATGCCGGTCGCCGAGGACTGGACCTCGGCGGTGAACTCTCCGGTCGCGTCGAGCAACCGCACGTAGGCGCCCGCGATCGGAGCGCCGCCCTTGACCACGGTCCCCTGCACGACCGACTCGTTGCCCACGTCCAGGCCCTCGAGGTCGGTGACCTGGGCGGGAGCGCCGCACATCTCAGGCCCCCGTCGCGACGGGAACGCCGACCAGGGAGCCGTACTCGGTCCAGCTGCCGTCGTAGTTCTTGACGCTCTTCTCGCCGAGCAGCTCGTGCAGAGCGAACCAGGTGTGCGAGGAGCGCTCGCCGATCCGGCAGTACGCGATGGTGTCCTTGGCGGTGTCGAGCGAGGAGTACAGCGCGCGCAGCTCCTCGTCGCTCTTGAACGTGCCGTCGTCGTTCGCGGCCTTGCTCCACGGCACGTTGGCCGCCGTGGGAATGTGCCCGGGACGCTGCGCCTGCTCCTGCGGCAGGTGCGCCGGCGCCATGATCTTGCCGCTGAACTCGTCCGGGCTGCGGACGTCGATCAGGTTCTTGGCGCCGATCGCGGCAATGACCTCGTCGCGGTACGCCCGGATCGAGTTGTCCTGCTCCTTCGCGGTGTACGTGGTCGCGGGCCGGTCCTCTACGTCCTTGACGAGCTCGCGGCCGTCGAGCTCCCACTTCTTGCGGCCACCGTCGAGCAGCCGGACGTCGCCATGGCCGTAGAGCTTGAAGTACCAGTACGCGTACGCCGCGAACCAGTTGTTGTTCCCGCCGTACAGCACGACGGTGTCGTCGTTGCTGATCCCCTTGGCCGACAGGAGCTTGTCGAAGTCTGCCTGGTCGATCAGGTTGCGGGCGACCGGGTCCTGCAGCTCCGTGGTCCAGTCCAGTCGGACGGCACCGGCGAGGTGACCGCCTTCGTAGGCGGACACGTCCTCGTCCACCTCGACGAACACGATCTTCGGGTCGTTCAGGTGGGCCTCGGCCCAGTCGGCATCGACGAGCACGTCAGCGCGGCTCATGGTGCAACTCCTCTACTCGGTGTTCTCGGTGTGGGGTGCTCAGGACGTTCGGGTGCTCAGGACGTTCGGGTGCTCAGGACGTTCGGGTGCTCAGGACGTTCGGGTGCTCAGGACGTTCGGGTGCTCTGGCGGTTCAGGTGGAAGGACGTTCCAGTGCGGTCCACTCACGCGAAGGAGTGCGGGCCACGACCTGGCCTGGCTGGCAAGCGGCGCGACCGGAAACGGTCGGGCCCCGTCTTTCGCGGACTCCAGGCGCAGACCTCAGGAGCGCGGACACAGGCAGCCGGCGATGCGGCAGAAATCCACCGCGCGTCGCTTGACCAGCACCATGGTCCCGAGGCTACCGCCACCGTCCAGCCACGATCGGGCCGGTCGAGCTGCTCGGGTCACGCTCGCGGCAACACGCGCCGGCCCGCAGCCCTTCCCCGCGGTCGCGCCCGACCGGAACGGGCGCAGGTCTCAGACGTCGGGCGTCGAGACGACCTGGCCGCGGCCGAGCTTGCTGTGTCGGTAGCCGTACAGGCCGTACACCAGGGCGCCGAGCACGAACCAGACCAGGAAGCGGATCCAGGTGACGGTCTGCAGCTTGCTGACCAGCCAGAGGGAGAAGGCGATACCGACCAGGGGCGTGACGGGCATGAGCGGGGTGCGGAAGGTCCTGGGCAGGTCCGGGGAGCGGTAGCGCAGCACGATGACGGCGATGGACACCACCACGAAGGCCAGCAGAATGCCGATGTTGGTGAGCTCGGCGGCGTCTCCGATCGGAACGACGCCGGCGATGCAGGCCGCCAGAACTCCTACGATCCACACCGGCCGCGAGGGCGAGCGCCGGGTGTTGAGGTGGGCGAACCAGCTCGGCAGCAGCCCGTCGCGGGCGATCGCGAACCACACTCGGGAGGCGGCCAGAGTGAACGAGAACAACACCGTGATGATCCCGATGATGGCCCCGATCGAGACGATCTTAGCGAAGCCGCCCTGCCCGACGGACTGGAAGGCGAACGCGAACGCTGCCTTGTCCGACAGCTTCGTGTAGTTCTGCATCCCGGTCAGGACGGTCGCGGCGAGCAGGTACAACACCATCGCGATGCTCAGTGACAGCACGATCGCCTTAGGCAGGTTGCGCTCTGCGTCCTTGCTCTCCTCCGCCGCGGTGGTCATGGCGTCATAGCCGAAGACCGCGAAGAACACCGTGGCCGCGCCGGTGGCCGCGCTGCCGAACCCGTTGGGGAAGTACGGCGAAAGGTTGTCGGCCTTGATGTAGAAGGCCCCCACGACAATCACCGCCAGCACGATGGCGATTTTGATGAAGACCAGGTACGTCTCGATCCGGGCGCTGGTCTTGATGCCGCGGTTCAGCAGCGCCGCGACCCCGAGGCACAGCAGGACCGCGAACAGGTCGACCTTGTGCCCGCTGCCAGTGCCCGGCGCCCCCAGCATCCAGGCCGGCAGGTCGACGCCGAAGCTCTGGACGAGGTAGCCGACGTACTGCGACACGCCGATCGCGACGACGGCGACGATCGCGGTGTACTCCAGCAGCAGGTCCCAGCCGATGAACCAGCCGACGGACTCGCCCAGCACCGCGTAGCCGTAGGTGTATGCGGAGCCGGCCTTGGGGATCAGCCCGCCGAACTCGGCGTAGGACAGCGCCGCGCAGGCACTGGCAACGCCCGCGATGACAAAGGAGATCGACACCGCGGGTCCCACCGCAGGTGACGTGCCCCCCTTGGCGACAGGGCCCGCCAGCGCGAAGATGCCAGCGCCGATGATCGCGCCGAGCCCGATGGCAGTCAGCTGCCACAGCCCGATCGTGCGCTGCAGACCGCTGACCTGCCCGTCGTCCTCGATCGGCTTGCGCCGCAGGATCCCGGTCGCCGGGGGCAGCCCCCGGCGCGGTCCGGCCGGATGGATCTGGGTCATGTCGCTCCAGCGCGTGCCGAGGGTCAGGGCCGGCAACGACTCTGTAGGTCACCACCCGAGCGGTCAATGCCCCGCGACCGCGCGGACTCAGCGCGAGGTGAGCACCGTCGGACCGCTCCGGGCGCTGACCACGACGCCGCCCGGGGTCGCGCGCACACCCGTGAGCTTCAGCCCGTACGGCAGCCGCCCGATCGGCACCCTGACCCGGAACGCGCCCCTGATCGCGTCGCAGACGAGGTTGCTGGACTGCCCCGCAGCGCTCACCGACTGCGGGGTGAGCACCAGGTCGTTGCCGTCCAGCGACACCGTCGAGATCGCGCTGGCGCTGAGGTCCTGACCCAGCACGGTGATGCTGCCGGCGACCTTCACCCGGTCCCCGGCGGGGGTGAACACCAACATCCGGCTGCCGGACTTCAGGTCGACGTAGCCCACCACCGCCTCGGCGGTGAGCCGGTCGACCGGGATCGACTGCACCCGACCCCCGAGCGCGTCGGACAGGGGCAGTTGCACGCCGTACAGGGAGGTTCTGAAGTGCGTCAGCCGTACGCCGCCGCGGTCCACATCGTCGGCGGTGACGTCGATCCGGTCGTATCGGCCGGCGAACGCCTGGGTGAGGAACGGGAAGCCGGTGATCTTCACCTTCGGGTCGGCAGCGAGCATCGCGCTCGTGCGGACCTTGCCGGCGACCTGCTGGGCGGCGACGTGCGCCGCGACGCGGTCTGCGGCGACCAGCAGGGCGAGCAGCACGACGACAAAGACCAGCAGCTTCTTCACGGGGTCCTCCGGTCGGCGCGGGCGGCGCGGCCCCCGCTGGGGGGCGTCACGTGCCGGCCAGGACGAGACGGGCGGCGACGTACGCGACGGGCCCCGCGGCCGCAAAGGGCAGGAGCAGGCCGACCGGCCGTCGGGGAGCGGCGCGTCGGCCGTCGTCGGCCCGGGGCGCGGTGGCCCCGGGAGCGGCGGCTACGTCGCCGGTAGCCACCGCGGCGTGGGGGGCGAGGGCCGCGAGGTCGACGGCCACATCCCCGGCCGCCGCGGGCGCCGCCGCGGCCAGGCCGAGCAGGGCGGCGGCGCGGGCACTGAGGTGGTCGCCGCCAAGCAGAGCGGCCACGGCGACACCGAACCCGAGGGCGAGGACGAGGCCCGGCCAGCCGCGAGTGGCCTCCGGTGTGACTGCGGGCCGGGCCACGAAGGCGTCCCCGAGCCGGCCGACCAGAAGACTCACGCCGACCGCGGCCAGGACGATCGCGGCGAGGCGAGCGCCGCCCAGCTCGCGGACGGCGAGCAGGCACGCGCAGCCGCAGACGAGGACGACCACGAACAGGGTGACGGCGAGTGACTCGGTGACCCGCGTGCGCGCCCTGCGCCCGAGCTGGTGCAGCAGGGCGGCGACGAGCGAGAGCGCGACGATGCCGGCGAGAGCGCCCAGCCGGCCGTGGTCGTGGAGGACGGCGACGTCAGCCGCTACGGCGGCCGAGACGCCCACCACGAACACCCCGGCCGCGGCCGGCACGTCGACCAGGGCGAGCAGGCCCAGCACCAGCACCACCTGAAGGGCGAGCACCACCGCGCCCAGCAGCAGCGGCGAGACCAGGTCGCACAGCAGCAGGGCGAGCGCCACCAGGACGGAGGCGGAGCCCTGCACCACGAGGGCAGCCCGACCCGGTCGCCGCCGCGGCGCGGGAGCCTCGGCCTTGGTCACTGCGGCATGGTGCCAGAGCCGCCTCGACGCAGGCTGCGGTCCTACGGCTGGTGTGCCGCGATCCTGCCCGGCCGCCGGCTCGGTCAGTGCGGACGGCCGTGGCTGAGCCGACGTGGCGCGCGCCCGCGCACCCGCCGGCTCAGCCACCGGCGAACGGTGGAAGGCAGTCCAGCAGCGCCCCGTCGACCAGCCGCAGGCTCGCGCGGTCCCGGCCGCCCACCGGGTCGCCGTCGAGCACGAGCGAGCACACCGACAGCACCTGGGCGAAGCGCCCGTCATGGCGACCCAGCACCTCCTCCAGGGCCTGCGCGACCGTGCCGGCGGCAACCTGCTCCTGCGCGGCACCGGCCGCGGCGCGGATCGCCGCCCAGTACCGCACGGTGGCGGTCACAAGGCACCTTTCGCGAGGTGCCGGACGTACGCCGTCTGCTGGTCCACGCAGCTCAGTGTGCCGCGTCCGCTACCTTGACGTTTTTGCACGCGAGGCAACGGCGCCTCTCCACGGCTTCCCCAGCCGCACCGGAGGTCCCCATGGCCAGCCTGCTCCTTCTCAGCAATGTGCTCACGCCGTCGGCTGACGTGCTGCCCGCACTCGGCCTGCTCGCCCACCGCGTGCGCGTCGCACCGCTCGAGGTCTCTGCGCTGCTCGACTCCGGCCCGGGCGCGGGACCGGTCGACGCGGTGCTCGTCGACGCCCGCCGGGACCTCGTCCAGGCGCGCTCGCTGTGCCGGCTCCTGCGTACGACGGGGGTCACCGCGCCGGTGTTCGCGGTGCTCACCGAGGGCGGGCTCGTGGCCCTGACCGCCGAGTGGGGCATCGACGACGTCCTGCTCGACAGCGCCGGGCCGGCCGAGGTCGACGCACGCCTGCGCCTGGCCGTCGGGCGGGTCGCCGCCGTGACCGACACCCCGACGAGCGAGCCTGGCGTCGTACGCGCCGGTGAGCTCACGATCGACGAGGGCACCTACACCTGCCGCCTGCGCGGACGGGCACTTGACCTGACGTACAAGGAGTTCGAGCTGCTCAAGCACCTCGCGCAGCACCCCGGACGGGTCTTCACGCGCGCGCAGCTGCTGCAGGAGGTGTGGGGCTACGACTACTACGGAGGCACCCGCACGGTCGACGTCCACGTACGCCGCCTGCGCGCCAAGCTCGGCGTCGAGCACGAGCAGCTCATCGGCACGGTCCGACACGTCGGCTACAAGTTCGTCGTCCTGCAGCTGGCCGCCCCGCTGCCCGATGCCGGGGCGGCAGAGCGGGCCGAGCCGGACCGCCGGGCCGAGCCGGAGCGGCTCATCGAGCTTCCGCGCGGCTGATCCAGCACCCGCACCGTCACAGGGTTACCGGCAGGCAACGTGCTTCGGGCCGACACCGGCCCTCGCCACGCCCGGATGGCGGCGGGCGTGGCCGCGCCAGGTGCTGGCCCCGACGCCACGCCGCCCCGTAGCGTCCGCTGCGTGACGACCCCTGCCCCGTACGTCCAGACCCGGTTGGACGCCAGTGATGTGGCGGACGTGCGCGCCCTGGTCGAACGGGTCGGCGCCGCGGACGGCACGCCACCGCTGTCGGACCACGTCATGCTGCACCTGCCGCAGGGCGGGGACGCCGACGTACGGCACCTGCTGGTGCGCGGCGAGCAGGGGCTGCTGGCGTACGCCCACCTCGACGTCACCGACCGCGTCGACGGCTCCAGCGGAGAGCTCGCGGTGGACCCGCCCGCACGCGGTCACGGGCTGGGCCGGGCGCTGGTGGCGACCCTGCTCGAGCAGAGCCCGGACGGCCGCCTCCGGCTGTGGGCGCACGGTGAGCACCCGGCTGCGGCGAAGCTGGCCGGCGCGATGTCGTTCAGCCGCAGCCGGGCGCTGTGGCAGATGCGCCGCTCGCTGGAGCAGCCGCTGCCCGAGGTGGCGCTGCCCGAGGGCATCACGATCCGCACGTTCATATCCGGACAGGACGAGCAGGCCTGGACCGAGCTGAACAACCGGGCGTTCAGCGCGCACCCCGACCAGGGCGGCTGGGGTGTGGAGGAGGTGCTGCTGCGCGAGCAGGAGCCCTGGTTCGATCCCGAGGGGTTCTTCCTGGCAAAGCGGGGCGACGCGCTGGTGGGGTTCCACTGGACGAAGGTGCACGGTCGCGTGCACACCGACCCCGAGCGCGGCGAGCACGCGCACGACGCCATCGGGGAGGTGTACGTCGTCGGGGTCGACCCGTCCGAGCAGGGCCGTGGGCTCGGGCCGGCCCTGACGCTGCTGGGCCTGCACTCACTGCAGGAGCGCGGGTTGCCGTCGGTCCTGCTGTACGTCGATGAGGACAACCCGCGCGCCATCAAGGTCTACGAGCGGCTGGGCTTCACCCGGTACGCCACCGACGTCTGCTTCTCCCGCGGGTAACGGGCTGCTCCAGCCACCACGGACCCGTCGCCGGGGCGGCCGGGGCCGGAGCCGGCTGCCAGCGGACCATCACGGCGACGCCGAGCAACGGCAGCACCGCCGCCACCGAGAAGCCGAGCGCGGACACCGCCGGCAGGGCCACGCCGATCCCGCCACCGAGGGCGAAGCCCAGCTGCAGCGCCGTCTCGGACCGGGCGAACGCGCTGCTGGTGGACGTCGTCGGCGCCTGGGTCTGCAGGGCGGCGTCCAGCACGTACTTCGACAGCGAGCCGCCGAGGCCGCTGACCCCCACCGCCAGCGCTGCCGTCGCGGCCGACGGGGCCAGGACCGCGAGCAGGCAGCACACCGCGGGCAGGGCGAGGCAGGCTCCGGTGACCCGCGCCGTCCGGGCGGTCGGCAGCCGGCCGGCCAGCGCCGTACCGAGCAGCTGACCGGCCACCGCGGCCCCGAGCACGAGGGCGACGACCGGCCCCGGCGCACCGCGGCTGCGCAGCTCGAACGCCAGGAACACCGTCAGCAGCCCCGCGAGCACCCGTAGGACGACGGTCGCGACCAGAGCCCGTCGTACGACGGCGTCGTGCACCAGCCGCCAGCGCGGCCCGGCGACCGCCACCGAACGGGCCTCGTCGACGTGCCCCGGCAGGCGCAGGGCGGCCACCGCGGCGGTGAGCAGGACCAGACTGGCCAGGCGCAGGGTCCAGGGCGAGCCGACGGTCCGCGAGACCCCGAACCCCACCGCGCCGGCCGCGGCGGCACAGGCCGTCGCGGCGATGTTGAGCCGGGCGTTCGCCGCGACCAGCCCGAGGGCCGGTGGACGCACGCATACGACGGCGGCGTTGCGCGCGACGCCGTACGCCCGGGTCAGCACGAGCACCGCCAGGGCCTGCGGGTAGAGCGCGAGGCTGGCCAGCGCGCCGGCCATGGACCAGGCGATGAGGCCGCGGGCACCGCTCGTGACGGCGAGCACCGTACGTCGGCCGTGCCGGAAGCGGTCCAGCAGCGGCCCGGCGACCGGGACCAGGAGCGAGAACGGCAGCAGCGTCAGGACGAGGTAGAGCGCCACCCGGCTGCGCGCCTGGCCCAGCGGCACGGAGAAGAACACCGTGCCGGCGAGGGCGACCGCGATCAGGGCGTCCCCGGCGGCCTGCAGCGCGTGCGTCCACAGCAGCGCGGCCAGGCCGCTCTGTCCGGCGCCGTCAGCCGAGGCCGCCGCCCGGAGCCGGGCCAGGACGCGCCGGCCGGCCCCGCCGACCGCACTGGAGGCAGCCGCCGCGCGCTGGGCCGCCGCCGCGCGCTGTTGCGAGGTCCTCACCGCTTCATCGTGGACCACGCGCGAAGGGCAGGCGAGCACCGCGCGGTGCACCCTGAACGGGGCCGCTCGACCCCTCGGAAGGTGCTCCGGCATGGGGGGGCCTCGCCAGGCCCTGTTCAGGCTGATAACTTCCGAGGCGCGCCGGCATAGCGGCCGCCACTGGGGTCGTCACGCCGAATCCTGCCCATGACGCTCAGTGCCAAACCAGTTACCAGGGGTAGGAGCGGGGGAACCAACGCACGCGGAGGACCGGCCCACGGGCCGGGCCTCCTGGGGTGAAGCCAGCCGTCGACGACGGCCGGCCGGGCAGTCTCTCCGCCCGAACCCGACAGCTCACCCCGAAGGCGTGGAGAGAGGATCTCCATGTCCAAGCACGCCCGCCCGAGCCGCGCAGGCCGACGCCTGGCCACCCTGTCTGTGAGCGCCGCAGCCGTCGGGACCGGCGGTGCCGTCGCCCTCGGCGTCAGCCCCGCGCAGGCGACCGAGAGCACCTCGGTCGTGACCGTCGCCAGCCAGTACGCCGGCACCCCGTACCACTTCGGCGGCAACACCCCTGCCGCGGGCTTCGACTGCTCCGGATTCGTGCAGTACGTCTACAGCCGGGTCGGCGTCGCCCTGCCGCGCACGACCGGCGCGCAGTACGGCGCGATGCAGCACGTCAGCAAGGCGCAGATGCGTCCCGGCGACGTGCTGTTCATCCCGGACAGCAGCGGTGGGATCGAGCACGAGGGCATCTACGCCGGCGGGAACTCCTGGTGGGTGGCGCGCCACACCGGCACGGTGATCACCCGACAGACCCTCTACACGAGCAACTACCTGGTCGGGCGGGTCACCGGTAGCGCGGCCGGCGCCGTGGCCACGCAGGCAGCCAGTACCGCCGCCGCCGTGAGCCGGCCACTGCTCAGGGTCGGCTCGCAGGGTACGGCGGTGGTCACCCTCCAGCGCCGGGTGGGCGCGGGACCCGACGGTGACTTCGGGCCCATGACCCGCGCGGCAGTGGTACGTCAGCAGAGCGCCCACGGCCTGGTCACCGACGGCATCGTCGGACCGAAGACCTGGGCGGCGCTCAGCCGCTGACGGCCCGCACCTGGTCCGGCCCGCGGCTCCTCACCGAGCCGCGGGTCGGCCAGCGCGGTTAGCCAGCGCGGGTCGGCCAGCGCTGATCGGCGAGGCTGGTCGGCTACGGCGATCGGCTAGGAGCTGCGGCCGGCCTTGGCCTTGCCGGCCTTGCTCTTCGCGCGGCGGGTCACCCGCCCGGCGGCGTGCGGCAGGGACTCCCGGCCGCCGGTGTCGGCCACCGCGAGCAGCAGGCCGCCGAGCAGGCCGACGTTCTTGAAGAAGTGGATCTGCTGCTGCGCCCGCGCGGCTGAGTCCTGCTCGCTCCAGAACGCGTGCCCGACGTAGGTCGTCGGGAGCAACGAACCTGCCAGGGCCAGAGCGGCCAGGCGTGGCAGGCGCCCCGTCGCCAGCGCCAGCCCCCCGACCAGGTGCGTGGCGGCGTTGGCCTTGACCAGCTGCTCGGGCGAGGACAGTCCGGCACTGCGTACGGCCTCCACCCGGCCGCCGGGCCTGCGCAGGGCGTCGAGGCCGCCCACGATGAACATGCTGGCCAGCAGCGGTCGGGCGAGGGTGCGGGTCGGACTCACGGTTGTCCTCCAGGGATGCGGGCGGCCACGGTAGGGGCCGCTTTGGCTATGAGCCTGCGGCTGCGCCTGCGGACTTCAGCGCCTTGAGCAGCGGCGCCCCGTCCTTGACCTGCGCGGCGGGGGGCGCCTGCACGTCGAGCTTGGTGCCGAAGTCGTACAGCTCGATCGAGGTGGTGGAGTCGATCGGCTTGCCGCCGGTCTTGGTGGTGGGGGGCAGCATGACCACCTGGACGTACTTGCGGAGCCGGCCCTGGTCGTCGACGTAGGCGTCGAAGGGCAGCACCTTCAGCCCGTTCTTGATCAGCGCCTGCACGAGGTCGTGCGCGACGCCGGTCGTCTTGGCAGTCGCCTTCACGACGTCGATCGAGCCCTTGTAGTGCGTCGTGCTGGCGCCCCGGACCTGCTCGGTGCCCAGCTTCTGCACGCCGTTGCTGACCGAGTTCAGCGCCGCGAACGACGCGCTCGGATCGGTGCTGCTGCCCAGCGAGGTGCCGCCGAGGTCGGCGAGGGCCACCTTGTAGAACGCCCCCGGCATGTTCGGCAGGGCCAGGTAGAGGAAGCCCCCGGTGATCCGCTCCTGGATCTCCGCGCCACCGCCCCTGCCGCCCGCAGGCAGCTTGATGACCAGCTGACCGGTCTTGTGGCCGTAGTCGAAGATCCCCTCGCCGGAGAACTGCACGGCCTGGCCACCGATCTTCGTGCTGCTGTTCAGGGTCAGCTTGCTCGTCCCTGCGCTCAGGACCTTCATGCCGGCGTCGCGCACGGCCGCGGCCGGGTTCGCCGCGGCGCCGCCCCCGGAGGAGGAGCCGCCACCGGAGGAGCCGCAGCCGGCGACGAGCAGCAGCCCGGCCGCGGCCGCAGCGGTGAGGACGTGGCGGGGTGCGGCGAGGCGCATGGGGGCTCCAGGATCGTTGAGGGACGGTGGGGCTGTGTCCCAGTCTGTCATCAGCAGCCGTCGGCGAGCGGCTGCCGAGCACTGCCCGGACCCCGGGCCGCGAGTAGGCCTTAAGTTTGTCACCCGTTTGGCCGAGAGAGCAGCGTGACCTACAGCATCGAGCAGCGGCTCACCGAAGCCCTGTGGACCTACCACGCCGCGGTCCAGAAGCGGGACGGGATCGAGACGCGGATCCACCGCGGCGACCTCGACCGGCTGCTGCTGGACCGCAACCTGGAGGCAGCCGAGCGGGTCGTGGCCGCCCGGGTCGCGCTCTACCGGGTGCTCATGGACGAGGGTTGGCAGCCGCCGGACGTGGTTGCCCAGGACATCGCGTACGACGACGAGGTGCTCGTGCTGCCGGCGGACGAGCCCTCGCTCAGGCGCTGAGCAGCTCCAGGGTCGCCGCGCGCACGTGCGCAGCCTGGCTGTGCACCACCTGAAAGGCCGCGCCCCGCAGCAGCAGCTGTGCCGGGTCGTCCAGCCCCATGCCGCGCCCGCCGCGCGAGGCGAGCAGGGCGGTGGTGCACGTCGTACCGAGCGCAAGAGCCTGGGCCCGCAGGGCCAGCCGCCGGTCGATCTGCTCCAGCCGGTGCACCCCGTCCAGGAGTGCGTACGCCTGCTCGCGCACCTCCAGCACCTGCTCCCGCAGCCCCTGCGCAGGCGCCGCGGCGACCCCCTCGAGCAGGTCCAGCGCGGCCAGCGCGATCCCGAAGGTGGACGGCTGCACGTTGGCATTCGCGGCCCGGTCCTCGGTTGCCCACGCGTCATACGACGAGACCGACGAGACGGCGTCGTCGGGCAGCACCACCCCGTCGTACCGCACGGCATGGGTGCGCGTGCCACCCATGGCGGCCAGCCCGAGCTCACCAGTGCTGCGCAGGCGCTCGGGCACGGGCAGGACACCGAACACGATCTCCCCGGAGTCGGCGGACAGGCCGCCGACCAGGACCAGGTCCAGCATCGGCCAGCCGGTGCACCAGGGCTGCGGACCGTCCAGCCGCCAGCCGCCGGGGACCCGCTCGGCCGTCACGGTCGGCCGGGCAGTGCGCAGGTTGCTCCACGCGACGCCACCCTGGGCGCGCCCGCTGCACAGGTCGGCGAGGTGGCGGCCGGCGAGGTCGGTGTTGGCGCTCAGCGTCAGGGCCTTGGCAACCGGACCGTGCTGGAACCAGACGAACCAGGCGTCCGGGCTGGCGCCGGCGAGGTCCTCGCTGACCTGGCGCTGACCCGGGGCATCCAGGCCACCCAGCTCAGGCGGCCCGTACACAGCGAGCAACCCGACGTCGGCCATCTCCTGCACCACGGCCCGGTCCACGCCCTCGCGCTCGAGGTCGGCGGCGCGCGCGGCGAGGCTGTCGATCAGGTGCTTCATGCATCCAGGTTGTCAGACGGTGACCGGCTTGCGCGCGCTGGACCGCTCCCCCAGCAGCCCGTACGAGGCGGCGAGCACTCCCCACAGCACGGTGGAGGTCGCGAGCGCCAGCAGGCGGAACTCCCACAGCAGCGCGGCGGGCACGTCGAGCGCGTCGGGATTGCCGGGCAGCACGAAGGTCAGGGCCACGGTGCCGACCAGGACACCGGTGACCGCGAGCTGACGTACCGGGGGGCGCACGTCCCGGTCGGCGAGCCGGCGCGCGACCAGGACGGCCACGACCGCCCCGACGATGCCCAGCACCAGCGCCGACAGGTAGCTGTGGGTACGCAGGCCGATCGTGCCCGGATCGCCCACTCCGGGCGGGTTCGCCGGGTAGCGCAGGAAGGGCACCAGGTAGACCCCGAACCACGCCGCTGCACCCAGGCCGACCGAGCGACGCCACGGCTCACGGTCCGGGTCGTCGCGATGCAGGACGGTGGACAGCACGCCGAGCAGCACCCCCAGGGCGAGGCCGGTCGCGACCGTGGCGACAAGGAAGCCCACGTGCTGGGTGTGGCGGTCGAACACCTCGGCGTGGTGCTCGCCGGCGGCCGTCTGCCGGGCTGCCTCGAGCCCGACGGCACGATCCATCACGGGCTCGGCCAGCAGGAAGCCGAAGGCCCCGGCGGCGGCACCGCCGATCAGTCCGGCGAGCGCACCCCACCGCAGTCCCCGCAGCAGGTCCACGGGATCAATGGCAGGGCGCGCCGAGCAGGTGACGCCCGTCGTGCGCGAACTCGTGGACGTAGTTGGCCGTCGCCGCCACCTTGCCGAGCACCGGGGACAGCAGCTGCCCCTGGTCGAGGAAGACGGCGTAGAGGGCCAGCAGCGCGAGCAGGACCGCGACACTCGTCACGATGAGCGCCAGGGCCTGGGCGGCGTGCGGACGCGTGACCGCGCTGGTGCTGGTGTGGGTGCTGGTGCTGGCAGACATGTCGGGCTCCTCTTCCGGGGTTTCCACGCCCCGCTGGGTGAGGGAGCGACGGGTCAGTCTCTGACTCGTGGCCCTGGTGAGGACCACTCACAGTGGCGGGACCGTCCCGGGCTCACACCGGGTTCCTGCACACCGTCGCCTTTCACCGCAGACCTTGCCGGTACGGGGGTGCGCGCGTCAAGACGCGGTGTGGATCGGGTGCTCCTGCGCCGGCTGCCGGTCCCGGCCGGTCGCTGGTCCCGCGCCGGCTCAGCGGGCAGTCCAGCCACCGTCCAGGGTCAGGGACGTCCCGGTCACGAACGAGGCCTCCGGCGCGCACAGCCAGGCCACCGTCTCAGCCACTTC
>JAABUI010000477.1_pt1 | contig 30160 bp, 27 predicted proteins | sample 5559111 | NCBI WGS metagenome assembly JAABUI01 (sample SAMN10711870, study PRJNA513365) | rock metagenome | isolation source: Antarctica rocks | place: Antarctica: Victoria Land, Buttleship Promontory | reverse complement strand
AGGCCATCGCCGTCCTGTGGCGGGAGTACAAGGCCAGCGGCGAGGAGCGCCTGCGGGAGCGGCTGATCCTGCACTACTCGCCGCTGGTGAAGTACGTCGCCGGCCGGGTCGGTGTCGGTCTGCCGCCGAACATCGAGCAGGCCGACCTGGTCTCGTACGGCATCTTCGGTTTGATCGACGCCATCGAGAAGTTCGACATCGAGCGGGCGATCAAGTTTGAGACCTACGCGATCAGCCGGATCAAGGGCGCGATCATCGACGAGCTGCGCTCGATCGACTGGATCCCGCGCTCGGTGCGCTACAAGGCCCGTGAGGTCGAGAAGGCGTACGCGGTGCTGGAGGCCAAGCTGCACCGCTCGCCGACCGAGGCCGAGGTGGCGGCCGAGCTCGGCATCAAGCTCGAGGACCTGCACCAGATCTTCAGCCAGGTCTCGTTCGTGAACGTGGTCGCGCTCGACGAGCTGCTGACGGCCGGAGGCGAGAAGGGCGACAAGCTCTCGCTCGTGGACACCTTGGAGGACACCAGGGCCGAGGACCCGGTTGCGGCGTTTGAGACCGAGGAGACCAAGTACCTGCTCGCTCGGGCGATCAACACGCTTCCCGAGCGGGAGAAGATCGTCGTCACCCTGTACTACTACGAGGGGCTCACCCTGGCCGAGATCGGCCAGGTCCTCGGGGTCACCGAGAGCCGCATCTGCCAGATGCACACCAAAGCGGTGCTGCAGCTGCGGGGAAAGCTCGCGGACCAGCGCGACTGAGGTGACTGACTGGCCGCAGGGCTGGGACATGACCGACGGGCCGATAGGCCCGCGCTGGTCTCCGCTCGTTGGGCGACCTGCCTCAGGGCGGCGCCGGCACGGACGGACCGCATGACGGCAGCCCGGCTGCTGCGCACAGCGCTGAGCCGGCCTTGGTCCTGAGCCTGAGAGGCGTGGGGCCGCGCGTCATCCACAGATTGGTCGCGCGGCCGTACCGCCCCTGCCGGCGCTCCTAGCGTGGGCGCAGCACCTCGCACCGTCCGTGCGGGGTCTCGACTTCAGGAGCTCCCATGGCGTACGAGGTGAAGGTCTCCACCGGCGACGTGCAGGCCAAGGCCAGCACGATTCAGCGCGAGGCCAACGACATCGAGGGCCGGTTATCCCAGCTGACCAGCCAGATGGCTGATCTCGCGCACAGCTGGACGGCGTCGGCGTCGACCTCGTTCCAGGACCTGTTTCATGACTGGGACAGGACCGCTCGCCAGATGAAGGAGGCGCTCGACGGCATCGGACGCAGCCTGCAGGGCGCCGGTCAGGACTACGACCAGCTCGAGCAGCGGCTCACCAGCGCCTTTCGCTAGGCGCTGACCGAGGCGGAGTCCGCGAGATCAAGCGTGGAGCCGCGCGGATCAGGGGCGGAGCCGCGCGGATCAGGGGCGGAGCGTGCGCGGCTCCGCCCCTGCCGCGCGTCGTCGGTCGAGGTCGGCCTCCGGGCGCGGGGACCCTGCTCCCTGGGCTAGTCAGCCGCGGGTACCTGCACCAGACCGACCTCTCCGGCGACGATCAGCAGCCCGCGTCCTGGTGGCCCGGCGAACACCGACGACCGCGGAAGGCGTACGCCGAGCAGCTCGCCGTGCAGGTGGGTGTCCGGGCAGAGCAGGAGGCCGGACCGACTCCGGCGCGCGTCGAAGGTGAACCCGCGGAACGCGGCTCCGAGGTCCTCGGACGTCCCGGCGGCGACCAGGCAGTGGCCGACGTCGCGTCCCTCCCGCAGGAATTGCTGGAGCAGGGGCTGCACGTCGCTGGTGTGCAGGAGCTCGGCATCGTCGACCAGGACCGCCATCGGCCCGCGGACGGCATTGAGGGCGACGGCGAGCAGTGCGGGGTCTGGCTCGGGACCCGTGAGCACAGCGAGCACGCCCGCAGTACCAGCGAGCTCGCGCAGGGGGGAGGCACGAGGAGTCAACAGGCAGATCTCGGTGCCGGCATCGAGCAGGGAGCGGGCGATGCACAGCAACGCGGTCGAGCGTCCCGAGCGAGCCGGTCCGGCGATCGTGAAGCCGGGGCCCGTGCGCGCCAGATCGATGGTCCGCGCCGCGAGCTCGTCACCGCCGACGCCCACGAGCACCTCCAGCGGTGCGGCGATGGACCCCTCGAGCAGCCCGGGCTCCGCCGCCGTCCGTGACCGCTGGCGGGCCGGCGGCCGCCACACCGCGTGCTGCGGCCAGCAGCTGCAGGACGTCGTAGCGGGAGACCCGAGAGGGCAGCACGTCGACGCGGAAAGGCCGCAGTGACGGCGCAACCGGGCGGCCTGCCCAGCGCCGGCTCAGCTCAGCGAGCACGGCCGTCTGGCCGCCGCCGCTGGGGTCGGCGCCGAGCAGCGCCACCTGGAGCTCGACGCCGCTCTCGGACCGGAAGCCGCGCCCGTTCGGCACCTGCTCCGGAACGGTTCGCGGCGACAGTCCAGCCAGCACGTAGTCGCTGCGGTCGGCCATCCGCAGGCACAGCGTGTCCTCCACGAGGGACGCGAGCTTGCCCACGAGCACGGTCCGGTCACCGGTGATCACTATCCGGAGCCCCACGGCGGCACCTTCACGGAGCAGACGGAGCACTGTCTCGGTCAGGCGTCCGTTGTCCACCTCGTCGAGGGCGCCCAGGAACCCCTCCCAGCGGTCGAGCAGCAGCACCAGGTACGGCAGTCGCTGCGCTGGCCCGCTCTGCCGGCGCTGCTCGACCACGTCGGTGTACGCGTGGACGGCCAGCAGCTCTTGGCGACGTGCGAGCTCCGCGAGCAGCCGGGACAGCAACCGGTCGGCCCGCTCGACCTGTGTCCTGGTCACGACGGCCCCGCAGTGCGGTAGGTCGGCGAGAGGCAGCAGGGTGCCGGTGCCGCAGTCCAGGGCGTACAGGTGCACGTCAGCGGGGTCACAGGTCGTTGCGATGGAGCCCGCGAGCGTGCGCAGCAGGGCGGAGCGTCCCGATCGCGCGGCGCCTGCAACCAGCAGGTGACCCCCGTGCTCGAGGTCCAGCACCGCAGGCCGCTGCGCCTGCAGAAACGGCAGATCCTGGACGCCGTACGGAATCGGTGGCACGCCGCCGGCCGTGCCCGAGCGGGCCAAGGGGTCGTCGGCCGCCCGTTCTCCCGCTAAGAGGTTCGATCCCAGCACGTCGGCAAGGCTCACCAGCTCGGGTAGTGGGGGCAGCCATGGGGCGGGTGCGGGCGCCAGCCCCAGCCCGTCGGCCGCGCCACGCAGGGCCTCGACGAGTGCGTGCAGGTCCGTGGACTCCCGGTCCGGCCCTGGTTCGGCCCGTTCCGGAAGTGGCGGCGGGAGGCCTACCGCGGACCAGCTGAGGGGCACGGCGACGACCGGAGCGGCGACAGCGACACCGGGCCGGCGCCCACCGACCCGGGCGCTCTGGAAGGCGTGCAAGCTCGCGTGCCCGGTTCGGGCGTACGCACGGCCGGGCGTCGCCCGCGTGATCGAGCCGGCGTCGGGGGAGTTGAGCACGTCGGCGCTCTCAGCCGCATCGGTGACCCGCAAACAAACCCGAAGGTTGGTGTTGGCGCGGATCTCGGGGCTGACGACGCCGCTTGGCCGCTGCGTCGCCAGCACCAGGTGGACACCGAGGCTGCGGCCGCGCTGGGCGATCCCGACCAGGCCCCGGATGAAGTCGGGCAACTCCTCGACCAGCGAGGCGAACTCGTCGATGATGATGACGAGTCGGGGCACCGTGCTGGCGCCGGTACTCCAGTAGTCCTCGATGTCCTTCACGCCGGCCCGCCCGAACAGCGCCTCGCGGGCCTTGAGCTCGGCCGACAGCGAGGCCAGGGCCCGCTCGACGAGATGACCGTCGAGGTCGGTGATCATGCCGACGGTGTGCGGCAGCCGTGCGCAGTCCTGGAACGCAGCGCCTCCCTTGTAGTCCACGAGCAGGAACGTCAGCGCGTCCGGCCGGTTGGCTACCGCCAGCGAGGCCACCAACGTCTGCAGGAACTCGGACTTGCCGGAGCCGGTGGTGCCCGCGACGAGCGCGTGCGGACCGTCCCGCTCCAGGTCCAGCAGGAACGGTCCCTCGGTGCCGAGGCCGACCACGGCTGCTGTCGTGCGTGCCCCTGCGGTCCAGCGGGAGCTGACGTTGGCCGCGGTCGGCGGGTCCAGGGTGAGCACATCGAGCAGCCGGGCTGAGGTGGGGAGCTGGGCATCTTGCCCTTCGCTGACATCCCGGACGGGCGCGAGGGCGCGGGCCACCTGCGTGGACCACCCGACGCTCACCAGGTCGGCCCGCACCTCGTGCAGCGGGGTGCCCTCGCCCGCCGGACCGTCAGCAGGGCGTCGCCGTCGCACGTGACGACCGCCGCGCACTCCTCGGGCAGCGATCGCTCCTGCTGGTCCAGGCACAAGGCGTGGACGCCCACCCCGGGCCCGTCCCGCAGCACCTGGGCCATCCCGTTCAGGTCCCGCAGCCCACGGGCTCCATCGAGCACCACCAGCACGTCGCGCAGGCGGCGCGCCTCGAGCTGGGCTCGCACGTCGGAGGCCGCCCGGGTACGTGCCGTGACCAGCGCGGTCAGCTCGAGCACGCGCGCGCTCAGGCTCTCGGTCCCGTCGCCGATCAGGGCCGTGCAGTCCTGACCGTCGTACGGCGCGACGTGCGGCAGCCAGCGCAGCTAGCCCCAGTCCGGTTCGGCCGGGGCGGCGGTGGGATCGACCAGCAGGATCACCATCAGGTCGCGCGGGCTGTGCAGGACCGCGGCCTGGCCGACGAGCCAGCGGCCCAGCGCGCGAGTGGTCGCCGGGGGACCCGTCAGGCCGAGGACCCCGAGTTCACGCAGGGGCAGGACGATCGGCACATCGGTCAGTGAGGGGGGCTGTCCAGGCGCGCCGTCCCCGGTGAGGCGCACCGCCCGAGCGCGGTCAGGGCCCGTGCCGACCCGCAGCAGCAACGCGTCGTCGTCGCCCCGGCGCCGCTCCCACAGCCGGTGCCCCGGCCCGCTTGCGGCCCGCAGGAGGACGGCCGGGTCCGGGCAGTCGGCGCGCCGTCGCACGGTCTCGGCAACACACGCCTCGCCAGCCCGCTGCCTGGCGCCGGCGAGTGCGCCGGCGTGCTCGGCGCCGGCGCGCTCCGCCGCCGCGCGGCCGGACCGCCGGTCTGACACCCAGGTGCTGAGCGCGATCAGCGGCGACATGAGCGTGAACAGCAGGAACAGCGGGCTCGACACCAGGGCCATGACGACACCGAGGACGACCGGGACCAGCAGAGGTACGACGGGCAGCTTGCGCGCACTGGCGACCGGTGGTTCTCGGGGGAACTCGACGGTCGTCATGGGCTCGGCCGGCCGGATGCGGGGTGGCCGGTTGACCTTCAGCCCGAAGTCGTCCGAGGCGTGCGTCGCGGTGTCTGCCGGCTCCTGCGGCAGGACCGCGAGCAGGCTGCGGCCGAGGGCCAGCAGCTGACCGCTGCCGAGAGCAGCCGGGGCGTCGAGAGCGGCGCCGTCGAGTCGCGTGTCCGGCGCTGTGGCCTCGGCAACGACCCCGGCGGGACTCACCAGCAACCGCAGGTGCTCCGGTGCCACCTCGCGATCGGCCAGGACGACCGTCGCCGCAGGGTCGCTGCCCACGAGGACTTCGCCGAACGGCAGGAGCAGCAACCGGCCGGCGTCGGGGCCGCCCACCACGTGCAGCTCGACGCCGCTGTGCGAGGACGTCGGCACCGAGGACGGCTCAGCGGGACCGCCCAGGACCAAGGTGCACCCGGTCTGCACCCTTGCCTGACGCAGCGTCGAGCGCTCGTCCAGTGGAGTACCGGACAGCCACAGGCCTGGGCCGGCGTCCGGGAAAAGTCGACGCAGCGGGATGTCCAGGCTGGCCACCACGTCGTGGGGCGACAGCTCGAGCAGGACGTCGACGCAGCGGCCCGTGCCGGCGTCGGATGCCGTCAGCGTGGTGCGCACCGGGCCTCCTGCTGTCTCATCCGACGTGGGCACGGTCGCCGCCGGGGCTGGGCCGGGGGAGAGTCCGGGGAGCCTCGGCCGGGCTCAGCCTGCCCTCCGCCGGGCTCGCTCGCGCCCCAGATCGACCAGCCCCCGGTCCTGTGCTGGTGCCCGAATGGGTAGGGGCAAGGCCCGACCGGCCGGTGCCCGCGGCCTGGGCGGTGGTCGTCGTTGCGCAGGACGCGGACGAGGTGGTCCGGGCAGGACCAACAGGCCCAGCCCGACCACGAGGGCGACAAGGGCAGCCAGCCCCCAGGGCCGATCGGCCGAGCGCAGCGTGAGTCTCGGTGCGGCGGCCGGCCGGACGCGGACAACCGGCCGACCCGGTACCGCGCCGGTGATTCCGCTGAGCTGCGTCGCCTCGTGCCGCACCGGTCCCGGGCCGCCAGCGTCGGGCGATCCTTTGCCGGCGACCATCGTTCCGGAGGGAAGCAGGCGCGCATGCGTGGTCCCCAGCAGCGACAGCGGGTCGAGGTAGGTCTGGCCGCGCAGCAACCCCCAGTGCAGGCAGGTGCCAGGGCATCCCGAATGGCCGATTGCCAGCCTCCCCAGCGGCGCACCCGACCCGATCGACTGCCCGACCCGGACCGTGGCCGACACCGGCTCGTACGTCGTGCGTAGCCCTGCGGCGTGCTGCACCACGACGACGCCTCGGCCGGCGAGCAACCCGGCGTAGGAGACCCGCCCGGGGCCGGCGGCGCGCACCGACTCCCCCGTCGTGCCGCGCAGGTCCACGCCGCGATGCCCAGCGCCGTACGCGGTCGTCGGGCGCTCGAATGCGTGGCTGACCGACAACGGACCAGGCAGGGGGGCGACCCAACCCGCTGCCACGGCGCTGCCAGCGCCGAGCACGCCGGCGAGGGCGATCGCCGTGACCAGCGCACCGACCAGCCCTCGCCGCTTCGCAGGACCCCTTGGACGACGACCCACACCACCACCTCCTCCGCCGAGCCAGAACACTGACGCAGGACAGGGGCGCCGTACGGCTCGGACGACGATTTGTGGACAGTCGCCAGGCACGGTGTTCTGGTGCGGGGGCCCTGCCCCGGGCTCGGCGTACAGTGGTCAACGCGTCCCGGTCCGCTGGGGCGACTTCGCGTGCCCGCCGACCCTCACGGGAAGGGGCGCCCCGCAGGTCCCGTGCGAGCGGGTGGGGCCGTCACCTCGGGCACCAGGGCGGGAGCCGACCGGCACCCGCGTCAACCGACCAGCACGCGGCCGGCCCTGCGGGGACGAGCGCGTGCGTGCACAGAGATGGCAACCCATGGCGGTCGTCAGCATGCGCCAGCTCCTGGAGAGCGGCGCGCACTTCGGGCACCAGACCAAGCGCTGGAATCCCAAGATGAAGCGCTTCATCTTCACCGAGCGCAACGGCATCTACATCATCGACTTGCAGCAGACGCTGGGCTACATCGACCGGGCGTACGACTTCGTCAAGGAGACCGTCGCGCACGGCGGCACGATCATGTTCATCGGCACCAAGCGCCAGGCGCAGGAGTCGATCGCCGAGCAGGCCACCCGCGTCGGCATGCCCTACGTCACCGAGCGCTGGCTCGGCGGGATGCTCACCAACTTCCAGACGGTGTTCAAGCGGCTGCAGCGCCTCAAGGAGCTCGAGCTCATCGAGACCACCGGCGGTGCGACCGTGCTGACCAAGAAGGAGGCGCTCGTGCTCAGCCGCGAGCGCATCAAGCTCCAGCGCACCCTGGGCGGCATCCGCGAGATGACCCGCACCCCGAGCGCCGTGTGGATCGTCGACACCAACAAGGAGCACCTCGCGGTCAACGAGGCGCACAAGCTCGGTATCCCGGTCGTGGCGATCCTGGACACCAACTGTGACCCGGACATCGTCGACTACAAGATCCCGGGCAACGACGACGCCATCCGCTCGATCGCTGTGCTGACGCGGGTCATCGCCGACGCCGTCGCCGAGGGTCTGATGGCCCGCGCCGGTGCCCAGGCTGCGGCCGGGTCCGACGACAAGCCGTCCTACGACAGCGCCCCGGCCGGTCAGCTGGCCTCCGACGAGCCGCTGCCCGAGTGGGAGAAGGAACTGCTCACCGGCGGCGCCGCCTCCGCTGCGGGTCTCGGCGAGGGCCAGGGCGTCGAGGGCGCCGGAGCCGCCGAGGCACCGGCCGCCCCCGCGGCCACGGCCGCACCCGAGGCTTCGCCCGCACCCGAGGCTTCGCCCGCACCCGAGGCTTCGCCCGCACCCGAGGCCACCCCCGCGTCCTAGTCACCGCACGGAGCCGGGCGGCGCCCCCGCCCGGCTCCGGCGTGTCCACCTACGAGAACCGAGACGAGACAGACCATGGCTTCCACCTCCACCGCGGACATCAAGAAGCTCCGCGAGTCGACCGGCGCCGGCATGACCGACTGCAAGAACGCGCTCGTCGAGGCCGACGGCGAGTACGACAAGGCGGTCGAGCTGCTGCGCATCAAGGGCCTGAAGGGCGTCGCCAAGCGGGAGGGACGAGCGGCGAGCAACGGCCTCGTGACCGCGGTGCTCGACGGCACGACTCGGGGCACGATGCTCGAGTTGAACTGCGAGACCGACTTCGTGGCCAAGGGCGCGCCGTTCCAGGAGCTCGCGTCCAAGGTCGTCGAGGCCGCCAGGGGGCACAACGACGCCGGCGCGATCACCGTCGACGGCAAGCCGCTCAAGGAGGTTCTCGACGATGCCGGCGCGTTGCTCGGCGAGAAGATCGAGGTTCGCCGCGTGGTCACGGTCGAGGCTCCGTACGTGGGGGTCTACCTGCACAAGACCAACCCCGACCTGCCTCCCCAGCTTGGCGTGCTGGTCGAGCTCAACGGCGACAACGCCGAGCTGGCCAAGGATGTCGCGCAGCACGTGGCGGCGTTCGCGCCCCGGTTCACGACCCGCGAGGAGGTGGCCGACGACGTCGTCGCCAAGGAGCGCGAGATCGCCGAGGCGACCGCTCGCGAGGAGGGCAAGCCCGAGCAGGCGATGGCCAAGATCGTCGAGGGCCGGGTGACCGGGTTCTTCAAGGACAACGTCCTGGTCGAGCAGGCCTTCGCCAAGGACAACAAGAAGACCGTCGCCAAGGTCCTCGCCGAGGCCGGGGTGGCGGTCACCGGCTTCGCCCGCTTCAAGGTCGGACAGGCCTAGTACGGTCCGCACCACACCCCACCACGACCTCGGAGGCTGCCGTCCCATGAGCTCTGGCACCCGATGAGCACGGTCGATCAGGTGGCCTCCCCGGCGTACGGCCGGGTGCTGCTCAAGCTCAGCGGCGAGGTCTTCGGCGGGGGCCAGGTAGGGCTCGACCTGGACGTCGTTGCCGACATCGCCCGGCAGGTCGCCGATGTCGTGCGAAGCGGCGTGCAGGTCGCGGTCGTCGTGGGCGGTGGGAACTTCTTCCGCGGTGCCGAGATCGCCCAGCGCGGCATGGACCGGGCCCGCGCGGACTACATGGGCATGCTGGGCACGGTCATGAACTGCCTGGCGCTGCAGGACCTGCTCGAGCAGGCCGGCGTCGGCACGCGCGTGCAGACCGCCATCACGATGGGCCAGGTCGCCGAGCCCTACATCCCGCGGCGGGCGATGCGGCACCTCGAGAAGGGCCGCGTGGTCATCTTCGGCGCCGGCGCCGGCATGCCGTACTTCTCCACCGACACCGTCGCGGCGCAGCGGGCGCTGGAGATCGGCTGCGAGGTCCTGCTGATGGCCAAGGGCGTGGACGGCGTGTACGACGACGACCCCCGCACCAACCCGAACGCGGTCAAGTTCGACCGGGTGTCCTACGGCGAGGTGCTCGCGCGGGGTCTTCGGGTCGCCGACGCAGCCGCGTTCAGCCTGTGCATGGACAATGCGCTGCCCATCGTGGTGTTCAACCTCATGGAGGACGGCAACATCGGCAGGGCGGTCCGTGGTGAGAAGATCGGGACCCTCGTGAGCGGAGACCAGCGATGATCGACGACACCCTCCTGGACGCCGAGGAGCGCATGGACAAGGCCGTCACGGTGGCCAAGGAGGACTTCTCCGGAATCCGCACGGGCCGGGCGACCCCGGCCATGTTCAACAAGATCGTGGTGGACTACTACGGCGCGATCACCCCCGTGAATCAGCTCGCCTCGCTGTCGGTGCCCGAGCCCCGGATGGCGGTCATCTCGCCGTACGACAAGTCTTCGCTCGGGCTGATCGAGCGGGCAATCCGCGACTCCGACCTGGGCGTCAACCCGACCAACGACGGCAACATCATCCGCATCGTGTTCCCGCAGCTGACCGAGGAGCGGCGCCGCGAGTTCGTGAAGGTCGCGCGCACCAAGGCCGAGGACGCCCGGATCTCCATCCGTAACATCCGACGCAAGGCCAAGGACGACCTCGACCGGCTGGTCAAGGACGGCGACAGTGGTGAGGACGACGTCGCCCGGGCGGAGAAGGAGCTGGAGAAGACCACCGGGCAGTACGTCACGAGCATCGACGACCTGCTCAAGCACAAGGAAGCCGAGCTGCTGGAGGTCTGATGGCCGTCCTGGACTCTCCGGACAACCCGGTCCCCGCGGCCCCGACCTTGTCCAGGGCCGGGCGCAACCTGCCGGTGGCCATCGCGGTGGGACTGTCGTTGGGCGCGCTGATCACGGTGCCGCTGTTCTCCCCGTACAAGTGGTTGTTCGTCGTGGTGCTGTGTGCGGCGGCGGCGGTCGGCACCTACGAGATCGTCAAGGCACTGCGGACGCTGGGCGCAGCGCCGCCGCTGGTGCCGCTGGTCGTCGGGGGCCTGACCGGGATCGTGCTGGCCTACCGCAACGGCTCGCAGGCGCTGCTGCTCGCGCTCGTGCTGACCGTCCTCGCCTGTCTGGTCTGGCGCGTGGCAGGCCCCGCCGAGGGCTACCTGCGTGATCTGTGTGCGGCCACGTTCACCGTGGCCTACGTGCCGTTCCTGCTCGGCTTCGCGGCCCTGCTGACCGTACCCGCGGACGGCCCGCGCCGGGTCACCGCCTTCGTCGCCACCGTGGTCTGCAGCGACGTGGGTGGTTACGCCGCCGGGGTGCTGTTCGGCAAGCACCCGATGGCGCCGTCGGTCTCGCCCAAGAAGTCGTGGGAAGGCTTCGTCGGGTCGGTGCTGGCCTGTGCCGCGGCCGGCGCCATCTTCTTCGCGACGCTGCTGCACACCTCGGCCCTGCTCGGCGCGGTGTACGGCCTGGCGATCGTCGGCTCGGCGACGCTCGGCGACCTTGGCGAGTCGATGGTCAAGCGCGACATCGGCATCAAGGACATGGGCAACCTGCTCCCGGGTCACGGCGGACTGATGGACCGACTCGACTCGCTGCTGCCGACCGCGCCCGTCGCCTGGCTGCTGCTCACCGCGTTCGTCGCGCTGCCGTAAGGGCCTTCGGTCCGCCCCGGGAACGGCCGGCGCGGCCACGTAGGCTGGCGGGACTGTGACCCTTCCGCTCATCTTCGACGCACCCACCCGGGGCCTGCCCCCGCGGCACCTCGCCGACCTCGACGTCGCGGCCCGGCGCGCCGCCGTCGTCGAGCTGGGGGAGAAGGCGTTTCGTGCCGAGCAGCTGTCCCGCCACTACTTCAGCGGGCACGGACCCGAGCAGATGACCGACCTCGGGCCGGCTGCCCGCACCACGCTCGCGCCGCTGCTGCCGACGCTGCTGAGTTCGGTCCGGCAGGTGGAGTGCAACGACGGCGCGACCCGCAAGGACCTCTGGCGCGCGCACGACGGCACCTTGGTGGAGTCGGTGACCATGCGGTACGCCGACCGGACCACCGTCTGCGTCAGCAGCCAGGCCGGCTGCGGGATGGCTTGCCCCTTCTGCGCCACCGGTCAGGCCGGCCTGACCCGCAACCTGTCGACCGGGGAGATCGTGGACCAGGTCGTGACCGCGCAGCGGACGGAGGCCGCGGCCGGTGGGCGGGTCAGCAACGTGGTCTTCATGGGCATGGGCGAGCCGCTGGCCAACTACGGCCGGGTCGTCGCCGCCGTACGCCGTCTCGTCGAGCCCTCGCCGGCCGGGCTCGGGATGTCGCAGCGCAACATCGTGGTCAGCACGGTTGGGCTCGTGCCGGCGATCCGCCGGCTCACCCAGGAGGGCCTGCAGGTAACCCTCGCGCTGTCGCTGCACGCGCCGGACGACGAGCTGCGCAACACCCTCGTCCCGGTGAACACCCGCTGGCCGGTCCGCGAGGTCCTGGAAGCGGCCCTGGGTTACACCCGGGAGACCGGCCGGCGCCTGTCGATCGAGTACGCCCTCATCCGCGACGTCAACGACCAGCCCTGGCGGGCCGACCTGCTGGCCAAGCGCCTCGCCGGCAAGCTCGTCCACGTCAACCTGATCCCGCTCAACCCGACGCCGGGCTCGCAGTGGGACGCGTCCCCGAAACCGGTCGAGCAGGAATTCCTACGACGCTTGCGCGCGGCCGGAGTCAACGCGACCGTCCGGGATACGCGAGGTCGTGAGATTGCCGGCGCCTGCGGCCAGCTCGCGGCCCTGGACGCCTGAGCCGACCTGCGCTGCGCCCGAACTCCCCTCTCGGGGGATGCGCGGGGGCGCCGGGGTCAGCGGACCTCGGACACCTCGTACGTGGTGATGACCGGCGCGCCGGCCACCCAAGGGGGCAGCGCGGCGAGCAGCGCCTGGGTGTGCGGCTGCTGCATGTGCGCGTCCAGGCTGGCCTGGTCGTCCCAGGTCTCGATCGAGGCGTAACTGTTCTCGTCCTCCACGTCGCTGGTGAAGACATAGCTGAGGCAGCCCGGGTCCTTGCGGCTGGCGGCCGCGCAGGTGGTGAGCGCGGCGAGGATGTCCGCGCGCTTGTCCGGCCGGCCGGGAACGGTGGCGACGACGACGAGCATGGGACCTCCAGGGACGGTGACGGGACCCCGATGCCTACCGTACGGCGACCCGGGTGCCCACCTGGGACACTGAGGGGGTGACCCGTCGCGACGTCGTGCTGCTCGGCTCGACCGGTTCGATCGGCACCCAGGCGCTGGACGTCGTCCGCGCGAACCCCGACCGGTTCCGGGTCGTCGGGTTGGCGGCCGGGGGCGGCCGGGTCGACCTGCTGGCGCGACAGGCGCTGGACCTTCGCGTCGAGGTGGTCGCCGTCGCGCAGGCCACCGCGGCGCAGGACCTGCAGCTGGCGTTCTACGCCGAGGCGCAGGCGCGAGGCTTCAGCTCGGGGCAGTTCGCGCTGCCGAAGATCCTGGCCGGGCCGGAGGCGGCCACGGAGCTGGCGGCCTGGTCCTGCGACACCGTGCTGAACGGCATGACCGGGTCGGTCGGGCTCGCGCCGACGCTCGCGGCGCTGGAGGCCGGCCGCACCCTCGCGCTGGCCAACAAGGAGTCGCTGGTGGCCGGCGGCCCGCTGGTGACGCCGTACCGGGACCAGATCGTGCCCGTGGACTCCGAGCACAGCGCGCTGGCGCAGTGCCTGCGGGGCGGTCGCCGAGGCGAGGTCGCGAAGCTCGTACTGACCGCGAGCGGGGGTCCCTTCCGGGGGCGCACGGACCTGACGGGCATCACGCCGGCCGAGGCGCTGGCCCACCCGACCTGGGACATGGGGCCGGTCGTCACGATCAACAGCGCGACGCTGGTGAACAAGGGCCTGGAGCTCATCGAGGCGCACCTGCTGTTCGACGTGCCGTACGCCGACATCGAGGTCGTCGTGCACCCGCAGTCGCTCGTGCACTCCATGGTGACCTTCACCGACGGGGCGACGCTGGCGCAGGTCAGCCCACCGGACATGCGGCTGCCGATCGCCCTTGCGCTGGGCTGGCCCGACCGGGTGCCGGGTGCGGCAACGGCGATGGACTTCTCGAGGGTGGCCAGCTGGGAGTTCGAGCCGTTGGACGAGCGTGTGTTCGGGGCGGTCGCGCTGTGTCGGGCGGCCGGCACCCGAGCCGGGACGGCCCCGGCCGCCCTGAACGCCGCGAACGAGGTTTGCGTCGCGGCGTTCCTGACCGGCCGGCTGGAGCTCGCCGCGATCGTCGACGTCGTCGCGCAGGTCGTCGAGGAGCACCCGTTCAGGGAACGCCCGGTACTGGCCGAGGTGTTGGAGACAGAGCAGTGGGCGCGCGCCCACGCCACGACCCTGACCGGGAAGGCCCAGCTGTGACCTACGTCGGCTACCTGGCGTTCGCCGTCCTGCTCCTGGGATCGGTGATGCTGCACGAGGCCGGGCACTTCCTCACCGCCCGGCGCTTCGGCATGAAGGCCACGCAGTTCTTCGTCGGGTTCGGCCCGACGCTGTTCTCCCGCACCCGCGGTGAGACCGAGTACGGCGTGAAGGCGATCCCGGCCGGTGGGTACGTGAAGATCATCGGGATGACGTCCCTCGAGGAGGTCGAGCCCGGCGACGAGGACCGCGCCTTCTACAAGCAGGGCGTCGGACGCCGAACTGTCGTGCTGGCCGCCGGCTCGACCGTGCACTTCCTCATCTGCGTGGTGCTGGTCTTCCTCATCACGGTCACCGTGGGCACGGTGGACGACACGGCGCCGGTGCTGAGCACACCGCAGAAGTGCCTGCCCACCTCCCAGCAGCTGCTCGGCGCAGCGCCCGCCGGCCCGATCTCGCTGCTCCCGGACGCCAAAGGGGCCTGCCCCGGCGGCACGGTGCCGGGCGTGGCGTACGCCGCCGGCCTTCGCAACAACGACCGCGTGCTGAGCGCCGATGGCCGTCCCGTCGCCACCTTCAAGGACGTCACGGCCGCCATCCGGGCGCATGCCGGCACACCGCTGCACCTGGTGGTGCTGCGCTCCGGTCGGCGTCGCGCGGTCACCCTCATCCCGGCCAGCGTGCAACGGCAGGACCTGAAGGACGGCCACAAGAGCGTGACCGTCGGCGCCGTGGGGGTCGGGCCCGGCCTGGTGACCAAGCATCTGGGCCCGGTGGCCTCCGTGCGGCAGACCGGCACCATCCTGGGACAGCTGGTCACCGGCACCTATGAGACCGTCGCTCACAAGCTCGGCACCATCAGCGGCATCTACGGCCCGCACCGCGACCCGACCGGCGTCGTGGGAGTCGTGGGGGCGGGCCGCGTCAGCGGCGAGATCCTGGGCGCTCCCGTGCCACTGTCGATCAGGGTGGCTGACCTGCTGTTGCTCATTGCCGGGCTGAACCTGTTCGTCGGGGTCTTCAACCTGCTGCCGCTGCTGCCGCTGGACGGCGGTCACATCGCGGTCAACTGGTTCGAGGCGGCCCGGGACCGGATCCGCCGGCTGCGCGGTTACACCGGTGAGGTCCAGCGCGTGGACCTGAACAAGCTCACCCCCCTGACGCTGGCGGTGGTCGCGGTGTTCATCGTGTTCACCGTCTTCGTGCTCGGGGCCGACATCGTCAACCCGATCAAGCTGGGCGGCTAGTCATGACCACTGCAGTACCCGTCTCGCTCGGCATGCCCGAGGTCCCGCAGAAGCTGGCCGACCGCCGTACGACCCGGCAGATCGACGTCGGCGGCGTCCTGGTGGGGGGTGGGGCGCCTGTCAGCGTCCAGTCGATGACCACCACGGTGACCGCCGACATCAACGCCACGCTGCAGCAGATCGCGGCGCTCACGGCAACCGGCTGCCAGATCGTGCGCGTCGCGGTCCCGGACCCGATCGACGCCGACGCGCTCGCGACCATCGTGGCGAAGTCGCAGATCCCGGTCATCGCCGACATCCACTTCCAGAGCAAGTACATCTATGCGGCGATCGACGCGGGCTGCGCCGCCGTACGGGTGAACCCCGGCAACATCCGTGAGTTCGACGGCAAGGTGGGCGAGGTCGCCCGCGCCGCCAAGCAGGTCGGCACGCCGATCCGCATCGGGGTGAACGCCGGTTCCCTCGACAAGCGGATCATGGCCAAGTACGGCAAGGCGACCGCCGAGGCGCTGGTCGAGTCCGCGCTCTGGGAGTGCTCGCTGTTTGAGGAGCACGACTTCCGTGACATCAAGATCTCGGTCAAGCACAACGACCCGGTCGTCATGGTCAACGCCTACCGCCAGCTCTCCCAGCAGTGCGACTACCCGTTGCACCTGGGCGTGACCGAGGCCGGTCCGGCGTTCCAGGGGACCATCAAGAGCGCGGTCGCGTTCGGGGCGCTGCTGGCCGAGGGCATCGGCGACACCATCCGCGTCTCGTTGAGCGCACCGCCCGTCGAGGAGGTCAAGGTGGGCCTCGCCATCCTCGAGTCGCTCAACCTCAAGCAGCGCGGCCTGGAGATCGTGTCCTGCCCGTCCTGCGGCCGCGCGCAGGTCGACGTCTACACCCTGGCCGAGAAGGTCCAGGCGGGCCTGGAGGGGCTCACCGTCCCGCTGCGCGTCGCGGTCATGGGCTGCGTGGTGAATGGCCCGGGCGAGGCTCGCGAGGCCGATCTCGGCGTGGCGTCCGGCAACGGCAAGGGCCAGATTTTCGTGAAGGGCGAGGTGATCAAGACCGTCCCCGAGGCGCAGATCGTGGAGACGCTCATCGAGGAGGCGCTGCGCCTTGCCGAGACCTACGACGGCCCCGCGGGCGAGCCCGCCGTGACCACCTAGGAGTGCGGCGCCGCGCGGCCTAGGCTGCTCGGCGTGCGACGGACGTCCTCGACCCGCGTCCTGGACGGCCGGGACCTCGACGAGGCGCGCGCCCTGCTCGGGCGCGACCCGGTCGCGGACGTGTTCGTCAGCTCTCGCCTCGACCTCGCCGGCCTGGACACCTGGCGGCTCGGTGCGGAGGTCTGGGGCTACGGCGAGCGCGGCCGGTTGGAGTCCCTGTGCTACTCCGGTGCCAACCTGGTGCCCTCGCACGCCGGCCCCGAGGCTGTGCGGGCGTTCGCCGACCGGGCCAGGCGGCAGGGCCGGCGGTGCTCCTCGATCGTGGGGCCGGCGGCCGCCGTGGAGCAGCTCTGGCACCAGCTGCACCCGAGCTGGGGCTGGGCGCGCGACGTCCGCGACCGCCAGCCGCTGCTGGCCATCGACCGGGACCCCCTGGTCGAGCCCGACCCTGCCGTGCGACGGGTGGAGCGCTCGCAGTTGGAGGTGCTCCTGCCCGCGTGCGTGGCCATGTTCACCGAGGAGGTGGGGGTGTCCCCGCTGGTCGGCGACGGAGGGGCCCTCTACCGCGCCCGGGTCGAGGAGCTGATCACGCAGGGCCGGGCGTGGGCGCGCATCGAGGGCGACCGCGTGCTGTTCAAGGCCGAGGTCGGCGCGGCGACCGTGGACGCCTGCCAGGTGCAGGGTGTGTGGGTGCACCCGGCGCTGCGGGGCAAGGGGCTCGGCACGGCCGGCACCGCTGCCGTCGTGCAGCAGGCTCGCGCGCAGGTGTCCCCGGTCGTCAGCCTGTACGTGAACGACTACAACCTGAGCGCCCGCCGGTCCTACGAGAAGGTGGGTTTCGTCGAAGTCGGGATGTTCGCCAGCGTGTTGTTCTGACCGATGTGCCCCGCGTCACGCGGCGCGGGCTTGCCCGGACCGCACCTGTTCGGCGAGGGTGCCTGACCGGCGCCAAACGAAAGGCCTGCCTGTGACGCTCTCGCTCAAGCCCGGCACCTCCTGGGACGAGGTCTACGCCCGAGCGCGTTCGGTCGCGCCCGAGGCCTTCGACGCCGACCGGATCCTCAACCTCGCGGGCGGTGAGTGGCAGCGGATCGGTACGCCGGGTGAGCACGTGAACCCCGTCGACGGCCGGCCCGTGCAGGGGCCGCCACGCGTCGAGCACGACGACGCGGTCACCGCCGTCAAGCAGGCCGCGACGGAGCACGCGCAGTGGTCCACGGTCGACCTCGACGAGCGCAAGAGCAGGGTCGCGGCCGCCGTCGCCGGGATGCGCGAGCACCGGGACACCCTGGCGCTGCTGCTGGTCTGGGAGATCGGCAAGCCCTGGCGACTGGCTTGCGCGGACGTCGACCGGGCCCTGTCCGGCGTCGAGTGGTACCTCGGCGAGATCGAGCGCCAGCTGGTCGGCCGTACCCCGCTGCCGGGGCCGGTCAGCAACATCGCGTCCTGGAACTACCCGATGTCGGTACAGGTCCACAGCGAGCTCGTGCAGCTGCTCGCCGGCAACGCCGTGGTCGCCAAGACGCCCTCGCAGGGCGGCTTCCACACCCTCACGCTCGCGCACGCCCTCATGCGCCGCGAGGGGCTGCCGGTCAGCCTGCTGTCCGGGGTCGGCAGCAAGCTGGGCGACGCCCTGATCAGCGCGCCCGAGATCGGCGCGCTGGCCTTCGTCGGCGGCCGCACCAACGGCCGCAGGGCCGCCACGACGCTGGCCGACACCGGCAAGCGGCACATGCTGGAGCAGGAGGGCCTGAACGCCTGGGGCGTCTGGGACTTCTCGCAGTGGGACCTGTTGGCCGGCCACCTGAAGAAGGGCTTCGAGTACGCCAAGCAGCGCTGCACCGCCTACCCGCGGTACGTCGTGCAGCGCGAGCTGTTCCCGGAGTTCCTGCAGGCCTACCTTCCGGTCGTGGACGCGCTGCGCTGGGGCCACCCGCTGGCGGTCGCCGCGCCGGAGGACGAGCTGCCCGAGCTCGACTTCGGCCCGGTGATCCACGCCTCCAAGGCCGCCGAGCTGCGCGAGCGCTACGCCGAGGCCGTCGCCGGCGGGGGCATCCCGCTGCGCCACCGGGCCCTGTCCGACGGCGCGTTCCTGGACGGCCAGGACACCAGTGCGTACGTCGCGCCGGCCTGCATCCTGGAGCCGCCGTCGTCGTGGTCGCTGCGGCACGCCGAACCGTTCGGGCCGATCGACTCGATCGTCCTGGTGGACTCCGAGGCCGAGCTGCTGGCGGCGATGAACGCCTCGAACGGCTCGTTGGTGGCCTCGATCGCCACCGATGACGCCGCGCTGGGCGCCCGGGTCGCCGAGGAGCTGCAGGCGTTCAAGGTGGGCGTCAACACGGCGCGCAGCCGAGGCGACCGCGACGAGGTGTTCGGCGGCAAGGGCGCGTCGTGGAAGGGCGCCTTCGTCGGCGGAGACCTGCTCGTGCAGGCCGTCACCGAGGGCGAGGGTCAGGTCTACGGCAACTTCCCGTCGTACTCGCTCTACCCGACGGCGGTCTGAGCTCGTCCGTCGGCCAGCAGGTCGCGCCGCATGGCCTCGAGGTCGACGCCGTCGGGCGTCGGCCAGGTGAGGCCCAGCTCGCGCAGGGTCTCGAGCAGCAGCGAGCTGATCGCCCAGTCGCGGTACCACTTGCGGTCGGCCGGGACGACGTACCAGGGGGCGAGCTCGGTGCTCGTCTTGGTTAGCACCGCGTCGTACGCCGTCTGGTAGTCCTTCCAACGTCGCCGTTCGCTGATGTCGGCCGGCCCGACCTTCCAGTGCTTGCTCGGGTCGTCGAGCCGCGCGAGCAGGCGCTCCTGCTGCTCGTCCGGTGAGACGTCGAGCAGGACCTTGACGATCGTGGTCCCCGCGGCGCTCACGCGCTGCTCCCAGGCGTTGATCTCGGCGTACCGGCGGCTCCAGACCGTTCTGGGCACCAGAGCGTGGACCCGCGCGACCAGGACGTCCTCGTAGTGCGAGCGGTTGAACACACCCAGCTGGCCACCGTGCGGCAGCGCTTTGTCGATCCGCCACAGGAACGGGTGGCCGAGCTCCAGCTTCGTCGGCGCGCCGAAGGAGGTGATGCGGCAGCCGGCCGGGTTGACCTGGCCCACGACGTGCTTGACGGTGCCATCCTTGCCGCAGGCGTCGCGGCCCTGCAGCACGAGCAGCACGCTGCGGGAACCGCCGAGCTTGCCGTTGGCAAACAGCTGCTCCTGCAGCTCGGCCAGCTCGGGGCCCATCCGGGCGACCTCCCTGCGACCGCTGGCCTTGTCCTTCGCACCCGGGTGCTCGCCAGGGTCCCGCCGGGTGCCGTCGAAGCGGAGCAGGTCGCGGACACTGGTCGTCATGCCGGCGATCGTGGCACGCCGGGCACGCGCGTGGGCCGGCCCGTCGGCGCCCCGGAGCCCTGGGCCGGCTGCAGGTTCAGCCTCGGGCGGAGGCCAGGCCGCGCAGCAGCAGGTCCACGCGCCGTCCGTCCACCTCGACGTCGTCGGCCAGGGCACGGCCCAGCTCGGCGACGTCGGCGACCGTGCGCGCACCGTGCTCGCACAGCGCGCGGGCGAGCCGGCCTTTCGTCCATTTGTTGTCGTGGCTCACGACCGACCGCTGCCCGACGTGCTCGCGCAGGACCCGCACCTCGACAGCTCTCGGCGCGCGGGCGAGCGCGGTGTACACCCCGGAGCGCAGGTCCACGACCAGGCCAGGTGCCGCGGCCAGCTCGGGCTCGAGGACCGGTCGCCAGAGGGCGGCGAGACTCCCGACACCGGGCAGGGAGGTCGTTCCGGACAGCCGGTACGCCGGGATGCGGTCGCCCGGTCGCAGGAGCCCGAACAGGGCGCTGGCGACGACCAGGCTGGACCGGGCACGGCGCTTCGCGGCGGGGCTCAGGGACGCGTAGCCGAGGTTGTCGAAGACCACGCCGGTGTAGCGGGCCAGCGCCGGCAGAGTCGGCGCCGTCGTCAGGGCTGCGTCGTCGGCGACCGGCCCGAGGTGCCCGGCGGGCAGCCCAAGTGCGACACCGAGCTGCTCCGGACGCTCGCGGGCGAGTGCCTCCAGCGCCCCGACGAGCCGCCGCCGGGGTGCGCCGAGCGACGGGAAGGACAGGGTGGAGAGCTCCAGTGGGGCGCCTCGCCCGCCGGCCGCCTTGCCTTCCGACGGCGGTAGCAGGAGGAGCACCGCGCGAGCCTAGGTCGTCCGGAGTCGCCACTGCGGCCGCGGCCGCCGGGCGCCGGCGTACCGGGAACCGCATGGACACGCGTCGCTAGGCTCGTGATCAGGACCGCCAACCTCGACAACCCCCGATCTCCAGGAGAGCCCGTGCTCCGCATGTCCACCCTGTTCCTGCGCACCCTGCGTGAGGACCCGGCGGACGCGGAGGTCCCGAGCCACCGCCTGCTCGTCCGGGCCGGTTACGTCCGCCGGGTCGCCCCAGGGATCTACTCCTGGCTGCCGCTGGGGGTGCGCATGCTCGAGCGGGTCAGCCGCATCGTGCGCCAGGAGATGGACGCGATCGGCGGCCAGGAGGTGCTGTTCCCGGCGCTCATCCCGCGCGAGCCCTACGAGGTCAGCGGACGCTGGACCGAGTACGGCGAGGGGCTGTTCCGCCTGCAGGACCGCAAGGGCGCGGACTACCTGCTCGGCCCCACCCACGAGGAGCTGTTCACCCTCATGGTCAAGGGCGAGTGCTCGTCGTACAAGGACCTGCCGCTGACGCTCTACCAGGTGCAGACCAAGTACCGGGACGAGGCGCGGCCCCGGGCCGGGATCCTGCGCGGGCGCGAGTTCGTGATGAAGGACAGCTACTCCTTCGACCTGGACGACGCGGGCCTCGCGGCGAGCTACGCCAAGCACCGCGTCGCCTACGTCAAGGCCTTCGATCGGCTCGGGCTGGACTACCGCGTCGTGTCCGCGGTGAGCGGCGCCATGGGCGGCAGTGCCAGCGAGGAGTTCCTCGCAGTCACCCCCACCGGCGAGGACAGCTTCGTCAGCTGCAGCAGGTGCGACTACGCAGCCAACGTCGAGGCGGTCGAGATCAGCGCGCTGCCCGAGCAGGACCCGGCGACGCAGCCGCCGATGGAGGTGTTGGACACCCCGGACACGCCGACGATCGAGGCCCTGTCTGCGCTGTTGCACGTCGAGGCGTCGAGGACGCTGAAGAACGTCGTCGTCACCCTTCGGCACCCGGACGGCCGAACGGAACCGCTGGTCATCGGAGTGCCCGGCGACCGCGAGATCGACATGAAGCGGCTGGAGGCGAACCTCGTGCCGGCCGACGTGCTGCCCTTCGACGCCTTCGAGCGGCACCCGGGCCTGGTCCGCGGCTACCTCGGTCCGCAGGTGCTCGCCGACCTGAGGATTCGCTACCTGGTCGATCCCCTCGTCGTGCGCGGCTCGGCCTGGGTCACCGGTGCCAACGAGCCGGGCAAGCACGCGCGGAACGTGGTGCTGGGCCGTGACTTCGAAGCCGACGGGGTCATCCCCGCCGCCGAGGTGCGGGCAGGCGACGGCTGCCCACGCTGTGGCTCGCCCTTGGCCATCGACCGCGGGATCGAGATCGGCCACATCTTCCAGCTCGGCAGGAAGTACGCCGACGCGTTCGCCGTGGACGTGCTCGGGCCGCAGGGCAAGCCGGTGCGGATCACGATGGGCTCCTACGGGATCGGGATCTCGCGGGCGATCGCGGTGATGGCCGAGCAGTCCCACGACGACAAGGGCCTGATCTGGCCGCGCTCGGTCGCGCCCGCGGACGTGCACGTCGTCATCGCCGGCAAGGGCGAGCAGGGCGCTGTGGGGGAGCGGATCGCCGGTGAGCTCGAGTCCGCCGGGCTCGAGGTGCTGCTCGACGACCGGGGCGGGTCACCGGGCGTCGCCTTCAAGGACGCCGAGCTGCTCGGCGTACCAAGCATTCTGGTCGTGGGCAAGGGCCTGGCTGATGGAGTCGTCGAGCTCCGGGACCGCAGGGCCGGTACGGCGCGCAGCGTGCCCGTGGACGAGGCCGTGGCTGCGGTGCTCGCCGACGTGCGGGGCTGAGTGGGCGCCCGGGCCGTCGCTTTCGCGGTGGTGGGCAGGGCGTGAGCGTCGCGGCGGTGTTGTTCGACTGGGGCGGCACCCTGTCGACGTACGTGCCGGTGAACCTGCTGGACATGTGGCGCGCGGCCGCCAGGGTCCTGGCGCCGGACGACCCTGAGCCCGTGGCCGCTGCGCTGCTGGCCGCCGAGGACGCCTGGTGGGTGGCCCGCGTGGGTGAGGGCGACGGCACCGGCAGCGGTACGACGGAGGGGCTGGTCCGCTCGGTCGCGCAGGAGACGCACCTTCCGGTGGAGCAGGCGCTTGCGGCCTACCACGGCGCCTGGGAGATCACGGTGGCCCATGACCCCCTCGCGGTCCACGTGCTGCAGTCCATGCGCGACCGGGGCCTGCGCACCGGCCTGCTGTCCAACACGCACTGGCCACGCGAGCTGCACGAGCGCTGGCTCGAGCAGGCCGGACTGCTCGACCTGCTCGACGTACGGCTCTACACCTGCGAGCTGCCGCACATGAAGCCGCACCCGATGGCCTTCCAGGCGCTGCTGGACGCTCTGGGTGTCCCACCCGCCCGGGCGGTCTTCGTCGGGGATCGGCCGCGGGACGACGTGGCGGGCGCGCAGGGCGCCGGTCTGCGCGCCGTGCTGCTCAAGGGCCGTCCCGTGCCGGCGTACGACGTGGTGCCGGACGCGTCGATCTCGACCCTGGACGAGCTGCTGCCGCTGGTGGACGCGTGGTGAAGCCCGTCGCGCAGGCCGATCCGCTGCTGGCCAGCGACATCCGGTCCCGCTGCGGGCGGTCGCTGAGCGGCTTCCAGCGGCAGTCACCGACCCAGGTCCTGGCCGAGCTCCAGCAGGAAGTCGCCCTCGGCGGGGACGGCGACCGGTACGGCGCCGGCGGCGTCGTCACCGAGGTCGAGGAGCAGGTGCGTGACCTGCTCGGCGCCGAGGCGGCGGTCCTGCTCCCGACGGGGACGATGGCCCAGCAGGTGGCGCTGCAGCTGCACTGCTCGGCGCGCGGCCGTCGTCGCGTGGCGCTGCACCGGACCAGCCACCTCCTGCTGTGGGAGGAGGACGCGCTGCACGAGCTCAGCGGCATGGAGTCCGTCGAGCCGTCGCGGGACCTCGGCGGGCTCGCGGCGGTGGTCGTCGAGCTGCCGCGCCGGGAGACCGGCGGTCAGCTGATCAGCTTCGACAAGCTCGTCGCGCTGTCGTTCCGCTGCGCCGATGCGGGGGTCGCGCTGCACCTGGACGGCGCGCGCCTGTGGGAGTGCGGGCCGGCGTACGCACCGCGCTCGCTCGGGGAGGTCGTGGCGCTGGCGGACACGACCTACGTCTCGCTCTACAAGGGCCTCGGCGGCCTGGGTGGCGCAGTGCTGTGCTGTCGGTACGACCAGGTCGAGCAGGTGCGCACCTGGCGCCACCGGTACGGCGGCACGATGCCCGCGCTGTGGCCACTGGCCCTGTCCGCCCGCCGTGGGCTGCGCGAAAGGTTGCCGCGGATCCCCGCGTACATGGAGGCGGCCCGCGCGCTGGCCCGAGAGATCGAGGTGGTCTCACCGCCGGTCACGCCGCTGCTGCACGTCGTCCTGCAGGGTGAGCCCGGCCGCCTGCTCGAGGCACTGCTTACGGTGGCCGAGGAGTCCGGGACCTGGCTCGCCGGCGCCGTCGGAGCCGGGCCTCGGCCCGGCACGGGGGTCATCGAGATCAGTTACGACGAGGGCGCTCTGGCAGTGGCGACGGCCGAGCTCGCGGGACTGCTGCGCCGGGTGTGCGAGCTGGCGGCGCGCTGACGCCAGGCGCGCGGGGGAAGCCGGCGCGATGGCCGCGCCGAGAGGATCTTCGCTCTGCTGCAGGTGCCCGTCAGTACGGCTAGGCCTGCCCGGGCAGGGCCACCGTCTCCGGTCCGGTCCCGGCCGTGCGCCGCCAGACCGCTGCGCGCACCGCGCTCTCCTGCAGGCCGCCGACCGCGAGGACACGCAGCTGACGGTCCGTCGTGCCGGCGACGAGGTCGCGCCACCGAACGGCCAGGCCCTGTTCAAGCCGGATCGCGAGGGCGAGGGCGCCGGCCTTGGATGACACCACCACGTCGTACGCCGCCAGGGGGCCGGGCGCCGTCGTACCGAGGCGCGCCGCGAGCTGGTCCCGACGGACGCGGTGGGCGTCGAAGGCCTGCTGGGCCAGCATCCGGTTGGGCTCGTCGAGCTGCGCACCGAGTACGCCGTAGCCGTAGACGGCCGCATGTTCGGCCGCCAGAAGTGCTGTCAAAAGCGTGGTCTCGCTCACCTGAGGACCACCTCGTGGGAGGACTCGCTCGCGGCCAGCGACGCGAGAACCGGTGCCAGCCGGCGGGAGCACGTCACCGCTGCCGCAGCATGCGCCGCAGCAGCCCGGCGCTCCAGCCCCTGGAGCTCAGCGGCGGTAGGCGCGCCCTTGGCGCCGCGCGCGGCCGGCACGTGCGGGTGCGGCGCACGGGGGGCCGGCGCACCGGGAACTGGCGCACCGGACGACGCCGAGGAGTGCGTGCCGGGTGCTGCGAGGGGGGGCTTGGGCGAGGCGCCGAGGGCAGCCAGGTGCACCACGTGGTCGGCTCGCAGCGGTCCCAGCTGCGCGGCAAGCGCAGGAGTGGTGGCGAGCACGGCGTCGTACGCCGCGAGCAGGAGGCGTTCACGGGCGACGGCAGCGGCGGTGAGCGCCAGGTCCGGGTCGGGTACGGCAGGGCTCCTACGACGGCGCGGGACGGTGGTGCAGGCACTGAGCAGGGCGGCCAGCCCGGAGGTCAGCACCGCGCGCCGGGTCGGTCCGCTGGTCACACAGGGAGCCTGCCAGAGCCGTCCTGCCGCCGGCACCGTGCGCCGACCGGGGAGCCGCCGGCGCCGTGCGCCGGCCGCGGACCCGCAGGGAGCAACCGACCACTGTCAGTGCAGCTTGTGGTCCTCGGCTGCCCCGCCGGCCAGGACTTCGGCCGTCACGGGCGTGTGCGCAGCTGCCGCGCGCAGGGCCGACGCTGCGTCCGGGCTCGCCTCCTGCGCGTCGTCCAGGGCTACCAGCAGGGCCGCCACCTGCGGCCGCAGCTCGTCGGACAGGGTCGCGGCGGGTAGCCCCGGCACCACGGAGTGGACGAGCGCACCGAGTGCGTTGCGGTCGCGGTCGAGGTGGCCGCGCGCGAGGGCCTGCCCGTGGATGTCGTGCCGACTGCCGGCCACGGCGTATCCGACGAGATCACCGGTCTGTGCGCGCCAGGACGACAGGAAGGGCGCGGGCAGTGACGGGTAGCCGGCGCCGACCGCCTGGGCGAGAGCGCGGGCGACCTCGTCCTCCACGGCCGCCGCGGCCGTCCGCCGCGCCGCCGCCGCACGGCTGCCCCCGGCCGGACCGGCTTCGGTGGCCACCACCTGCACCGCGACGGAGTAGGCATCGGCGACGAGCAGGGCGGTGAGACCGGCGCGCAGGTCGCCCGCCGCGGTGTCGGCGTCACCGAGCCCGCGGTCGTGGGCCATGCCACGGGCCAGGACCGCCGCCGTCGCCGACATCCGTGCTGCGGCGCTGCGCAGCTGGGCGAACTGGGTGGCGCTGCCGGCTCGCTGCGCGTCGGTGACACGGAGTGCAGCGGCGAGTTCGGGGGCGAGCTCGTCCGCCACGGTGGCCGGAGCCAGCCCGGGCGCCAGGGAGCCCACCAGGTGACCGAAGGTCGCCCGGAAGCCGTCCAGCGCCCGCCGGGCCCGCTGAGCCCTGCCGGGGTCGTGGGCCGCAGTGGCCTGGGCGTAGTCGACGAGGACGCTGTCCCGCTGACGCCAGGAGACCAGGAACGGCGCCCTGCCCTTGGGGTACAGGGCCCCGATCAGCGTTGAGAGCGCGACGGCATTTGCATCCAGGGCGGCCAGGTACACGTGCTCGGTCAGTAGGTAGGTGAAGCCCGCGCGCAGCTCGACCGCCGAGGTCCTGGTCGCCTCCGCGCCGACCGCGATGGCTCCGGTGGCCGTGGCCGTGGTCGGGGCCCCGGCTCTGGCCCGCTCCCCGCCCACGCTGCCGCTGCAAGCGCTCGCGGCGAGGGTCGAGACGGCGGCGAGGGCTCCGACGGCAACGCGGGTCGTCCGTCGCACCTGGTCCTCCGTCGCGGTTGTGTCCAGTGCGTTCGCGCCACGGGCGGCGGCGGATGGTCGGGGGGTCCGGCCGCTCGAGGACACCTGATCCCTGCATGAGCGCTGCAGGGAACGCCCGGCACGCCGGCGGTCCAGCCACCACCCTGCCCCCGGTCGAGAGCCGAACGTTGCCGGCAGAGGCACTAGCCTGCGAGAACGGGCCGGACCGTGGCCCATGATCACCACAACGGTCGACAACAGCAGACAGGAGCAGCCGTGGCCCACGACGCCAGCCCGCGCCTGGCCCAGCTGCTCGCGCCAGCCGTCGAGGGCGCCGGGTACGACCTCGAGGACGTACGGGTCTCCCCGGCCGGCAAGCGCCGCGTTGTACGGGTCGTGGTGGACCGCGACGGTGGCCCAACCCTGGACCAGGTGGCCGCGGTCAGCCGGGCCGTGTCCGACGTGCTCGACACCGCCGAGCAGGACGACCCCGAGCTGCTCGGGGGCGCCTACGTCCTGGAGGTCAGCTCGCCGGGCGTCGACCGGCCGCTCACCCAGGCGCGGCACTGGCGCCGTAGTACGACCCGCCTCGTCGCGGCGAGCCTCCGGGACGGCTCGACGCTCACCGGCAGGGTGCTGTCGGCCGACGACGACGTGGTCGTGCTCGAGGTCGAGGGCTCGCCGCGAGCGGTCCAGCTGGCCGACCTGGACCGCGGGGTGGTCCAGGTCGAGTTCAACCGCCCGGGTGCGCAGGACGAGCGCGATGACGACCAGCATGACGACCAGCACGACGACAGCGACGAGGAGGCCCCGTGAACATCGACATGAACACCCTGCGCGGCCTCGAGCGGGAGAAGGACATCTCGCTCGACCTGGTGGTGGAGGCCATCGAGTCGGCCCTGCTCACCGCCTACCGCCACGGTGACACCGCCAGCGAGCACGCGCGGGTCGAACTGGACCGCCGTACCGGTGACGTGGTGGTCCTGGCCCAGGAGCTCACCGAGGACGGCGCGGTCGCTCGCGAGTGGGACGACACGCCGGCCGACTTCGGGCGCATCGCGACCGCAACCGCCAGGCAGGTCATCATGCAGCGCCTTCGCCAGGCCGAGAGCGAGGTCTCCTACGACGAGTACGCCGGCAGCGAGGGCGACATCGTGTCCGGCATCGTGCAGCAGGCCGGGCAGCGCTTCGGAGCGCCCGCGAACCGCAACGTCATGGTCAAGCTCGGTGCCCGCGAGGACAGCCTGGAGGCGACGCTCCCGCCGGCCGAGCAGGTACCCGGCGAGGTGTACGAGCACGGCAGCCGGCTCAAGTGCCGGATCGTGGGCGTCAGCCGTGGTCAGCGGGGGGCCCAGGTCATGGTGTCGCGCACGCACCCCGACCTCGTCCGCGGGTTGTTCGCGATGGAGGTCCCCGAGGTGGCCGACGGCACGGTCGAGATCCTCGCGCTGGCCCGTGAGGCCGGTCACCGCACCAAGATCGCGGTACGGACGAAGGTGTCCGGGCTCAACGCCAAGGGCGCCTGCATCGGCCCGCAGGGCTCCCGCGTGCGAGCCGTGCAGAACGAGCTGCACGGCGAGAAGATCGACATCGTGGACTTCTACGACGATCCGGCGCGCTTCGTGGCTGAGGCCCTCTCGCCGGCGACGGTCCTGTCGGTCGAGGTGGTGGACCTGGTGCAACGCAGTGCCCGGGTCGTGGTGCCGGACTACAAGCTGTCGCTGGCGATCGGCAAGGAGGGGCAGAACGCCCGGCTCGCCGCGCGCCTGACCGGCTGGCGCATCGACATCCACAGCGACACCGAGTCGGCGCCGGCGACCGCTCAGCCGTGAAACGCCGGGCGCCGCGCGCCGCCGCGCTAGACTCGGTGACGGCTCGCCTCGAGGGTCCGGTGCGCACCTGCGTGGGTTGCCGGGCACGAGCGGCGAAGTCCGCCCTGCTGCGCGTGGTCGTGGCCGACGGCGTGCTCGTCGTCGACCCGTCCGGACGTCTGCCAGGCCGAGGCGCCAGCGTGCACCTCGACCCGGACTGCGTCGACCTGGCCGAGCGGCGCAAGGCGTTTGCCAGGGCACTGCGCTCTGCCGGACCGCTGGACGTCGCCCCGGTGCGGGACCACGTGGCGGGGCTGTCCACCACCTTCTGAGAGAGCAGGTCGAGAAGCGCATGAGCACTCGATGAGCCCGTACCGATGAGCAGCCCCCCCATGCAGTAGCCACGAGGCCAGGGACCGACCCGGCCTGAGAAGGAGTCCAGTGCCCGGCAAAGCCCGCGTCCACGAGCTCGCGAAGGAGCTCGGCCTCGAGAGCAAGAATCTGCTGTCGTGGCTGAAGGAGAACGGCGAGTTCGTCAAGAGCGCGTCGTCCACGATCGAGGCGCCCGTCGCCCGCAAGGTCCGCGAGGCCTTCCCGGGAGCACCCGCGGCCGCAGCACCTCCCCCCGCGCCCGCAGCGGCCCGCGGCAACCCCCCACCGGCTCCGGTCGCTGCTCCCGCCGCGCCGGCGCCCGCTGCGCCGCTGCCGGCAGCGCCGCCGTCGGCGGCACAAGTCGCCTCGCCGCCGGTCCCGGCCCCGCCCGCGCCGGCGGGCCGGCCGTCACCCGGCCCGCGACCCGGCAACAACCCGTTCACCACTCCTGCTGACGGTGCTCCCGGCATGCCGCCGCGGCCCGCACCGCCGCGGCCGGCACCGGCCGCCGGTCCTGCTCCCCGCCCCGGTTCACCTGCCGCGGTACCGGCGCGCCCGGCGCCGGGCACCCCCGGCATGCCGCCCCGCCCGGCGGCAGCCCGGCCGAGCCCGAGCGGCCCGGCCGGCCCGCGCCCCGGACCGGGCATGTTCCCGCCCCGCCCTGCGCCCGGTGGTCCCCGTCCCGGACCGGGCATGTTCCCGTCCCGCCCCGCTGGTGGCCCGAGCGCCCGTCCCGGCATGCCCGGTGCGCGGCCCGGCGGCGCGCCCGGCGCCCGCCCCGGTGGGCCGGCCGGCGGTGGGTACGGCGGCGCACGCCCAGGTGGCGGCGGACCCAGTTTCGCCGGACGCCCAGGCGGCGGTCCGCGCGGGGGCGCTGCCCGTGGTGGCGCGACGCCCGGCGCTTTCGGCCGCGCCAGCGGTGGCCGGCCGGTCCGCGGCCGCAAGAGCAAGAAGCAGCGGCGTCAGGAGTTCGACAACCTGTCCGCGCCGACGATGGGCGGCGGCGTCACGCGAGGCAACGGTGAGGCCGTACGTCTCCCGCGCGGTGCCTCGCTCGCGGACTTCGCCGACCGCATCGACGCCAACCCCGGCTCGCTCGTCCAGGTGGTGTTCACCGAGCTGAACGAGATGGTCACCGCCACCCAGTCCTGCACCGACGAGACGTTGCAGCTGCTCGGCACGCACCTGGGCTACGACGTCCAGATCGTGACCCCGGAGGAGGAGGACGCGGCGCTGCTCGAGCGCTTCGACCTCGCCTTCGGCGCCGACTACGACGACGCCGCCACCCTGGTGGCCCGGCCGCCGGTGGTGACGATCATGGGACACGTCGACCACGGCAAGACGCGACTGCTCGACGCCATCAGGCAGACCGACGTGGTCAAGGCCGAGGCGGGCGGGATCACCCAGCACATCGGCGCCT
>JAABUI010000475.1_pt1 | contig 30275 bp, 10 predicted proteins | sample 5559111 | NCBI WGS metagenome assembly JAABUI01 (sample SAMN10711870, study PRJNA513365) | rock metagenome | isolation source: Antarctica rocks | place: Antarctica: Victoria Land, Buttleship Promontory | reverse complement strand
CCTTTGAGCGGTGCCGGCTTCGCTTTGTCTAGGCCGGAAGGATCATCATAACCTTCCTGCTTGGTGATGGCTTTCTGCTCAAGACCTGACACCTCCAGTCGTAGGCTTCGCTTGCCCGCTGGCAGCTTCTCGTACACTGCCATAGCAGCCGTGTTCACGGCAGAATTGGCAGCTGCTGTGAAGAGGACCTTCTTTCCAGACATGACCAAGCCGCTGACCATGATGGCAATCGTGGAGGTTTTGAGAGTCCCTGGGGCTCCGGTCATGAGGCCGATTCTGTTCCTCAGCTGATGCACCGAGTTGAACACTTTATTGCGCTCTACATTGTCTCTAGACATGTAAGGCGCGATGAAGTCGTCGTACGCTTTCCTATTGGCCGCTTTCTCCTCTGCCGTGCCTTCACCCTCTGTCAAGTCAGTCATTGTCCATACTGTCTGATCTGGGTCTGACATCAGGGCAGTTCGGATAGGTGCGAGAGTCTCGCGCTCATAACCTTCATTGGCCATTTTCTGTAGTGCAAAGAGCTCGCGCATGACGGCGTTCAGATTCACCTTGACTTTGATGTAACAATAGGAGAATGCACTGTCCTTGTCTTTCAAGTGCAGAAAGCTCCTTTTGGTATCGGCCCTTCCTCCACTAGTTATGAGGGCGCAGTAGTCAGTCTTTGTGGCCTTGAGATTGTCTATCACCTCCGGGTCGCGAGGAAGTACAGTGCCATAAAAGCGTTGGTTTTCCGGGGGCTCGATATGCCGTCTTCCCCCAATGACCCCATTGTCCAGAGCCATCTCGATATGTGAACCTGCCGATGGATCGAGGTCTTTTAAACCATCCAGACTCCTCGCTGAGCGGAAGTAAGCGAAGAATGAACGCTTGTACGGCCCACTCTCCAACACCGTTGGTAGAAATTTGGTGTCAACATGGATCTTGGGGAACTTGTGTAGGAAGACCCGGTGTCGAGCACGTGAAAGTGCAGCGTGCTGACCTACCACGTACTGATGATCCCGAATGACCGGCACTGCGTAAGTGATTTCGAATTCTTTTGGCGAGTTCCAATAATGCTTTGCTTGCATCACATCGTAATCCACAGACTTCTCCTTCTTGTACATTCCGCCGCCGATTTCTTGGACTGTAGGAAAGTTGTTCGGATCGGGATTGAAATTGCCGGACTCGTTGTAATACTGAGCAAATGGCTTGCGGTCGATGTCGACTGCCAATTGCATAGGCTCGAGCAGTGTTCTCACGAGCTCCGGATATTCTTCAAGTTTCTTCGGGCTCAGGAACCACAACACGACCTTGTGTTCTGCCGTATTGCGGAACAAGTCGTTGAGTATTCGCTTGGTTTTCGCCGGGAAGGTGGCCGCCCATGACGGATCAAAGCGATTGGTCTGGACGGAGGCCGAAGTACTGAAAGACACGCACACCAACTTCTGCAGGAGTTCTGGCTTGCCCACCGGTGCCATGCGCTTGATTGACTCATGCAAGACTAATTCGTTGTCGGGGTGTGTAATCGCAGACATGAACTCAAAGTCCTCCATGGTTCGTCGACCACCAAATGCTAGACCTGGGTACCAGGCGATGTGGGCAGTGTTGCTCTCCGAATCCTTGGACGAAAGTTCCGCCTGGGCACTGTCTTTGTTGATCCTGAGTTTGACTGCTATGGAAGGATCGCCGTACCGGCCACCCTCGGGAATCATCCACATCCCCGAACCTCTAGGGTTTGAGAAAGGATTACCAACGATGTTGATTTCTCCGTCCTCGCCCACAACCGAGACTGCAACTCTTATCTTGCTCTCTTTTTGGAGATGGTAGAGCTCTTGATATGGAATGGCCGGGTGCCTCTTGTCGTGCGTAGCCGTGATGGCGGGAACGACGGGTGGGGCAGCCGAAAGAGTGGTAGTCACTGGGACAGCCGGTGTTGGCTGAGGTTGCTGTTGGCTGTCGACCTCCATCTCGTTGCCTGAGCTAGCTGCTACGTTGGCGTACGAGGACCCCACTGAGTGAGGAGTCTTCTTCGCGGTTTCCTGGGCTGTGGTGGAGGCTGTGGTTCGGGCTGCTTTGATAGCGTTAGAGCCTGAGCTCCCATCTCGACGACGCTTGCCTGCTTGAGCCTTGCGTGATGCGAGGTTGGCCCTGATGTCGGCAGCAGAGGAGAGAGGCTGTCGAGCTGGAGTGGAGGTTGGAAGAGCTCTACCCAGATCTCGAAGGTCGGTGCGGATGGTGGAGTCTTCTTCTGCTGGCTGGGAGCTCGGATCTGGAGCTGTGTCGGCCATGGCGTCGTCTCCATCGTAGACCTCAGGCACTTCTTGCTGAGGCTCGTCTTGGAGAGACTCCGCATGCACCGGCTCCTGTTTTTGATTCAGTGGGCGGAACATGTTGGGAAGCCATCCGCCGGCACCACCTGGAGGGGTGGTGGGTTTGTCGTGTGAGGACATTTTTTTTGGAAAGGGCCACCGGGATCTTCGATCCTCAGCGCCTAAGAAAGTGTGTGTATCCCGCCGAAGCAGGAAGGCACGAGAGCGCACAGAAACGGAAGGCCGACGGTAAGCCGCTGGCGAGAGTCAGTTGAAGCGAACAGCCTGAGCGGTATACCGCAGCAGGACATCAATCAAATTCTCTGAAGAAGAAGAAAAGAGGAAGCAAAGCGGAATGAGATTTTGTATTATTCGTGGCCGATCGCCTAAAACGCGCTAATGGATCAACACACACCACTTCACTATCGGCCCTTGGCCGATTTCGAAATTGGAATTTTACGGACGCAGGTCTAGTCTACTTGATTGAGTATCTTACGAGCATCTATGTCAAGGATGTTCACACAGGTCCATGTTATCCCCGCACATAGTGGAAGTGACAATCGAGGTCCTTGTTAACATGGGGTGTCTCCGAGCTCGATCATGTTAATCAAATCTGCACGCATTCATTCCCAGAGAAACTGTGACGCCTTTGCTCTGCTGTGAAGAGCTCGGCATGTTCAGACTCCGAGTGAAGCTCACTTGGTTCAAAGGGGTAGAAACATACACCCTGACTCGAAATGGCTTTGTACTACGATAACACTTGAATCTTGTACTGTTACCGTATCCGAGGCATTTAGAAACAGCGTCTATCAAATGGATGACATTTCTGCGTGCCTGCATTTGCCCGTTGGCACCCGAGAGTATGATCCAACATCCTTTCCTAGACATGAGCCCTCACAGCGCGACAGAGCCACGTAATGTATGTTCTGTGACCTGGGCGCAGAGTTGCCCAATACTCCAATCTCTGAGCATGGCTGGCTAGTCGGTCTACTTTGTAAAAATCCTTTTGGGTTGTTAGGCCATCAATATCAACTTGCCGTCACGCGTGTAGAGCCTGCCAATGATAGAAGTAACATGCTCCTAAACATTGGAGAGCATATCGCACACCTCGCTGCATGATTTGCGAGCAGACAATCATCTTGCCGGGTCGCCCACTCTCCTCCGGTGCGCGATTTGATCATTCTCACATTCACACTGCGGTGCTGAGGAGACCAAGGGCTTTTGTCGAGGGAGTTTCATCGGGTCAGGATGCCCTGCGCAATAGAACAGAGTGGCCCACACACAGTTGGTAAGCCTTCGTCCGCTTTTAGTGAAGAGGCTGACACATGTCTCACCAGGTCCAGTGACTGTCTCAGGAGAACACCCTTACTGCCATCTCGCCAGGGCGTTGCACCGACCAGGGAATGCACCAAAAGCAGACCGAGCCACCGCTGTTGAGCCTTGAACGTCTGACAAAACGTGTATTGAGGTAACTGTGCAGGGCTGTTCCTTTACCCCAGGTGCAACAGGACTTTCGCTTTGGACCTGCAGAGGCATCATAGAAGAAGCGGGCTCGACGGCTCCAGCCACCGATGATGCTACAATCGGTTCTCCTACCGTGCGGCCAAAAGCGTTCCTCAAAGTAATTCGCCGGCAAGGATGGTTTGCGAGAGAAGCGTCGATAGGAAATGGCAAACTACTCCAACATGACTGCTATCAGATCTCGACGCTCTTTGGGGGATTGTGTGGAATTAGACTGGGGGTCTGGTCCAGTCCATCACACTCCTGTTTTGATCTGTTGAGAACAGCAGGATCGAGAGATGTCTGCAGGTCACTGTCCAGCAATGTTTCTCGACCATCAACACTTGGATCAGCCCAGGACGGTCGCTTTTACCTCTCAAGCAACCTGCAACCACAGGAGATACAGGAATACCTTCAAATCACCGCCCGAAGTGATGCAATAATTGTCAGGGAGCCGTGGGTTGAGACAGGAACGGAACGAAAGAGAAGATAGATCGTAAGGACAAGACGTCAGGGAAAACCCTATCGATTCCAAGGTAGATAACACCTTTCGCCATCGATCACACTGCGTATGGAGCCTTTCTCAAGTCTTTCCTACCCTGCCCTTTCCAGTTTTCGGTGGAGTCTCTTACTCACAATGAACGGCATCATCACCAAATGAATGCCTCGGAAGTCTTTTACGCTTCGACGTCTCAACATCCACCGCCACAGACTCTCTAATCAAGAACACTGATGGTCGTGGGCGCTGATGGCTGGCTTTGAATGAGCCCGCGTTCTCTTGAACGACCGATTGGGATCCAAGCCGAAAGCCCACAGCGAGTGGTACATTCAAGATGAAGACTGCGACTGGTATTATGTACATGGCTACGGGCGGGCCAATACACGCATCTAGGGGTTGCGACGGGAAGGAGCGGACGAGGAACAAGGGGTATGATAGTTGAACGCTGTCCACCCGTAGAATTCTTGTCTACATCTTGATCTACACAGCTATTCCAATGGATTTCAGAGTTTGGAGTGACCAGGGAAACCCTCGAAGACAGGAATATTGTATGGTCTTACTCACAAAGCCAAAGAGCAACAGCAATAAGCTCGCAATCACCTCTACCACATGACCCTCATTATCGCCTCACGCCTCTTCTCGATTACCGCAAAATGTTCTCAACATGACATCGTGGGTTTCGCAATCATGAGGACGGAAATACATCTAAATTATGACGAATCACGTTGGAGCAAAATGCTTGCTGCTTCCTCTTTTGCCTACTCTACCCTGACAAAGCAATTCCATCACGGTATAGGTTCGTGACAGCGACATCGCTTTGCATGATATTGCCGCCAAATGCAGTTGTCGACGATCCTCCGTTTCCCCATGTCTCGGAATCTCGACACCGGGACTGTCAAATTTCCTCCCAAGTCGAAGAACTCTACAGCTTCAGCCGTTCGCACAATTCCATAGGCTGGGGCATCAGGACGGCTACCTATATGAGTTGTACCTGTCTACCCATACATCGTCATTGCCGCATGGCTCATATGGGGGTCCTTGGCAATTTCTGAAGTATGCTTACTCATACTTTATACCTACACCGAAAGCAGGCTGCGGGTCTTGGCCATTCATGGAAAGAATTGAATTGCCTTTCTCAAATTCCAAGGGGATCCTTTGTGTACCGGCGAGTGCAAGAATCCAATTGATAAAAGCCCATGAGATTTCCTTACAACGTCTTTTTACGGCATTGAGACTCTGCAGAACATGTTTTACGTGATAGATGCAATCTTAGTACGTACGTTCCAGCGTTTTGTAAAGTCATCCCTTCTTTTGGAAGATCTTTCTAGGCTCATAAATGGTGGAATTCTCACAAAATCAATGGGATACAAGCACAATCGCACATACCATTCAGTGAAAGTGACATCATGTGTAGAGATCATTATTTTCCATGAACGTGTCACAAAATGGCTTTGGGTAACAGCTGCATGAAGTAGTTTGGACTCCTTGGCGTGCAGACTAAGACTAGGGAGAGAATCCCTTTTCCTCAGTCTGACCCTTCACCAGGCGTAGATCAGAATTATGACTACATGGCCATGTCAGTGTGATCGAGTGTCTACATCATTGTAGTATACCCATCTCAATAAGACGAATATTTGACTCTGAGGTGCGATGCGCCCGGAGGTCTCCCAAAAACTCCTCCCAAAACCCACCGCCCGTGTCAGCAGAGCACAGCTCCGGCTCCCACCGAGGAATGTGGCCGTACCTTTGCCTACACAGCCGGCGCAGCTTAGGCAAGCCATTCAGGATTCGCTTGTGCTGGACCCTATACGGGATGATTGGACACAGCCCACACAGGCAGCGGATGATGCCCAAAATCCACTCCTGCTGGACCCTATACGGAGTGATTGGACAGAGCCTTCACAGGACAAGAATGATACCCGAAATCCACTTGTCTTCGACCCTATAGAGAGTTCTTCTGAAGAAGGAGTCCACTTTCCACTTCCGGATGACGATGATCCTCAGGTGGATTGGCGAACCACACAAGTAGAATGCGGACCGGCTGAGCTGGATGATGTTAACGATAATAGCACCAGATCGCTTCAGGCTCAGGCATCATACAGGGTCCCAGATGTGGTAAACGCGGAGGCCACGTCCCATGGAGCTGTCCTTAGGTCGCCTGGTAGTGTTCCGATACACGAGATTTATAGCAAACTCTTGACCGAGCTATGCGAGAAGACTGCCACCAGGCATCTGGAGGCTCCCGTGTTGCAAAGTCTGCCGTTCGTTGCTTTCGAGGCCAAAAGTGTATTGCTCGATCGAGAACAGCGTGGTGAGAGTTTGCTGTACGCTTTCGCTCTCGTCGTTCATGTGTGGCAGGCCGTTGGACTGCGGGTACACCACGGTTCGTTACCCAAGCAGGATGAATCGCTTTCCACCCAGTGGACTTCATATCTCCTCTCGGCTTATTCCATCGTCAACTCACGGATTCGAAGTTGTCGATATGACTTCAGCCGATTCCAGTTCGCCGTGCAACACTGGGAGTCGAGGCTTTTTGAGATGGGCGGTCAAGACGTCTGGAACAATGCCGTGTGGCTTCGAAATATCGATGGCCCGATTTTCAGACCTCCAACTTCCCGAAACGACATAGCTGACGAGTATCTTAGGGTATTGGCAACCGAAGGGAAAATAGGGCTCGCGGCACATGTGCTCGAAAAAGAGCTTGAAGGTCCAGTCACGCCATTACGAACACACCTGGATCCGAACAAACCCGAGGAAAAGAGATGGGCGGTGTCTGAAATATTCGGCATCTTCAATGGAATGAAACTGGAGACTCTTAAGTCGCTGATTGATGGCTCACTGTCGCGCGAGTCTGAAGTCGCTTACACTGAGGTATGGGGAGACCTCCAGCGAATTGGTAGGCCAGAAATCACCAGGCCCTCTATCTACTCCAATTGCATTTGCGACGCAATGGGAATATCCCCCACTCCGGCCCAATGGAAAACCGTCTGCGAGAAGATGAGGTACTATACGGAGCCGGAGAGCAACGAATTCGCGGCTGCAATAGACCAGCTGATCTATCCTAGCAATGATTGGCCCACACATCTTGCCTCCAAGAATTTGAGACGGTATACGGAGTGGCGGTCATGGCTGAATAATGGAGACAAGTACCCAAACCAAAGTCATCGTAAGATGGTTCGCTATTTCGCCGGTCAGATGCAAGAGAGGTTGGCAAACCAGCCTGACCATGTGCCACTTTCTGCTCCGGTGATTGAAATCGGATTCAGTATCGACTCTCACGATCGGCTTAAGCAACATGCCCGCCACCGGAACAGTAATTACCTCATGAATCTGTCGGAGGCAGTGTTTGAATATTGCTACCCGAAATGCTTTAGGCTGCAGCAACAAATAATCTTCAACTGCTACGCAAAGGAGCAGCCTTGGCTCAGCGAGATTGTGTTGACTCAATTGGGACAGGGGTACACAGAAGGCGGCGGGGGCTTCAGCCATCACCCTGCGGGAAATTCAAACGGGAGTGCATATCGGAAAACAACCCCTAAGGAATGGGACAGGTATGAGGCCGAAGCTTTCGAGGATGGAAGAATGGACGCAGAGCTCGACCGCGAGAATGCATGGGCTGAAAGGCGAGACAGGGAGAAAGAAGAGGCTTTTGAGGTCGAGAAGCAGCGAATGCTGCGATTTGGCGACTTGCTAGATTCCATGCGGAGACTGACTGAAGCTACTCGTGCTTCAGGGAGTAAGAGCTAGCGATCAATGAGGTTCGACATCTCGCAGGCTATTCTTTGGTGCTGTATCTTTGGATGGGAGTCTGTTCTTGATTGGAGTGATATTTTGCAATGTTGTGTTAGGTATGATCTTATCAAATTTTTGTTCGGTTCTCTCTCCACCCAAAAGCTGCTTGATTGGTGGCGAAACTCAATGGATATGCAGCTGGAAAGGCTAAGAAATTGCAAACATGGCGAATGTCATGGGCGGCGCTCATCTGAAAAGGATGAATATTTAGGCGTGTGATCTTGACTAAGTAACCTAACCATATGCAGGAAATATGAGGCGCGTGGGACTTGATCTGACCTGCGACTGCCATCACTGCGGCCCCAGGATACCCTCCAGTCGATTTCAGGTCCTGGAATCAGACACAAATGCAGTTGAGGAAGAAGTTGCTCAGAGTATGCAAAGCCCCTATCCAAAGCGCCCATTGAAAATGCCACATTATGTCGCCCCTGACATTCAAGAGCCTGCCTGTTCTATAGTTTTTGTATCACATAAAACCCCACTCATGGCGCCCACCAAAACAGTGATAAGAAGTAGGGCTCCCATGGTCACCAGGGAGAGCGCCCACTAGTAATTGAATTGAGTTTAGAGCTTTCACCGGCTTCATCGATCACCAAATTTGTAGTTCTCACGAATGAGAACGGCACCAACCAAGATCGTAACGCTCCCTTCAATGCATGGCGCTCACCTGATTTATGGCGGCCACCAAAATCGTACAGCGCTCACCTGAATTACATACAATGGCGGTCACCAAGAATTATGGCGCTCACCACATTTCATAGCGGCCACCAAGTTTCTCGGCGCTCACAAAAAATCATAGCGCTCACCAGAATCCCATGGCGGCCACCAAAACTTATGGCGCTCACCAATTCATGGCAGCTGCATAAATCTCATAGCGGCCACTAAAACCTCTAGCGCTCACCAATTCATGGCAGCTGCATAAATCTCATAGCGGCCACTAAAACCTCTAGCGCTCACCAATTCATGGCAGCTGCATAAATCTCATAGCGGCCACCAAAACTTCTAGCGCTCACCAATTCATGGCGGCCACGTAAAACTCACAGTAGCTACCTAATTCATGGCGCTCACCAATTCATGGCGCTCACCTAATTTTACAGTAGTCACCCAAATTTCTATGGCGGTCACTAAATCCGAGGCGGCGTCCAGAATAATATGGCGGTCCTCTAGCTTGTGGCGGTCACCCAATTCAAGGTGCTAATCTCCTGCGCCCGCCAAACTTATAATAGTAGTCTACGACTAGACTCTAGAGTTTATAGTAATATAAAATCGAGGAGAGAATAATAGACTCTATTCTCTAGTAAGACTAATTCTTAAGAAGAGTCGAGAGAATCCCCCGGAGTCGCCCTCTTATTTAAGGCGACTCGTAGCTAAGGTACTAAGGGCCCCGCTTTCCTAATAAGATAACGTAGCTATAGAACCCTTATCTCTATACGCACGCTATCCTATATTCGTTAACTAATTATAATAATTATCTCCTCTCTTTAAAAGACTCGTCCTCGAGTCTTCGTCGCGTAGTAAGCGCTTTACTAGAGCGATAGGGCCGTAGAAATATAGAGTAGTCTTAAAAAAAACTTTAAACCCTAGTACATCGGCAAATCTCAAAAGTTTATATTAAATCCGGATTTGCTAACTCCGGAAATACGGGTAAATCGTAATTTTATCGTAATTAGTAAATGCGCGTACTAAATATTACGATTTTAGCAGGTTTAATAGGTTTAGTAGGTTTCGTAAAATTACGAATTTTTAGTAAATTACGTAATTTTTAAAAGTTCGATTTTTTCGATTTTTTCGATTTTTATCCCTTTCCTTATATACGGGAGGTATACGCTAAGCTTTAGCGTATCTAAAGATATCTTAATATTCTAATTCGTCTATTCTATCCCTTTCCTTATAAGCGGATATTTAACGCTAAAGGGAGATCTACGTAGGGGTGGTAATTAGTCGGCTCTATCTAGCGAATATCTAAATAGCCTTAGTAAACCTATACTAACTTATTACTACCCCTACGTAGATCTCCCTTTAGCGTTAACTATCCGCTTATAAGGAAAGGGATAATCTATAGATAACTAATAATTCTACTAAGAGGTAAGTAATTTAATTAGAGAGATTAGATTACTTCGGATACGCTAGTATTTAGCGTATATCTCCCGTATATAAGGAAAGGGATAATCGACTAAAACACTCGGGAAAGCTATGGGGGATAAACTACTAACACCACCTAAAATTAGACCCTAAATCGGTCGATTCGGCCGATTCTCTCGCGGGGGTAGTGCCCGGGGTCGTGCCTAGAGGTGGTACTTAGGGCTATACGCTAGGCCTATACGTATAGCGTTACGTTAAGTAGGCGACGGTTATAAGGCCTTTAGGGGCTACAGTCGTAAGGCCTTCGGGGCTACGGTCGTAAGGCCTTCGGGGCTACGGTCGTAAGGCCTTCGGGGTCTTCGGAGGTTCGTACGACTAAATTTTAGAGTTATTATTTCGGGTGTTAGTAACCTAGGTTACTAATATAGCTAAAAGCGTTAGATATAGGCGAAACGTGCTAAACGTGCTAAATTATGCTAAAACCTAATTTTTCCGATAATAGCCAAAAAAGGGTACTATAATAAACTTTTAAGATTTGCCGATACTCTCTTTATTAATTACGTAGAAAATATTTTCGAATTCCCGTACGTTTCCCTATAAGTGCTCTAAGTAATAGCGTAATCTATACGCTCTATAGTAATAGATACTCCTACTATTTATCTACTCGAGATTTAGTAAATTAGTATTCTTAAGAAGAGATAAGTTATACTCGTACGCGAAACGCTAAGAGATTATATTAATCTCTACGCCGTTATCGAAGTAAACTTTTATATAGATTTTCTCTCTACTTCGACCTATATATTCTTTATAGATAGAAGGGTTAACCCGCTAACTAAATATACTCCCCAAATAAATAGTTTATAGGGCTAAATCGTGGCTTAGAATATTATTTTTTGAGAAGTTATTTTATAAGAAAACTTTATATACGAAACTTATATATATTTTAATTTTAGGAAGATTTCGTATAAAGCAATTTTTAGTATATCGCGTAGTTATAAAGATTTAGAGGGGGTGTTCTATTGGGGGGTTTGTTTAGTTAGGGGATTAACCCTTCTAAGTGTTATATATATTATAATATTAATCTAATTAGATAAGGATACTTAGTATACTTAGCGTAGGCCTATATCCCAATATTCTACTCTATAGACTAAATATTATTATCTTTCCACCTACTAATTAACCCTTATAGGTTTATCCCCTAATAATAAGGGAGTCTTTCGATAGTACTCTAATACGTTTTACCTCTATCGTTATAGAGCTATCTACGGGAGTTAAGCTTTTTCCGTATTACCCGGCTTCCGCTTTATTAGCGCGCCGACTAAGCTTCTCTTATTTCTTTCCTACCTTAACTTATTACGGGACTTAGAATATTTATTAGAATAATTCTAATATTTAATTAAAGCGATATTATCTAATTATAAAGTACCTACTTCTTACCTACTCCTTTTATTCGAGTTTAACGATTTATCCTCTTTAGTACCCTTTTATATAGTATTCTCTTTTCTTAAAGTTAAATAGTCTCGTCTCGTTTTTCTATCGCGTTTTCCTTTTTTAGGGGCTACGTCCTAATCGGAATTCGCTTTTATACGGAAACTCGAGTCTTTAATTCTTTTAACGCGTCCTCTATACGAGTACCTACTTTAACGAGGCTAAGTCGCGTAATAGAGACTATACCTATCTTATTAATTTCGACTCGAAGTTCTAGCCTTATATAAATTAGGCGATATTAGACTCGTTATAGTTTAGTATAGGGATCTAATTAGGCCTCTAGCGTATTTAGGTATACGTCGAACTCGCGATTCGTCTACGACTCGCCTTAGCGTACTTTAGTATATTACTAGATTACGCTTAACGTTCGATTTACCGTATTATCTAGGAGGTCTAGGAAAAACTTCTTAAATAATTCCTAAGTAACCCCTCTAATTTTATTACCCTACTCGATATATTATTACTAGAACTCTTCCGGATTACCCTTTAGCGATAATATTATATATAGTATATAATCGGTATCCGTCTAAAAGTTCTAGGGCGTTTAGATAAAAATAGCTTCTAACTTAAAAGTCTAAGTTCGCTATTTCTTAGTATTCTTACTAAAGTAGTTAGGGATTAGATTCGGCCGTATAGTTCGTCCTCTCCTATTATACGGGTCGGTATTATCTCGACTACGCTTCGATCCCGCCGCGGAGGATATATCTCGACTCCTTAACTCTTCTTTATTACGACTCCTTCCTTACTCCTTATCTACGTTTACTATACTATTTATATTACTCCCTTTAAAGACGGTAATATACTATCGAATTATAATAAGTTTATTACGCTTAACTATTCTATCTCGCTTTCGCTTAGCGCCCTAAATTAATTTATTAAAAGTTTAAAGAGTAGATAGAGATCTATTTTCTAGACGTTCCGAGTTATTTAAAGTAGGAGGGTTACCTTAACCCTATAATATATTCGTACTCGCTTCGGGTACGTTTACGTCGCGTTACTACGATACTCTCGTAGTAGGTCTTCTTAATTCCGAATTACTACTCTATATATAGGTAGAAGAATTAGAATTAGAATTATTATAATTAGTTAACGAATATAGGATGGCGTGCGTATAGAGATAAGGGTTCTATAGCTACGTTATCTTATTAGGAAAGCGGGGCCCTTAGTACCTTAGCTACGAGTCGCCTTAAATAAGGGGGCGACTCCGGGGGATTCTCCTAACTCTTCTTAATAATTAGTCTTACTAGAGAATAGAGTCTCTTATTCTCTCCTCGATTTTATATTACTATAGACCCTAGAGTCTAGTCGTAGACTGCTATTATAAAACCACTGTGGCGGCCACCTAAATCATAGCGCTCACCAAAAGCCCGGCGCTCACCGAAATCTATGGCGGCCACTATAAAGTCGGCGCCCAGCCAAATTTATGGCGCTCACCAGAATCTGGACGCCCGCCAAAATCTGGGGCGCCCACCAAAATTGGTGGCTCCTATAGTCAGATACTTGGTGGGCGCTTTAATTCTGGTGAGCGCCTCTCACCTTATTTTTAGATGAGCACATTCAGTAGCGTACGTTTATGACGGCAGCTCTTTGTGGGAGCCTGTCGATTGTGTGTCGTGGTTTTGGGCGGGCGCTTCGATTTATGGGCGCCTTGTTTTGAATGGGCGCTCGCTGTTGGTGGGCGCTTCGGGTGAGTGCTATGATATCTAACGGCTCTGATTTATTGTGGGCGCGCGGGGCGCTCGCTATTCCAAATCTCCAGTAGTGCTTGAATTCAAACAACATCGCCCCAGATGTGGGTTTCCCTACTCAAGCGCAATACCGAATGCATTCCTGTATCTGCCAGTCCGAGGACACACTAAGCACTCTATGAAGCCGTTGAATTATAATGAAATAGTTCGGACGGAAGATTTAATGGCAGCCGCCAAGACCGAGGCCTGCCTACTTCGTCCCTTCTCTGTTCCCAGTTCCAGATCCTCACCAACAGCGCATCAGCGCGAGACGTAGACTATTTTGGCTCGGAATTTTCCCAGCAAACGTACGTATAAGCTCTCCACTTTCCCTGGCGCTGTGGATCGAAGATCCCGGCGGCCCTTCCAAAAAAACCCTTTCCCCAGCGCTGAGGATCGAAGATCCCGGCGGCTTTCCAAAATGTCTCAAAATACACCATGGGTGGACCCAACCATTGAGGTGGTCGGGTTCTTGCAAAAAATGTCAAAAGCTATTGGGGCAACCCCGAGCAACGATGAGAATGGCATCCAGAAAGTCCTGGACCAGTGCGACAAGTACCTGGGTTCCCTCAAGGAGCTTGAAGCCGGCTTCCAAGTGAATTCACTAAAATACGACCGACTGGTGGCTGCACAAGAGGACATTGCGACGCTTGAGTGTAAAAAAGCTAAGCTGAGCGAAGAAAACGCAAATGCCGAACAAGCACTTACCGAGGCAAAATCTAGTGCTATTGAGACTGATAGGGCGCTCGATAAGAGACAGGCCCTTTTGGATACTCGGAACAATACCTTGTCCTCTCAAGAGCAGGCGTCTCGGAAGCGTTGCAAAGAGCTCGAAGATAGATCTTCTGGTCTAGATGCCAGACACGGCACCCTTGAATCACGTGAGACGGCTTTGCTCGACAGCGAACGTAGATTGGAAGAAGTCAACCGCCAGGTCGTGTCTAATCAGACGGCCATCGGTAACGCGAGGTTGCTATTGAGGAAATTGATCGGGAGGACTGGTGGCATAGACCCTGGCTCGCTCGGTTCATCGACATTGACAGACTTCAAGGAGTTGTCACAGGTGATTGTGGACAAATACGGCAATTTCGTACAGGAAAAGGAACGGAACATGACGCTAGGAAAAGATCTGGGAACCGCTAACGATAGGCTGGGGTCTTTAAGAATAAAAGCTGGGAATTTAGAGACCAAAATCTCAGATCTGGAAGAGATGCTATCTCGAGAGAGGGAAAGCAATGAGAGGCTGGAACAAAAAATCGTCCTCGCAAACGAGAGCACTCGTACTTTCGAAAGCGCCGATACCACACTCAGGCAGCAGAATCAATATTTGCAAGACGAGCTCAACGATGAGAAGACTAAAGCAGCTGGTCTAAAGGATTCCATTCGAGAGCATCAGTCGCGCGAGACGGCCATGCGTGAGAGTATCGGGCAACAGAAGTCCATTGCCATCCATTACAGGGACAAAAATAAAGCTCATGAGAAGCGATTCAAGGACTGGTCCGCCCAATTGCATGACTCCGATGCAAATGTAGCCGAAGCGAATGCTTTCAATAGTCTACTAATGAATGAACTCAATAAACTGAATGACGAGAACGTCAGAATCCTGAACGAAGAGATTGAAAAGCGAAACACCATCGCTGAACTTCGAGCCAAGGTGTCACTCGCCGAAGAACACCGTACGTTCTCTGAAAAGAACGAACAGAAAAGCGGAAACCGCATCAAAGAGTTGAAGGATCAGAACCGTACACAAGAGGCGGAGTTGAAACAGATCCATCAATCTCAGCTCGAAATCTCAGAGCTGAAAGCAAAAGCCGATGATCTCGAGATAAAACAAGTGGAGTTGCAAACGTCGAAAGAAATGTGCAAGCGAAAAGATGATCTGACCAGAACGTTGAGCAGGCAGCTGGAGGAGAAACAGGCGAGCTTGAAGCAGCTAACCAAGCACAATCAGACGCTGGAATTCAAGAAGACAGATATAGAGGATGATCTCAATCTCAAAGCCCAGGAAAAGAATGAGGCTATAGCGCTTCTCGTGCAGCAACGCACACAGAGCCGCCGCCTCGAGGAGCGGGTGAAAACGGTTGTTGGACAAAGAGACATCGCTAATGCCGACCTTGCAGAAGCACGTCAAGAAAATCGTAATCTCGGGCACAACCTAGAGGTGATCACCATGAATCGGGACGAACTGCGGGATACCGTCAAGGAGTACGAGGATGGTCTTGGAGGGGAGGACTCCGCGGAAGTAGCACAGGGCGACAGTGGGAGGACCGCCTCGGATTACGAGAAATTGCAAGCTCGGGTGGCCAGATATCGGAAGGAGCGTGATGCCCTGAGAGAACGCATTGGGGAGGCTGAAAGAGAGGCGGCGCCTGCAGCGACTGAAGCCCAGAGACACTCTGTTGACAATATACCCGAATCCAGTCTTGTAGACAACTTGTCAAGACGGCGGAAACGCCAACCGGAAGCAGGACTTGGAGAGATTGGGGATACACCTCCGAGTAAACACCCCCGACGTACTACGAGGTTTGATAACCCTAGTCGTGACGACTCTAGCAACCATCGTGGCCTCTTTGATGAAATGGCGCTTCAGCAAAGCCGTGAACCAGAGTCTGGCTGGGGACTTGGGCGACAAGGCGCGCACAGACCTTCCCTGGGTAAGAGTCATCCAGAAACTGGATTGACCTTGACCAGAGATGAGGTGCAAGTTCCAGCGACGCAGAAAGACCGCATATCTGGTAACGCTCGACTATCGGCCGGGGTTACAGTAGACGGCCGGACCCCTGGTAAACCTCTGGGTCAGGATCATAATCAAGGTGATGAAGCAGAGGAAGACGAAGACTTGACACTCTTGGACAATCCTCAACAGTCCACTCCGAATGGTCGCGACGCTCCCCACGATCCGGCCGAGGATCAGCGAATAACAACATCCAAATCGAATACGGCCGCTCAACGACCACCGCCGGCCCTCCGACCTGGGACGACATGGGTGATTGACGATGTTCTTAATCGTAGGGCTACATCAAATCAAATCCCGCCAAGCATCATTTCTACTGTGCGAACACAGATCGAAGAGTGGGACGTGCGGGATCCAAAATGGAGAAGGGCAGGCGTGGGGCATATCGTCTGTGCAGACAGGTGTTGTGCCAGAAAGAAGGCCGAGTGGGTAAATAATGACACCAATCATGCCTGTGTCAAGTGTACTGCATCAAGGAAGGTATGCTGTAGGGTTGTCAAAGGCAGGATTCTGGCACTCCCTGTCAAAGGAAGGCAAGGAGAATCACTGAGACCAATCAACGAGGCATATTGGCGGAACCAATGAGGGCATGACGTGGATGGAAATTTCATTGGAAGAACATAGTGTATTTACTGGGCTTGATGCCATCCATCGCATAGGCTTTACGTGTAAAAGCCTTGACCACTAATCCTCCAATTCTCTAACGTGATACAGATTCTCAAAACACGTTGATCGCCGGTACATCTGAGTCAGAGTACATGAGCACCCTTCCGATGTATGTCCCATCACCAAGTACAACTTGGCAAGGACCTTTCTAATGTCCCTCTTTTGATTCATCCATTGTATAGCAATTGGCTTGTAAGATGACAGATCCAAGGTGTATTCACAAAGTTATTGAATGAAGAATCAATCAGCCTGCTGCAAGATTTTTCAGAAGTGGCTCTTTCAGCTTATGGCTCATCACTGGACTTTTCTCACTTTCCCTCCATTGTGATATATTGAAGCCCTGTTTCCTTGTGCTGTGGGTATAGTAAATCTCAATGTGCAAAGACATGGCTATTAGCGAAGGTGAAGAATGCAATGATTGACGGCGGTTGTGGAATATCATTTTCTGGCTTCCTTGCGATAACGAAAGCGCTTCTCAAAGATTCAGAGTAATGGTATCGCTATCATTGAAGAATATTATCTTCAATAAAAGTAATCAGAAGGAGCGCCTACCGAGAAGATGGGACGAACTTTGACTAAATCATAGCAAGAGCGCCTACCGAGGGGGCAGACAGTGCCTGCTTAACGGAAGAGGCGCCCAGAAAGAATAACAAGAGAGTGGCCACTTATTTGAAAAAGAAGCAGCGGTTGTTAAAGAGTGTCTTTGGGCTCAAAGTGGTATACGAAAGCCTAGCTTATACGATGCAGATGTACAAAAAACGGTCGTCATCGAACGAACCCCTTATACAAGCCGAAGCGCCCACCAGGCCCCTGAAAGGGAAGTATACCAGAAGCAGATACATCGAGATCGAAGGCGAGTAACAGAGACGACCCCTATTAAAATGGTCGCCTACGGAAATGATTGTTCAGCGAAAGAAGCTCTTTTCACAACATTCATACAAGGATCCAAATCTTCATCACCTTCGCAGATGGTCACACCCACAAAGAAAGGCACACAATATCGAAGGCGCATCTTAAAGCGCTTTCGCAAGGGTGGCCATTCGACTTGGCATGATTCCTAGAGCAATCAGGAGTGCTTCGTCTAATAGATCATGCTATAGTGAATGCTTCATTACTTTTGAGTGGTTAGCCATCTCGTACTCCCAAATGGACGTCGCCACCAAACCTTCCCTGAGGCCCGCTGGGTAAGGAGAAGACCCACGGTGTGTGTAGCGATACATACATGGACTGCACCCAGTTGTGAGTGGGATGGAAAAGGTATCCATTGCGGAGCAAATGCACCAATGAATGGGGAACGGGAAAAGGAGAAGAAACAGTAGTCCCAAATCGTGGTGAAAAGCCCTATCTTCTTTGTGCCGCAGCCACAAACAGGGAGACTGGGAGAGCAGCATCGCTACAGGACACCTCGCTGCCGAACCCATCGGACCATAGCTCAAGTGTCGGGCTTCCCCTTTGAATACGATAGGTCATGCGACAGCAGGCGGCAATGGCGACACCGTACAGCCACAGACGAAAAGTAGGGCCGATTTGTATATGGGGAAGCGCCGAGCCAATCCTCCTAGTCTTCTGAATACCACACGTTGATAGCCAGGGTCAGATTCAAAGAGGATTGTAAGGGTGGTACACCAGGACGTCGTGATTCATTGAAGTCGTAAGAGACTGGAGCGGCAGAAGCGACAGACTCGTGTAGAGGAGGATTGACGGTCTGAAGCTAGTCGGCTGGCCGACAGGGAGGGTGAACGGGCATAATGAAACGATCCTAAACAACAGTCGGTCAGTCATGAATATATAGGAACTCGTCGCCATAGCGCAATTAGATAGGACAGATGGACCAGTCGAATCCATGAAACTCGCCTCTTAGGACATGTGAAACAGCTGTATCTTCGTAAACATTGAAGGGAAGGCAAGGTGAGAATGTAGGTGTACCGTAGATGTAGGCGTTGGGTGAATGATAACAAACCACTGAGGCAGCCACTAGTCTATTTGGTCATACCCACCAAGACTACTAAAGGCGCCCATCAGTCAGGTCGCTCACCAAGATTCAAAGAGCCCCTGCCGGCCACCAAGTTCAGAGGCGCTCACTAAAAGGTACTCTACGCCCACCAAGAAAGGCGGCCGCCAAATTTGGTTGTGGCGCTCACAAGGTACGGCGGCCACCTATGTCTCTATCGCGCTCACTAGATTTCTGTGGCGGTATCCAAACTCACGGCGGTCACCAAATTCATCCAAACTAGGGCGCTCACCAATTTATGGCGCTCACCAAATTCCTATGGCGGCCAACAAAACTTATAGCGCTCATAAGATTTATTGAGCGCTTACCGTAATTTTATAGCGGCCACTAAATAATGGCGGTCACCAAAATATGGCGCCCATTGAATTTATTGAGCGCTCACCAAAACTTACTGCGGCTACGAAAATATAACGCCCGCTAGTTTATGGCGGTCACCAAATTCACAGCGCTTACTAAGCCCACTGCGGCCACCAGTATAGCGCTCGCTAAATTCTTGTAGCGGCCACCAAATGATGGCGCTCACCAAATCCTTATAGCGGTCACCCAAACTTATAGCGGGAAGTAAAACTCCTAGCGACCACCAAATGTATGGCGCTCACCAAATTTCATGGCGGCCACCAAATGATAGCGGCTACCAAAACTGATGGCGGTCACGGGATTTATGGCGGTCACCAATTCTCGTGGCGCTCACCAGATTTCATAGCGCCCACCAAGATATAGCGCTCACCCAAATTTCTATAGCGGTCACCAAAACTTATAGCGGCCACTAAAGCTATGGCGGTTACCAAACTCACCAGACTTATAGCGGTCACCAAAGTCACGGCGCTCATCAAAACTCACAGCGCTTGCCGAAATCTATGGCGGCCACCAAACCTGTGGCGGTCGTTCAACATACGGCGGTCACCAAATCCACGGCGCTTACCAAAACTCATGGCGGCCACGAAATACATGGCGCTCACCAATTTTAAATGGCGGCCACATAAATTTCCATGGCAGTCACCATAACCCACGGCGCTCACCAGGTGATAGCGCCCACTAACCCACAGTGGTAACGACCTTTATTTGGTGAGCATTTTTCTTGCTTAATTAGGCAAATCACAGCGTAAGTAAAGGGAAGCGCATATTGCATCTAAGGTCCCTGTCAAGATCAGGGCTCCTAATCGAGAGGATGCTCACCTTGATGGTCTGACCGTTCTCTTGGTCTTTAGGGGGCGCTTTCGGGACTCACATGAGCGCCTTTATCTCTTAAATATATTGTTGAGCGTTTGGTAAGCTCCTTGCTCGGTACACGATATTATCTATTGGACACTCTGATTATGTGTTGGCGCTTCGGAGTTTTCAAGCGCCCTGCTGCTACGAGCGCCTTCGAATTGATGTTCGCCTTAGTTCTGGAATCAACAATAACGAAGTAGGTAAAATCCAGTCGATACGCTTCATTGGGGATGTGGAGGCGCGGCATCCTGGTGGTCGCTCTCATCCACCACATGATCTCTTCATACTTATTCTTACCTCTTGATCAACTCTGTACCCATCAGGACCTAGTAATCGGCTCGAAATACGCCCAAGAAACGTGAGCGCTTGCAGAGGATTCCGGACTTCATCGCGCTGGCGACGGACCAGGCTGGAGCCTGTAGTATCACGACGGTCCACCACTTTGGAAGATGAGAGGTGATCCAAGGAGCTAGGTTATTGATATTACTTGGCGGGTGCGCCTCCTAAAGACAGAATCCGTCTTTTCTCGCGAGTATTAATTCTAGAAAAAGGCAAAGTCCAATTCAAAGCGCTTTGAGCGACTTTATCTTTTTGGCATATACTTTACCACATGATACCTAGTCTGACGAAAACAAAGTTCAAGTACACACCGCGGATCTCTCTCATAAGTGACTTAAGTTACGAACGCAAGCAAATCTTGATCGCGGAAATATTTTTTATTAGGATACTACTTCGCTTAGCAGTAATGGTTTGACAATTCAAGCATCGCGTTCCTTACGTAGAACTCTGCAGAGGACGCATTTCGGATTCGAGCAGCAGCAACAAGACTCATGAATTGGCTGATTCTCGTCTCTATAGTAGATGAAATGCTGCCAATCCTACGATATGAATGACAAGGATTTCAAGACAATCATGGATTGTGAAGCTGACTCGAAGACCCTACTGTGGAAACAGTTACTAAGAAGTAGCAACACTGAACCTAGGGAGGCCTTGATCAATTTACCTATGTATCCGGACTGAGCAATGATCGAGATTGGAATCATTGCGAAAGAATTAGGAGTATCGTCAGCGTGCATTTTCAACGCAGCGACGGCGTCTATTTCGTCTTACTCTTTATCTAAGCATCGGTCGAGCTTCTCTAAATCCATGAGACTGGCGTCCACCGCGACTTGACAGAGTATGTGGATCTTTGATTGATGCCCTTGCGTAGTCGTAGACAAGTTATGGTGATCTTCTTCAAGTCTTTAATTACGACGAGCAGATAATATGCGAGACATTGCCTAGTGGAACCCTTGACTGCGGGTGGATTCTCAATACAACAGCACCGGCAAGGGAGACTGTGCTAGAGGATACGCCTTCGCCGCGCCACTATGCTAGTAAAATCGGCCTATGCAATCTTGAGAGGGCAGTATAACATGAGACCCTAATCGAGACGGGAGGCTGTGTCCAAGGCTGATGTCTTATTAATTTCGCTTCTTCGGGTCACCGCCTTTGCTGTATATGGACGGTTGATCTCGGTAGTAGACGGTGCTGTTACGTCTAGATTAGTCGCTTATGGAATAATAAAGGTGTTTCAATTCTTAAAGACGCTTTCTCAATATGCAAGGCGCTCACTTACTAGCGCTCACTAGACTTATAGTGCCTACTAAGCCCTACCTTACACCTCTTATTAAAGTTAGTGCCAGTCAAAAGCCGCGGCGGGCACTAAGAAGTGCTCACATAAATCTGGCGCCCACGTAAATCTAGTGCCCGCCAAAAGCCGTGGCGCCCACTAAGAAGTGCGCTTATATAAATCTGGCGGTCACCCGGTCACCCGGTTCTGGCGGTCACCCAAAATTGGCGGTCACCCAATTTCAGCGGTCACCTAATGTAAAATTGCGCTTAAGTCAGTCTGGCGGTTACGCAAATCTAGCTGTCACCTAAGAGTGCGCCCACCTAATTCAAGCGCTCACACAAATCTAACGCTCACCTAAAGCATAATGCTTATTAAGAATTAGACCGTCCCATCGCGGTCACTAAGATAAGTCTCCGAATAATAAGATGGAGTGCATAGCGTTTACTAAAAGCATGGCGCTCACCAAGAATTCAAAGCGAGGCGCTCACGGTACCTATCGAGCATGGCGGCCACCAAAATCGTCAGCGCTAACCAAGAATCAAACCGCCACACCAAATCGTCGACTGAGACTCAGGGCGCTGACTGAGCCAAGCGCAAACTAAGTATTAGAGGGCTTAGTAATAAGTATGAAGCCTTTTCCGTAGGCGCCCTAGATCTAGCGAGCGCCTTAGATTTGGTGGCCGCCTAAGTTACGGAGCGTACTATTCATGGGCGCTCTGATTGTAGCCTTGGTTTGGTGGTGGCGTTTCTTTGGTACTCTTGGCGAGTGCTTTCAATATCCGCTTGCATAGGAGCCTTGTCTTGGGTAATCGCTCTACTATGCTACTAAATCTTTGTCTAGCGATGGAAAAGTGAAAAGCAAGTGGGCGACTCTAAACTTTAGTAGGCGCCTTAGTATTGAATAAATGACTTCGTGTTTTGGTAAGCGCTTTGATTCTAGAGAGCGACTCTATATTCGTTAAGTATATTTCCTTTCCACTAACGTAAGCGTTTTATCTAAGAGAAGCGCTCTCGAGTGCTAGTTAATAAGAAATAAGCTAAGCGTTCGTTACTAGTGCCACTCTCGAGAAGCGTTGTTAAAGGCGCCTTAGACTTATTTCGCCTTCGTACTTATTACCTACTTTAGATTAATAAACGCTTTAGTAGTAGTAAGTGTTTTAGTAATAGAGTTTCTATAATATATTGAGCGCTATAGATATATTAGCCCTCTTAGGGTTAGTAGGTAGAGCGCTATAGGCGTATTGTTTTTATAGGCGCTATATATAGATAGTTACTATATTTAGGTAACCGCTATAGAAGTTTAGTAGGCGCTACAAGTTTTACGTAACCGTTATAAGCTTTAGTACCCGCTATAAGATTTTAGTAGGCGCTACGAGTTTTACGTAATCGCTATAAGCTTTAGTAACCGCTATAAGGTTTTAGTTACCGCTATAAGAACTTACTAACCGGCCGCTATAAAATAAACGTAACCGTAACTATATAAGATTTTAGTAACCGCCTTAAGATTTAAGATTTTAGTAATTATTATAGTATATTTTAGTAGTCGCTATAAGATCTTAGTAACCGACCGCTATAAGATCTACGTAACTATATAAGATTTTAGTAATCGCTATAAAACTTCAGTAGCCGCTATAAACTTTAGGTAAGCGCTTTAATTTCTATAACTACTATAGATTTAGCTAAGCGCGATAAGAATTAAGTAAGCGTTAGAGTTTAGTAAACGCTTAACCTCTTATACCTTAATAGACGCTTTTCTTCTTACTATTAATAATACGAGGTAAGATATAGTTACTTTACCTCGCTAAGCGCTAATATTATCTTAGTCTATATATTAAATCTAGTAAACACTAGTAATATATATACCGGCGAACTCTAGCTATAGCGGGTACTAAAAGTTATAGCGCTTACTTAAGCTTATAGCGGCTACTAGAAGTTATAGCGACTACTAAAGCTTATAGCGGCTACTAATACTTATAGCGGCTACTAAAACGGCTATAAAACCTATAGCGGCTACCTAAGCCTATAGTATTTATATAAACTTATAGCGCTCCTCTAAACTCGTAGCGCTTACGCGAAACTAATAGCGTTTACTAAAACTAATAGCGGTTACTAAAACTTACGACGCTTACCTAAACTAATAGCGGTTACTAAGAATTATAGCGGCCACCGAAATCTCTTAAGCGGGCGGCCACTAAAACTTAGCGGTTACTAAATTCCGGTGGCGCTCACCTAAACTCACGGCGGCTACCAGGAATTATGGCGGCCACCGAAATCTCTCAAGCGGGCGGCCACCAAAACTTAGCGGTCACCAAATTCCCGTGGCGCTCACCAAACGTATGGCGCCCATTGAAATTTCCATGGTGCTCTCCAAGTTTATAGGGCTCACCAAAAGCAGAGCGCCCACCAAGGCACCACAGCGCTCACCAGATAAGACCGACATCGCTCGGTAAAGAATCGGCTCGCAACATCAATTTTCAGAAGTTCTATGTACAAGCATTGTGTACGAGAATTCTGCCTGTCTTGATTCTAAAATGATTTCGTTTGGGACACTTCTCTTCATATCGCGTGGTTGTCAAGATTGCGGGGATTGTTCACTTGGCCAATTCGGCGAACTCTACGGCGCCCACCACACCAAAGCACCTGTCAGGAATCGGAGCGCCCACCACACCAGAACGCCTATTGAGAAATAGAGCGCCCACCAAAGCAGCCACACCGCACACCATGTCACAACACCCACAAAGAGACATAGCGCCCACCGAGACGCAAGACGCCCCTCATTGGTAGGCGCTAGGTCTCTAGCGAGCGCATTCGATTTGGTGAGCGCTGAGTCTGTTCAGCGCGTGCCTTCTCTTCCGTGAAGCACTGGTGGATATCCTGCAATCATGATTGAAAGGCGCCATATACTAACCAGGCGCTTTTTACTTGGTGAGCGGTGCGAAGGATCCTTAATCTGGTGGGCCCCGTCTTCTCGTAGGCGACACTCTTTTGAGCGCTATCGACATTAAGTTTGAATGGGCGCCATACGTACCAAGTGGGCGCCAGATTTTGGTAGGCGCCAGAGATTTTGGTTGGCGCCAGAGATTTTGGTAGGCGCCAGAAATTTTGGTGGGCGCTAGCTTTTGGTGGGCGCCAGAGATTTTGGTGAGCGCCAGATCGACGTGGCCGCCTCTGCGAAAGATTTGGGTGAGCGCTAGATTTTAGTAGGCGCCAGAAATTGTGGTGGGCGCCAAAGATTCTGGTGGGCGCCATAGTTCTGGTGGCCGCTATAAGTTTTAGTAGCCGCTATAAATTGTTGACCGCTCTGATTTTAGTGACCGCTATAGGATTTTAGGTGACCGCCCCGCTTTTAGTAACCGCCCCGCTTTTGGTAATCGCCTAACTCTTAGTAATCGCCTAACTTTTGGTAATCGCTACGGGTGCTAAGCGCTCTAATTTTTGGTAACCGCTCTAATTTTGGTAACCGCCGCCTCTCTTAGTAAACGCCGATTTAGTAACCGCTTTCTTAGTAACCGCCTTCTTGTTTAGTAACTACCGCCTTAGTAACCGCCGCCTTAGTAACTACCTTCTTATTTAGTAACCGCCGCTCTAGTAACCGCCGTCTTCTTAGTAACCACCGTAACCGCCGCCTTCTTAGTAACCGCCTAGCTTTTGGTAATTACCTAGCTCTTAGTAACCGCTGCGGGTACTTAGCGCTCTAACTTTTAGTATCCGCCGCCTCTCTTAGTAACCGCCGCCTTAGTAACCGCCGCCTTAGTAACCGCCTTCTTATTTAGTAACCGCTATAGATTTTAGTAAGCGCTACATAGAACTAGTAGCCGCTAAAGGAATTTAGACGAGCGCTATAAATTAGTGAGCGCTATGAATTTACGTGACCGCTATGAGATTTAGTGGCCGCGCCGCCGCGGTGGCCGCTATAAGATTTTGGTGACTGCTATAAGTTTTAGTAACCGTTATAAGTCTTAGTAGCCGCTATGAATTGTTTACCGCTACGAATTGATGGCCGCCATGAATTTTCTATAAGATTTTGGTAACCGCTAGAAGATTTGATAGCCGCTATGAATTGGTGAGCGCTATGAATTTTGGTGGCCGCTGTGGTCGCTGTGATTTGGTGGCCGCTAGAAGCTTTGGTAGCCGCTATAAGAATTTGGCGGCCGCCTTTGCAGATTTGGTAACCGCCTTCTTAGTGGTCGCCTTCTTATTTGGTGACCGCCGCTCTGGTGACCGCCGCCTTCTTGGTGACCGTCTTCTCATTTGGTGACCATCTTCTTGGTGACCGCCTTCCTCTGCCATCTGGTGAGCGCAATTCCTTTTGTGAGCGCTTTCAATGTGGAAAATCCTTTGATGAGCGACTTGCTTGGCGAGCTTCTTATTGAGTGGAAAGCTTTCACCTCAGTAAACACTGTGCTCTACCTATGGTGTGAGCCCCTGATACCGATGAACGCCCTATCTCGATGGGCGCTTTAAGTTCTGCAAGATCTACGCACTATGGGCGCCTTGCTCGCTGAGCGCTTTTCTGATATGCCATCTCTTTAGTGAGCGCCTTTGGTAGGATCCTGTGAGCGCTTTAGGATCTTATAGGGCGCCTTGCTCGTAAGTGATGAGCGCGTCTAGTATAAAGTGCCTCTGGTAGGTATCCTAGGTCTAAGCGTACCTTTTAGTTGTTACAGTGAGCGAGTCGCTCCGTCTCGACATTTCCGATAATGTGGGTATAGCTCTTGACAGGCACTTCTTATAGGCGCCTATGGTCTACCCCCGGTGCATGCCCTTAGTTTAAGTGACCGCTCCTCTTCAGCGCTTTGGGGTTTTGCATTAGGGGGTGTTCATGATGCCTTATTCCGTCTAGGCATATTGAATTCTCGAAGAGATCACAGCATCTATCTGGAACGACTCTTGCTTATACCGTACACTCCAAAGCTCTTCTCCTACGATAAGGCATTCGTAATTGGCCCTGAGAATCAATCTCAATTAATTCTCGATCCTGACAGACTACTATAACATGAATTCCCGGATTCCAAATCCACAAGTACCCTTTCAAGACACGAGGGACAGCACCACCAATCGATCTGAAGCAGACAGAAATACCTTCGCCAGTCTTGGGGCGCATGCTGAATGAAGCAGGGGTAATGGCCTTGGTGCCAGATAGACGGTGATATTTATGACTAGATATGGAGCAGATGAAGGAGGTAATGGTTTCACGGCAGGGGAAACTCAGATTTGGTCGCTATTGTGAGTGGAAAAGGGTTTGATTGTCGAGGCCATATCCTGATCTTTATACTTACAAATGGACTTCCCACCCTCTATCCCAGCTGACCCTTCTCTATGCCCCTATCACTATCCTCCACATCCAAGCTTGTCCCATGATCTTCGCATCCGCGGTCCACTAAACCCCAACGTACCATCAGTGTGGCCAAGCCCTATCCATGTAGTCTCACAGTGGATTGATTATGGGACAAGCTGCAAGAAATTCGAATGGTTGGGAAATGCCTTCAAAATGGTCCAACTCGTCGATGCTCAATCCAAAAGGCCGCGATTGTGGGGCCCTCGTATCAATGGCCATCGATCGAAAGTTCAGACTAGACACGTCTGAATCGAATCTTGAAAACAGTACAAACGCATTGGGATCATGTCCGTTGCGTTTGAAATCCCCTATGGCCAACACCTGCATTCTTGGAGGACCACTAGGACCGAATGACCAGTTGGCAAGTGTGAAGACTTCGTACCAATCGTAACTTGCTACACCGGCCGGCCAAGCCCAGTCTGGGCCGAAGAAGCCTTTGAAACCGAATGGGTTGCTGTTCAAAGTGAACGGTGGATTGTTGTCCCGGAGGAGTGGATCGTCGGGGTAACCATGTATCGACGAAGGCCTACCACGCAGGTCCCATTGCTCTAACTGATGAGCGTGAGAGTTCCGGAAGTCGGCCCCTAAAGGACCAAGCCAGCTAGCGAAATCGTCACAGATGCCGCTATAGGTTGATAACCTGAGATGTAGGAGCTTGAGGTGTTGAGGTAAAGGCGCAGCCTGGAACTTGGTCTGGAGAAGGTGCGGCTGATCGCAAATCGCTAAGCACTCAAGCTTTGAATCGGCAAAGCAGCCATCCAAAAACAGAGTGTCGTATAACTTCATCTGTGGCGGTGATGGCCGATTGTATTCATCACCGAACAGTCTGTCGTCCAGTACCCCTAGTTCGATATCCCGATCTGGTGGTGGCTCGTGGGATAATACGGATTCATCATGTCTGCTTCTCCAATTGTCCCTTTCGTGATAGAGGAAGTTCTTCAGTGTCGATTTGTGATTGGCGATGGCTTCCCAGTACTCAGAATGTGCCCTTGCAGGACTGACCAGGATGTGCAGGTGTTCGAGGCCGGAGAAGGATTGCAGGAATGCTATCAATGACGGATTCCTTGGCTCATCATCGGAGTCTAAGAAATCGGTGGCGTCAACTATGACAAGCTCAAGGAAGGTCAACGATAACTCAAACCCTTGATCCGTGATGGTGCGGAGAAAAGCCGGAACGTTGGAGCCTGAGTGGAGCATCAACGATTTTAACTTCCCCATGTTGAGCGCCGTGGGCAGGTCAGGTGAACTTGAGTAAGCCACGCACGAAAGATAGAGCTTGGAGAGAGACTCAAGGGGTATATTCTCGCCATTGGGTGTACTGGGGAGCACGAAATCCATCAACAAATCGACGTCGCGATCCGGAAGTTGTCCTATAAAGTCCAGCTCCAACGACTCGAGCGTTTGCTGTTGAACCTCCAATAGCTTATGAATGGATCTGAGATCTTTACGACCCGGCGGAAACCCCTTCCATGAGAATTCTCGAAGGTCGTGGAACTGCGTAAGGGTACCAGATCTTATCGTTGTCCTCATCCAGTCATCGCAATGTGGATCTGTCATTAGTGAAAGGGACTTGATGGTGGATTGTTTCCTCGGGAGATATGCGTTGAAAATGTCATCGGGAAGACAAGTCCCTAAGTTCCAACTGAAGGATTCCAAAGAGTTATCTGGAAGCTGCTCAAAGAACTTCATCAGTGGAGACGACCTGAAGGTCGTGTACCTTGAATGGGGGCAGCGACTGTCTCGCCAGTCCCAAAACGGAGCAAGGAATAATGTATCAAGCCGAACATGTTTCACGAAATTCGAAAAGGTCAGTGGCTGAGCGCCCTCCAAATCCAGGCGGATCCTTCTTCCCATGGTAGAGTGCACCCTGAAATCACGCTCATTTGTCTTGAAGGTGAGCGTCTCGAACAGTCTTGCTTTCGCGAGATCTCGAAATCGCCTCGAAACGCGGCTCAGTGCTTTCAAGTCATAGGGATTTGCCTGATCTATGATGACCTGGTGTATTTCAGTAGGGAAGTCGCCTACTTGTAGTAGGCCTCCTGTGTGGGGTTGCATTTGCATTTCTTTTGAGAGGGCCAGAGGGATCTTCGATCCTCTCCGCCAATAAAGTCTTTCGACCTGAACAGTGTCTTTGGTGTGGCCAAAGACGGGAACGTAAGCGATTAAGCAGCCTTTGTAGTAGAACTACGTGGGCACAAAATCAATTCTCGGTTGTTGAAGAAGAGAGGGAGAAAGTGAGAGGACAGAACGCGAGTTTATGCTTGATGATGCGCTAAGATCGACAACACACAACACATTGGTGATGTCTCTGCTTCACACATCAATCCGATCTAAACATTTGCAGTGTCATTGTATTGAGACTGGAGATGGCAAGACCAATGATGGATTACATTTACGGTCTAGTCGGGGAAGATGGCTTTAGAAAGGGAGATGAGAGGGGAATGGAATAGTTCTGAGTGACTGACTTGAAGGGCTTGCTTGCAGTCAGTATGACAATATCGTGACATCCCCGCCCAGCTCAGTCCTATATGTGGAATTCAATAGTGGAACATGTTGATGCAGTGATAAGATTCAGTGTAAGGCAGTGACAAGAACCAACATGAAGGGGTAATACCTTGACGCCATGCAATTTCTGTAATCATGCCAATACTTGCAATCGCTTTCTCAAGTCCTCATGAGATCAACAGCAGAAGTTTTCCCCGATGGCGGACAGGTCAAAAGTAGACTGTCAACCATTCTTCGCCATCTTCTTCGCCGGTAACCCTGGTACCTTGAATCCTCCATTGTCCCCTCCGGCGTTTGCATTCGCTGCATTGCCAGTCCCTACCTGTGTAAATGTACCACCCTTGAACCAGCGATCATCATCCTCGGCGGCCTTGCGCTTCCGCTGAGCCTGCATTTTCGGATCCACGAGCTCAAGTCCTTGAACTGGAGTAAATGCAATACTGGACGCTGTCCCACTAGTACCAGCTCCCACACCGGAGGACCGCAGTCCCAAGTTACCACCAGACTGACCGAATCCACGAAGTGAAGATGTAGTGCCTGAACCTAGTGGCGTGGCGGTACCCCAGCCTTTATTATTCTTGCTGAGCTTGGCCTTGGTCCGCTGGTCGATTTGCTGGGATCGAATACGGCCTTCGTAGTCTCAGCATAGCCTACTTCCTTCTCTTCTTTACCAAATGCCATCCGATTTTGTGCTTTACGGAGATCAGTCATAGCTGTCGCTTCCTTGGCTTTGCGAGCTCGCCGACCACCCCGTTTACGTGATGGCTTGTCGTCTGGAGCGGGCAGAGCACGTGGACCCTTGTTCGGAGGAGGCT